>Ga0180007_10004331_pt1 | contig 15081 bp, 13 predicted proteins | sample MM_PC_MetaG_FD_121122 | JGI IMG/M metagenome (GOLD analysis project Ga0180007, IMG submission 121122) | Groundwater microbial communities from the Aspo Hard Rock Laboratory (HRL) deep subsurface site, Sweden - MM_PC_MetaG | ecosystem: Environmental > Aquatic > Deep subsurface > Groundwater... | reverse complement strand
TATTTTCGCAGATCCAGATACCACTGATAATCTTTAAGAGGTATCTTGTGCTCTTTCATTTTGGCTAATAAAGCATTATGATCGTCTTCTCTTTGGCTTCCCCCTATCAGTTCACCATAACCTTCCGGTGCATACATATCATTATTCAGGTATCTAGTTGGATCATCCGGATCGTCTTTCATGTAGAATGGTTTAATTTCCTTCGGATATTTCTCTACGAAAAATGGCTTTTTAAATGACTTAGAAAGAAGTGTGTCTTCTTCTGCACCGAGATCGTCTCTATCACCCAATTCTGCTCCCATTTCCTTTACTCTCTTCACCGCTTCTGAGTGAGGGATAATTGGAAAATTTCCTTCTAGAATAGGCTCAAGCAGGCTGATATCGCGTTCGAGAACTTCAAGTTCGTACTTGTTATTTTCGAGAGCTTTCTTCACTATAGCTACGGTCAAGCCTTCCTGAATCTTCATATTCTCAGCATGTTCGACAAATGCAGCTTCGGCATCCATCATCCAGAATTCTGTCAAGTGTCTGCGCGTTTTGCTCTTCTCCGCTCTAAAAGTCGGACCGAAGTCAAAGACCCGGCCATGAGCAAAAATGGCTGCTTCAATATATAGTTGTCCGGATTGGGACAGATAAGCTTTGGGTCCATTGCTTTCTCCTTCTTTCCATGCTGGTGTGTAAGGAACCTTAAATAAAGTAGTAGTCCCTTCGCAAGCCGTTGGTGTAAGGATTGGGGAGTCTATTTTGATAAATCCTTGAGAATTCAAATGCTCATAAATAGCGTTTATTACAGTATTACGTATTTGCTGTATCGCCCACTGCTTCTGACTTCTCAACCAAAGATGTCTGTTATCAAGTAGAAATTCTGTGCCATGCTCTTTTTTCTGGATGGGATATTCATCAGCTAGCTGGATGATTTGGATACTTATAAGATCCATTTCAAATCCGCTTGGTGCGCGATCATCCTTGCGAGGAGTCCCTGTGATGATTACAGAAGATTCTATTGTTAAAGAGTTGGATAGTTGAATAGTTTCTTGGCTAACTTTGCTCTCTTCCAATACTGCTTGGATAAACCCTGAGCCATCGCGGATCTGAAGAAAGTGAATTTTCCCCGAGGATCGTTTATTGAATACCCAGCCTTTTATGGTGATTTTATTATTTGTATCCTTTTGTTTTGATATATCTTTTATAAAAGTTTGCATACTGATATGTTGTAAGAATGTTAATAGATCTAAAATGCGCTGCTATTTTAGCAATTATTGGAGCGGATGTGAAACATCGTTCGTGTAAAAAACTTTTATCTTAACAGAGGTTACAGTCAGGACTTGATTAATCCCGTTCAACGGGAGACCTCAAGTACAGACCAGAGAGGACACAAGTTTGTATTTTACTCTACTGGTTTCTTGTACTCCTCATATGCCTTTGCGGCATCAGGAGCGACAGGTATGAGAAGTTCTAAAACTTTTACTCTGATATCTGCAACTTTAATCAAACCTTCTTCGGCTGAGTCAATTGCCCAGCTTTCTATCTTCGAAGCGATTTCATTTGCCTGGGCATCGTCTGCTCCGGCACTAATCATACTCTTTATAAGCTTTGAGCGGTCAAAATCTTCCTGTTGACCGTCTTTTTTCTCGACTTTGAGATCATTCATATTTTATTAAAATTAAAAAAATAAATAATAATAATACATATTAAACTTTTATCCAGGAATTTACAAATCCCTCTGCTTTGTCAATTTTATAACTTTTTGGTATATGAACAAATGCCAGTTTGGTATTTTGATTTTGTGAATGTAGGATATGCGAGATAAGGTAAGCGCTTCTATTGCATGGGCCGTTGGAGGGTTTATCAGATATATAGATTTTATTATTAAGAATAGGTAACTCCCAAGTTGCTTTATAATATCTAGGGGCGGTTGCAATTATTTCATTCTTTCCATACTTGTTCATAAACCTTTCTTCTATACGAATTCTTTTAGAATTTTTTCTGTAATCTCCCAAACCTAATATGTATTCAAAATGATGCTTTTCAATATATTTTACAAGACGGTCAGCACTGTTTTTCCCCCGCAGGTAGTACTTTGAGACCTCTGGGTAAGTTAGCTTGTTCGAAAGTCTAAATGTGAGATTGCGATAGTTGAAAAAGGTATAAATCAAGTTCATTTCTTCGAATTTCCAACTCTAAAGTGTTTTATGGTCTCAACGATCAGTGTTGCGATGATGCCTGTTCCTAGAATAAAGCCCCAATACTTCAATTCAAGAGGCTTTGTTCCTAGTATCGAATTGAGCGGGCTTGTATAAACTGCGAGAAGTATCAGGATGAATCCGTAGATTACAGCAAGATTTAAGTACTTGTTCCGGAAGAGATTCCTTGTTCTAAAAAGAGATAATTTCAGATCTTTGAATGCGAATATATAAATTAGGCTGACAACACCAAGAGTGGAAAATGCAAGTGTTCTAGCTAAATCCAGGTCATTTGTATTTATATAGGTTATCCGGAAGATGAGAAGTCCAGCTACTCCGACGAGTAAGCTGACTGAGAATATCAAGAATTTAACTGAACTATCTAAGATTTTATCTCTAATTATATTTCGAGGTTTTTCTTTCAGGAGATCTCTTTGCGATGACTCAAAACCAAGTACAATGTCCGGAGGCCCATCGCAGATCAGGTGTATCCATAAAATTTGTACGATGGTTAGAGGGATCGGAAGGTCAAGCAGCATAGATCCAAAAATGAGAATCATCTCGGCAAAAGAATTTGAAAGGACATAGCCGATCACCTTTTTGATGTTTTCAAAGATAAGCCTGCCTTCCTCGACTGCCGCAACTATTGTTTTGAAATTATTATCAAGCAGAATTAGATCCCCAGCCTCTTTCGCTACATCTGTAGAATCTCCCATTACAACCCCGATATCGGCCTTTTTCAGAGCCTGGGCGTCATTTACTCCATCTCCTGTCATAGCGACAACCTTTCCGATTTTCTGAAGAGCCTGTACTATTCTCAATTTATGATGCGGAGTCACCCTTGTAAATAGAACGATATTGTCAATCATAGAAAGCAGCTCTTTACCAGACAGTTTCTCTAAGTCTTTCCCCTCAAGGACGTCCTTCTTATCCAATGAAAACCCCAGGTTGTATGCGACTTTTTCTGCTGTTTTGCGGTAATCACCAGTGATAATTTTCACTTCGATTCCTGCTCCCTGAGCCTTCTTTATGACTCCTTGAGCCTCTTCTCTAAGCGGATCCTTTACTCCGACAAGGCCAAGCCAAGTAAAATCCCGCTTTTCTTTCAAGTTCCCTTCTTCTTTTGATGCGACACCGAGAATTCTCAGGCCCTCATCGGCCCACTCTTCTATCTTTCTCAGAATTTTTACTTCTTCCGTCTTATTGAGACTACAGAAACCAACGAGAATCTCGGGTGCTCCTACGATAAATGCTACTTCTTTATTATTGATTTTGTTTATGGAAAATGTATGTTTTCTGGAACTATCAAATGGTTCATCATAAATTTTTTCATTGCCGTTGATTAATTGTCTGCTTTTATGATTTCCGTTTTTGCTAGCATATTCCCAAAGCGCAAGTTCTAGATTCGTTTTTTGTTCATTGTTTAGAAGAATTCCCATCAGTGCTTTGTTGGGATCTGAAAATTCCCCTTTTACTACCTGCATAATGCCCTGCGTGAGTGTGCCAGTTTTGTCGAGACAGATAACTGAAGTCGCTCCTAACGTTTCAACAGATAGCAGCTGTTTGACTAAGCCTTTTCTTTTTAGAATTCTTTTTATCCCGATAGAAAGAATTATTGTTACAGCGATAGGGAGCCCTTCCGGGATTGCTGCGATCGAAAGGATGACAGATATCCGAAGCATCTTTAAGACTTCCTCTCCATGGAAAAATCCTGCGATGAATATCAGCATGCAGATGACGATTACAATGACGCTGAGTGATCTAGCAAATTTCTCGAGCGAAAGCTGTAGCGGGGTTTTCTCATCTTTAATTTCTGAAAGACTCTTCCCGATCTTTCCGATCTCAGTTCCCAAACCGGTTTTCGTGACCTTCATTATCCCTTTACCAGAAATTACTGTCGTTCCCATGAAGAGCCTATCATCGATTTTTTTAGATATAGCTTCTTCTTCACCTGTGAGCATAGCCTCTTTGACGAGAAGGTTCGTCCCAACGATGAGAATCCCATCTGCAGGTATTCTGTCTCCGATACCGAGAACTATGATGTCATCCGGAACGATATTCTCCACACCTATCAGTTTTCTCACACCTTCACGGATAGAGAGAGCCTTTGGACGAATAATGTTCTTCAGAGCAGACAGGGTTTTCTGAGCACTATACTCCTGGAAATACCCCATACATATATTCAGAAATATTACGCTGGAGATGAGAGTTGCGTCGAAGAATTCTCTAAAGAAAAGTGATACGAGCAAAACGAATATCAGAATGTAGATAAGCGGACTTTTAAACTGTTGGAGAAGTATGGTGAGCTTAGCAGCTTTTTCTTTTTCAGGTAGAATATTTTGGCCAAATTCCAGGCGTTTCTCTAAGACTTCTTTATAAGTGAGGCCAGTTAGTTTCATCGTATAAACTATATATGTACAAACTCTTTAAGAGTAAACATTATCACAATTCCTATGATAAAAATAATGAAGTGCAAGAGGTTCTTTTTTAGACTGACTTCTTTCTTCATTTCAGGAAGCAGGTCAGATGCTGCTATATAGATAAATCCCCCAGCTGCAATCGGGAGAAAGTATGGTGTGATATCGTTTACTTGTTGACCTATGCTGTAGCCTACTATACCTCCTAGGATCACAACTGCAGCAACCAGAAAGTTTAATAGAACCGCTTTTTTTTGCTTAAACCCAGCATAGAGAAGTACTCCGAAGTCACTTATCTCCTGAGGGATTTCATGAAGAGCAATTGCTATTGTCGTTACAATACCTAACTCAACACTTACTAGAAATGAAGATGCTATTATCAGCCCGTCTATGAAGTTGTGAATTCCGTCACCGATAAGATTCAGATAACCGAAATGGTGCTTTTCGCATGGCTCGTCGTGGCAGTGATGCCAGTGCAGAAGCTTCTCTATTAGAAAGAAAAGTGAAAATGAAGTCAGAACTAAGAGTGAAGCTTTTAAGGGTTCAAGTTTTTCATAGGCTTCAGGGATAAGATGTAGAAATGCACCTCCAAGCATAGTTCCTGCAGAAAGTGAGACAAGTAAGAGAAGGCTTCTTTGCAGAATTTTCTTATTCACAGAAATGGTGAAAATCCCTATGAGAGAGCCAAGAGTTATCAAAAATGTTGAGCTGAGAATATAGAAAATTGTCATGTTTTACTAAAATTTCAGATTATCTTATCATGATTCTGTCGGGCTGCCTATTAGTTAGGATATGTTATATGAGAACAATTCTATTAACTTAAGGCTCTAAAGACATTTCTCCAAGCAGAAGCATTGTTCTGTAAGTAGAAATGCAAGCTCCGTCGACATTGACTCCGGTAACATTTTTTATTTGTTCAGCTATATCATCCAGGCTGACGCCCTGCACTGTAGCTTTGAGTACGATTTGTTCCATAAAGGTCAAAGGAGTTCTTGGTCGATTCATAAATCTGTAAAATTTATGAATGGCCTCAACTTCTCTTGGAATTATTGTTGCCCTTGTTCTTGCTTCCCATGAAGCGAGTAATCTGTAGAATTCTGGAGCGTTTCTTGCCTTAAGAATTGTTTCTATTTCCCATGCCATTTCTTCGTCTTGTATGTAAACCGGTGCATATTGTGGGTATGTAGAATAATCGTGAAAAAGTTTAAGCAGAGTTCTACTCCAGCAACCAAGCATATATTCTTTTTGATAAGGCGATCCGGTGAGAATTGTTTGTAGAACGAACTCAGCTCTCATAGACATATATAGTTGTCTATGAAGAGTTGGATGAATGTCGAGTTGTTTTGCGGCTTTATCAACAAGACCGAGAGTCGTGTATGCTGATCCATGGACTCTTCTTGTCCTTGACCTTATCAATACAGCTGTAATGTCACGAAAGAGACTTGTTTTATGTGGAGGAGTAACCTCTCCATGAAGCATCAGCTTTCCAAGCACTCCCAGTAAGAGTCTTGCACCTGTATCTCTGCCAGCCAGTATCCAGTATCGGGTTAGATAATCGACAACGATATCTAATGATGAATCTCGATTTATTAATAATTCATCAAATCTATGTCCCATTGCCTCAAGCAGTCTGATATGTGGAATCTGGGGTTCTACGCTTTGGTGAGCTGGATAAATTGACTCTGGAGTTATAGGCGAGAGTGGGCCAAGCATGTGAGAGAATGCATCAGAGAGAAAAAAGCATCTTTGGGACACGATGTCCTGTATGATGATTCCAGCCGCCCTTCCTGCTATAGGTACAAAGGGCCAAGTAAGTACTTGAATTGCTGCTCCAAATTTCATTTGAATAGGCAATGATGCTATGTCGATGCTCTCTGCTTTTAACGCGCCATAAATTGGCCAAACTGGTATATTGTCAGTGAAGTCTACTATTCTTTCTGAAGGACTCAGAACACCTCTTGTACCAGGTTTAAACTCTTTAGGGAATCTCATTTTGACTTCTGGAGCTTCAGATTTTCTAGATCTTAAACCCCGACGTGAAATTTGTATGTATTCTAACTCTGCCATATTTCCATGAGACTATGGGATATTATATTATAGTTAAAATTAGAATAAAATAGATTCAGATTTTAAATGAAACGTGTTTAAGAAAGATGATTATTGATTTGAGTAGTTTGGTTATTGACACTTCATTGCAGCCTGCTGTTATAGGATCTTTTTTGAGATGGTGTTGCGACTTTGATATAATCTTCTCGGATAATTAAGTATTCTTGATATATGTTTACCCATATAGATGAGAGTTTAATGTTTTCTAATCGGAAATTTGAAGAAATTCAAAGCTTCGGAAACTGTACTACTGGGAGAGAAAGGCTGAGTAGAGTCTTTCTGCAGGGAGTTGATCCGGAGCGAGCCGATTTTTTAGCGGCCAATCTTTGTCATAGAAGCGAATTATGGGCATTTACAGGTTCTCCTTCTACACAAATAATGAACATGCTAGGTAGTTTAGGCTTTTTAAATCCCCTCCCCTTTGAATTTAGTGTTTACAGAATGACAGCTGAGTTGAGGACAGCAGTATTTGAGGAATTGTTCCAAATCATTGAGAGACATAACGAACTTTTACAACAAGTACAACCAATAGAATTACAGCTTCCACAAAAGGCAGATTTTGGTCTGAGGATGGAATATACTTCTTCCAGTTGGGGCGGGATCGGCGCTATTCGTTTTTATATGAAAGATACCCAAACAGAAGATTGGATTCCGGTTTATATTCTTAGGGGAAATCCTCACGCAGATGTCTTTGATGTTATCTGTATTCAGAGCTGGATCTCTGAACTTGAACCTTCTATCAAGTATCTGACTCTAGGAAAAAGCAGTATTCTTGGTAATATTTACGGAAGATTAAATATTCCTATTAAACAAACAGTTAAGTCTTCTTCACGACTACAGCGTAGGTTTGTACGCAATATAAATGCAGGCAGACGGGATCTTTCAGAGGTAGATATAGAGGATGCAGTACTAATATTGGGAATAGCATATCTGGCAAAGTTTGACTTTCATAAATTTAGAGGTTTATCTCAAGAGATTCGAACATGTTTAGATGATCCAGAGATAATTGCAATGTACTCGGTTGATTATAAGCGGCTTTTTGGCCGTTGGTTTCAACCAGTTGCTGATCAACAATATCCTTGGGCACAAAGCATAGAAGCAGACTCTCTGGTTCAGGAAATTCCAGATCGATTGTTGGAACTGTTCAAGATGTTTCGGTGATATGCCTCCGACTTCTCTGTCTGTTGGTAAGCATTATAAAAAGGTGCTACCATATTTCCTGGTTAAATTTTAGTATTTATTCAAAACATGAAAAAATTCAAAAAAATCGCTGAGGAAGAGATGAGTGCTTTTGAGCAGTTTGTGCAGAATCTTGAGTATCCGATCTCAAAGGAAGATCTTATGACACAGGCAGAGAAAGGTGAGCTGGAAGAATATATCGTGGAACTTCTGTCTCAACTTGATAATGGAGTTTATAATGATCCTGATATGCTGTCAGAAGCTATAGGAGTGTTGAATGAGTAGACCTATTATTGTATGTTGTTTCCAGCAACCCAGCCTGAGCTCCATGCCCACTGAAGATTGAATCCGCCGCTCTGTCCGTCTATGTCGATGACTTCGCCACAAAAATACAGCCCTGGTGTAGTTTTTGATTCCATAGTTTTTGAGTCGATTTCCTTCGTGCTAACACCGCCTGCAGTGAATTGTGCGATTTCCCAGCCAAGGACATCAGTGACCAGTAACCGGTAATCAGTGACTAACTTGATTATTTTGTGGATTGTTGCGTTTGAGGTCTGCTTGCTTTTTTCTTCCGGATTTATATTTTCATTTTTGAGAATGGTAGGAAGTACCTTTTTTGGAAGCATGCCGGTAAACTGGTTTCCTATTCCTCTGTCAGGGTGAGAAGAGATCCTCTCTTTCAGAAGTTTATAAAGCTGTTCCTCCGTGTATTCGGGAAAGAGGTTTAAAGAACAGGTTATTTTTGCGGATTTATTTTCTTGCAGAATTTTTGAGACTTCTCTGCTTGATTCAAGTACCGCTGGCGCAGACAAGCCCAAATGTGTAAAGAGAACTTCATCGGTAACTTCGGAAACCTTTTTATCGTTGAGGTATATTCTCAGAACAGCATCTATCTTTATGCCTTGAAGCTTATTGCATACAGGGTTTTGAATCCGAAATGGCACTGAAGCAGGGAATGGATTAACGATCTTATGCCCAAGCTGCTCGGCAAATCTGTGGCCATCCCCAGTTGATCCGGTTCGCGGAAAGCTTTTGCCTCCAGTAGCTATTATGACTTTTTCGAAATAATGTTTTTTGTTCTGGTAAGTGACTATTTCAAAATGTGTTTTACTGTTATCTGTTAATTGTTTACTATAATCTATTCTCTTTATCTTCTGGTTGTAAAAGATCTCAACTTCCAATCTGTCCAATTCTTCCTCTAGAACGTCTATTACCGATTGGGCTTGATTGCTTCTTGGAAAAAGCCGTCCTCGGTCCTCCTCTATCAATACTAAACCCAAGTCTTTGAAAAACTGGATTGTGTCCAGATTTGAATGCTGGGCAAGTACAGAGGCTGTGAACTTTGGGGTGGTGCCTTTGTAGTTTTGCCAGGTAACGTTTGTGTTTGTGATATTGCAACGTCCGTTTCCTGTTAAAAGTATCTTTTTCCCAAGCTTATCGTTTTTTTCGAAAATGGTTACAGAATTTTCTTTCCTTGCTGCTGCTATGGCAGCCATCATGCCGGAAGCTCCTCCCCCGATTATTGCTACTTTGGTTGACATAGATTTGGGAAACTAATTAAGATGGGTAAAGTATATAGTAAAGAACAGACTACGTACAGGAGTTGATAAATAATCAGTATTTATAGTTAAGTTTAAATTGAGTTTGTTCTTGATGAAAAGGTAGAACGAAATCCAAATTATTTGGAAGATTAATATTAAGGAACTATACAGGTACTATTTCTCTTATGTGCATTTCTGTTGTCTCGGTGACGATAAAGGACTCTGATGTTCTAGTATTAGTAACTAATCGTCCTTGAACAGTATTGTTCTGGAGTCCTTCAGCCTGAATAGCCGGACCCACAAGGAGGACATCCTCATTGTAAATGCGATCTTGACTAGGTGTAAATATGATTTTATAAACCGTATCTGGATTTCCAGAAACTCGGGGTACTGGTATAGAACCGGTTTCTGGTCCAAGGATTAAAATAACAGGTGAACCCTCGTATAAGGCAAGCTGTTTATGAATAGGTGCTTTTTCAGAAAATTCAGTCATTTAAAGTAGATTTAAATTATATGTCGATTATATCACATAAATTTGCTATGGGTCGAGCGTATAATAAAGTTGAAAAAAGATAAGTAGAAAACAGATTATAGAGAATTGGTAAGGCCTAAATAGAAAAGATAAAGTATCACGATCAACAAAGAGGACATTGTAAATGGCTTTTAGCTTACCGCTGATTGCTGAAAGCTTATTTACAGAAAATTCACATGACAATAAATCGAAATCTTTCCTGTCTGGCAGTTCACATCTTCACATACCTTTATACAAGGATTAATTGGGCCGGTACAGCCTACCGAACACCAGCTATTGCTGCAAGAAGGAGTTTCTTCAAAGTAGTATCCTTTATGTGAAGCTTTGACATATTTGCTCGGGCCAGCGATCAGATCGAGTGCTTGATGATACCAAGTGTATCCACGAGACGAATAAAACGGATTATCATAGGGATAGCGGATTGCACCTGAGCCGCTGCAAATTCCCCAGTTGAACTGTTCATACGGAAGATACGAGCAGGGATTCACCCAGTTGTCGCGTCCGATTGCGAAGCCAAAGTGAGTATGAGGACCGGTCGAACAGCCATTATTTCCTTCAGTTGCTATAACTTGTCCCTTTACTACATAGCCTTTTGGTTTTGTGGCACTGTTTACTATCTGCTGTAGTATATAATCAAGTTCGGCTTCTTTCTTCTTTTCAGCATCGCTTAGATTCGCATATTGATCGCCATAATAAGCAGCCGCTACCTGGGAGTCCTGGAGCATCTGACTTTTCTGTGAAGCCTGGGAAGCGAGCTGTTCCTTGTCTTTCTCGAGCAACTCTTTTTGTTTTGTTATCTGCTCGGCAAGTTTTTCTACTTCAAGCTTATCATCTTCCAGTTTTTGTTTTTCCTCCTCAAGTACGGTTTTCTGCGTTATCAAATTCGCAAGAGCATTTTGATCATAAGCTCCCAGGGCTGTGTGATACTGTATCTGGCTTAGGAAGTCTTCGCTTTTATCTGCTGTCAGGAGTTTATCTATCAGAGTATTTGTCTTTTCATCTATATAGATGGTTGAAATGATATCATTTGCAACTAGCTGGAGTTCAGTTACATCTCCTTCGATACCTTCCATCAGAAGTCTCGCCTCTGTGATTTCTTCTTCGAGAATTTTTATTTCGGTTTCCATTTTCTTGATATCGATTTCTTTTTCTTTGATATCTAGTTTTAACTCAGCGATACTATTCTCAAGAACATAGATCTGCGAAGCGAGTGAATTTTGAAGCTGCTTTTCTGCGGATATCTTAGAATCAAGATCAATCTTTTGTTGCTTTATCTCTGCCAGTTCTTTCTCGAGCTGTTCCAGCTGATCATACAAGTCATCATTTGTGGCATTTACTCCCCCAAAGCTTGAGAAAACAAACCCCAGGATGGGAATGAGTGCGAGAATAACAAGAAAGCTGAATATAGTTGTTAGCTGTTTCAAATTGTTTGTTTTCATAGGACTTATAATATTATAAAGCAAATGTTATCCTTTGAAAATAGCTTATTAAAGTCGTCGAAATACTGCGATTAGACTGTTCAGGCTGCCGATAAATGCACCAACTAAGATCTCTATGCCAAACCAGATCAATATAAGCTGGGGTGTGATTGCCGGCCAATCAAGGTCTGAAAAGAAATTTGAGATGAATCCCAGTGTGGCAGATTGATCTTTTACCAGATAAAATATTGTTCCTAGGCTGAAGATGATAAGGGAGGAAAAGAATGCGCCTGCTATCCCATAGATAGTTCCCTGTACTATGAAAGGGGCCCTTATATACCACTTTCCGCCGCCGACAAGCTGCATGATGGATAGTTCGTCTTTTCTGGATATGATGCCCATTTCAACTGTTATGAGTGAGACCAAAAATATTACTATTACCAAAAATGTGAAAAGTACCCCGCCAATGATTTTGACCCAGGTGAGCAAGTCCTTCAAGAGATTTGTTGTGTCTTCGTTATATCCTATCTTATAGATAAGTGCTTTGTCCTTATCAATCGCTTCAAGCTTTGAATTGAGCTCTGGAACGAACTCTATCTTCTTTGCTCTTATCGCAAGACTTGCAGGAAGTGCTTCTGGGGTTATAGCTCCAAGAATCAGCGGGTTTTCACTATGCCGTCGTCTCAGGAATTCTGCTGCTTCTTCCTGGGTTGTATAAGTGATATAAGCAGTCTTCCCTGAGCCCTCGAGCTCATTCTTGATTTCTAGGATAGTAGTTTCGTCTACATCTGTATTGAAAAATACTTCAAGATGCTCGCGCGTTTCTACATAATTCATAAATTTAATTGCAGCGAAGGCAAAAAGACAAAAAGAGGTGAAAACGAGAAATACAAGTGTCATAACAGCTGAAGAGCTAAGTGTCGTTGACCTGTTTCTTGCAAGATCCTTGAAAGTCGTATTTAGAATGCGTTTTATTTTCGGAAGCATATTACTAATTATAAATTTGAAACTTTTGATTCTATAAATACAAACATATGATACAAGATTTAGGCATTCTTTTCCAGTGCTTTTTTGATAGCCTTGATCTCCTTAAATGCAACGCCTTTGCTTTTAAGCAATTTATCCTTTGTCAGCTGCTTCAATTTTTGTACAGAAGAAATTCCCTTAAGTACAAGCTTTTCCTCAAGTGTCGGTGATAATCTCAGCTTGTGAAGATCAACCACATCGGACCCTTTTCTCTTCTGTTTCTTTTTCATTTTTTTAGGAGCACTTGGAGCTGATGACTGTTTGGTTGAAAAGGAAATTTCAAATTCTTTTTCCTCGATTTTCTTCTTCTTCTTTTTCTTTTTAATAGGTTTAGGCCGCAGCTTCTCAAGTTTCTTGGTTTGGGATACTGAAGGTGTTGTTATAGGAATTGTGGGACCTGTTTCTTTTGTGCTGTCAGATATGATTCGTCCCTGATCGAGTTTGACTACTCTCTTGCCCATCTTTTCCACAAACTCGCTTCCATGGGTTGCCATGATAATCGTAGTTCCCCACTCATTTATTTTTTGCAAAAGATTCACTATCTCCCAGCTGGATTTTGGGTCTAGGTTCCCAGTCGGTTCATCAGCTATCAGAACTTTTGGATTGTTTGCTATGGCTCTTGCTATAGCTATCTTCTGCTTCTCTCCTCCCGAGATCTCATTTGGGAAAGCATCTGCCCGGTCAGCAAGATCTACAAGTTCAAGAACATAGTTTACCGTCTCCTGTGTATCCTCCTGGCTCTTACCTGATACCTCAAGAGCAAAAGCGATATTCTCGTAAAGATTTTTGTGGGGAAGAAGCTTGAAGTCCTGAAAAACAACTCCTATTTCTCTTCTCAGTTTGGAGACTTGAGTTTCTTTCAGTTTGGTAATTTCAGTGTCATAAAAGTATATGTTTCCTTGGGAGGGATTTTCTTCACGAATCAGAAGCTTGATCAGAGTAGTCTTCCCACTTCCAGATGCTCCTATCAAGAAAGTGAACTCCTGTTCGGCTATTTCGAGGTTTATATCCTTCAGGGCCTCTCTTCCGTTATAGACTTTTGAAATATTAATAAATTCAATCATGGTTTCACTAATTGGTTAGAACAAACTTCGGTGTATAGTTTACTGTAGTTGGGGATAGATTTCAACTGGGGTGAGTTTACTTTAGTCATGAATTCTTTTGTTTTGGGAAGTATTTTCATATAATAGTAGGATCGTAAAGGTTTATTAGATAAAGTCAATTTAACATTTAAGTTATGAGTAGAAGAGTAAAACGAAAATCAGAAAAGATATACGCTTTTATTGATAGCCAGAACCTGAACCTCGGAACAAGTAAAAGTATTTATAAGAAACGTAAACTGATATATAAGGGATGGAGGCTGGACTATAGGAAATTTTTAACATATCTCTCTGATAAATTTCGAGTAGATAAAGCCCTTCTTTTTATCGGCTTTATTCCTAGCAATAAGAAACTGTATTCTTCGTTGAAGAGATGGGGATATGAAATCGTTTATAAACCTACCGTTAAAGATGGTTATGGAAAACCAAAAGGAAATGTTGATGCAGAGCTAGTATTACATTCGGCCAGACTTGAATATGATAATTATGATAAAGCTGTTATCGTTTCAGGTGATGGTGATTTCCACTGTTTGCATAAATTTCTTAAGGAAATGCATAAATTAAAAGCGATCATAATTCCAAATAAGTTCTCTGAATCGAGTCTGCTTAAAGAATTCCAGAATCTTAAGGTCTTTCTCTATAGGGAAAAGAGTAAACTTGAATTGAGATAAAATCGGGAGGCGTCACTCAGTATCACGTAGATACAGGGTCGTATTCTCCCTCATGATTGAATATATTATATACAATCTGAATAAAGGATGCAAAGAATAAAAACATTAATATCGTTACATCTATGCCAACTCATATAATTCCGTTTCCTTCAATTCTTGCCATATTTCGAAATATTGTATCAATTCGCTGGACTAGATTAGGAATTGCTGAACTAGGTCGCCATTCAATCAACTCAGGACAGGGGAGACATGTTCCAGTATAGGGCGATCGCTGTAGCAAAAAGAGTTACTTTGTTCTATACCATGTTGAGCTAAAGGCTCTTCCCGGGATATAGTTGTAGTCCTCTTCGTACTGATGTAGATCTCTCTCAAATATAGACTTGAGCTCTCTATTCTTTAACACTGGAAACAAGATTATTCTTCAGCCGGAACAAGTATCATACCTGCTTCGTAAATTAATCAGAAATTTGCCTATAGCAAATTAGATATAATTTCACACATTGCTCCAATCATTTACCCAAAACCTCCAAAGTTCTCTTCGTGACAATCTAAATTCTTGCAAACCAATTTTCTTGCCATGTCTATAGGTCCTACCTATAATGATCGCAGGATCCTCTCTAAGTCATCCCGCTCAGCGGGAATTCTGCCCCAAACAAGATCTGCCCGAACTTTATATTTTATTGTATTGTCATGGCTGCAAAAGAAGAAGGAAGTCAGTCGCTAGGTCCGTCACTCATACTTGGGCTTATAGGAGCTGTGTTTGTTTTATTACTCTTAGGCGCCGGTATCTGGGGAGTAAGCAAGATCGTCAGTAAAATCCGGGAGAACAGAGAAGACACAAAGGAAGAACAGGTAGCAGAAGAAGATAAGACATCTGATACAGAGACTACAGATACAAAGGAAGATAC
>Ga0180007_10004330_pt1 | contig 15083 bp, 15 predicted proteins | sample MM_PC_MetaG_FD_121122 | JGI IMG/M metagenome (GOLD analysis project Ga0180007, IMG submission 121122) | Groundwater microbial communities from the Aspo Hard Rock Laboratory (HRL) deep subsurface site, Sweden - MM_PC_MetaG | ecosystem: Environmental > Aquatic > Deep subsurface > Groundwater... | reverse complement strand
CTAACATATGCAAAAAGCAAATATCTTTACGGCCGGCTCGAGCTTTGCTCGCCATCAAGATTTATAAATGAATTACCAACCGACGAAATTGAAACTGTTGATTTATAGCGGTTTCTTTATTTTTATCTTATTCTCGTCGGCCAAACCCGTATTTGCTTTCGACCAATCGTATTTAAAAGGTAAAGCGATTGAGCAAGCTAATTTTTCGCTTGACGAATTGGTCGTCGAGCCAAAACTTATATTTTCACTTGCCGGTGAGAGGGAGCAGGCGAGTATCAGCCTATATGATCGGGTGGTTAATTTAATTGATCCAAAATTCTCACCTATTGGTATCAGCGCTGTCTTTACTGCGCCAAAATATAAAATAATTGATCAGTCAACAAGCTATGACATCTATTCTTTTAAGCGAAGAGTAGGGGACATCCTTAGCGGTGGGGGGGTCGTCCTAGCAAAAGAGGATGTTGTCGATCCGACTCCGGAGGACTCCCTGAGCCTGGGGACAAATACAATTAAAATAACCCGAGTTTCCGTCGCTGAAATTGAAAAATTTGTGTCCCTCCCCTATCAGACCAAAAAAATTGACGATCCGGATTTGGAGCGCGGCCGGCAGATTGTTTCCCGAAACGGAAAATCTGGCAAGAAGCTCCTCCTCTACCGCGTTCGTCGTGAAAATGGCGTCGAAGTCGAGCGAAATTTTATCAAAGAAGAAATTGTTGAAAAACCTCAAAACAAAATTATTAGCGTCGGCACTAAAATAGTTGTTCTAAGCTCGGTAAGCGGTATTGCGACTACCACCAATTTGTCCAGTGCGGTCGTATCGGCCAACTATCCCCGCGGTACGCTTGTTAGAATTACTAACCTCGCAAACGGAGTGAGTGTTTTGAAAACTGTCAATTATACTTGGGGAACGGCATCGGCTCCCTATGGCGTTGTGCTCGATCTTTCGTGGAGTATCTTGGACGAATTAAGATTTAACGGGAGCGGCAGCGGGCCAAGTGTTTTAGTTGAGGAGATCAAACAATGAGCGATAAATCACATTATATCGAAGAATACAGAGCTATTGATTCCAAGAAATCGCTTGGGCAGCATTTTTTGACCAATGATTTTGTCACGGAAAAAATGGTCAAAGATGCCGAGGTTAATACCGATGACGCAGTTTTAGAGATCGGTTCGGGGCTTGGTATTTTGACTAAAGCGATTTTCGATCATAATCCCCGCCAGCTTATCTTGTGCGAGAAAGATCGAGATCTAGCCGAAATTTTAAAGAAAAAGTTTACTTCAAAAAAAATCAAGATCATTACTGAAGATGCCCTGCTTTTGATTCCGAATCTGCAGGTCTCCCCTCCCTTTAAGGTTGTGTCCAACCTTCCTTATAATATTTCTTCTCCGGTTATTGTTTCTTTGCTTACAACCAGTCAGGTTTTACCCGCGACTATTGCCGTGATGCTTCAAAAAGAAGTGGCGCAAAGGATTTGCGCCAAGGGGGGAGATTCAAATAGGGGGATTTTAACGATTTTGGTAGAGCTTTTTGGGCAAGGGAAAATAACCGATAAGGTTTCCAAAAACCAGTTCTACCCTGCCCCGCAAGTTGATTCGGCGGTAGTGGTAATTTCTCAAATTAAAAAACCCGAAGTAAATCCCAAGAAGTTTTTGAAAATGCTCAAGATGTCATTTGCGGGAAAACGCAAAAAAATCAAGAATTCTCTCTTTAGTACTTTGAAGATAGATTTTCCAAAGGCTCAAAACATTTCCAAAAGGGCTGGAGTTGATCTCGATTTGCGTCCCGAAGATCTCACGATCGGGCAGTGGAAAAAATTATTTAACGAAATCGAGAGCTATCTCAGATAAAAAGCGTCCGCTACTGCGGACTCCATAATTGAAAATTGATAATTGTAAATTGTAAATCGATCGGTTAACTTGTTAACCGATCCAAAAGCCATCCCATCCCAACTCCGATCAGCGCATCTGTCCATTTGTTTTTTGAGTTATCTAAATTTAAAAATATCGAGGAGTTGCTTCCCCCGATGGCGATATAATCTCTCCCGAAGCTTGGGTAGTTAAGATAAGAATTAACTCCCGGAAATTGATTGTTGTAATTTGCCGCATATGGGCTGTATCCCTGACACTGGGCTTGCGGAAGAAGCGAATTCAAGAGAATACACATGAGCAAAAACTTAGTTGTATCCATATTAGCAAGCTGCGGATTGTATTGGTTTTGATAATCCCATGGCGAATAAGGCGAGTTAAAATTCCAAATCATGCCGTTAGCTCGGCAGGTGTTTAGCTCGTCATTTGGTGCGGCCCAAGTGCCATCGGGCATCTGTTGCCAATCGCCATTTCCAAACAGATTTCGGCAAGTTCCGACCGGAAAATTAGTAATTTTATCTTGCGCCATAGAAAAACCGGGTAGAGCAAGAACTACGATCATTAGAAGTGAAGCCAAAATTTTTCTCATTAAAACTATTATATCACTTTAAGAAAATTTTCAACCAGTTTTCCTGCTTGGCGAAGGTTTTTAATCCAAATAACATTTTTTTGCTTGCGCAGCCAAGTGAGCTGGCGTCTAGCGTAAGCATGCGTTTTCCACTTTAATTCTTGTACCATCTCATCAAATTTATTTTTTTCAGCTACTTCAACTAGACTATTGTTCGAGCGAAGTCGAGAACCTCCGTTAATTATAAATTGACTGATGATTTTATATTCTAACCCCAAAGATCTTAGCCAATCTGCTGATATTCCACTTTTAAGTAACCCTGCTACTTCTTCAAGCATTCCTGTTGTGAATCTATCATCCACTCTTTTGTCAATTCTTTCGTAAAGCTCTTTTCTATCTAAATCAATTGCTAGAATCAAACTCTCAAAATAGGGTTTCTCCTTTGTTGTAATTGTCCCCTCCTGTGCTTTTTCAATCGTCCGAATAAGCCGACGAGGATTACGCAAGTCTAGTTTGTAGTCAGTTGTTTGTAGTCGGTGGTAAATTTTTTGTAATTGTTCAAGTGGCATTTTATCTAATTCTTCTCTTTGAAATTTGGATTTTGGATTTGATTTGACATTTGAAATTTGGATTTTGGATTTGCGAAGCTCAAAGCCTTCGCTTAGAGCTTTCGCGTAAAGTCCTGTTCCCCCAACCACAATCGGTACTTTCACGCGCGAAAAAATATCTTCCAAAATTAATCTCGCTTCCTCAAGCCAATCAAAAAGCGTAAAGCGTTCTTCCGGCTTTGTTACGTCGATCATATATTGAGGAATCCCGTCAATATATCTTGCTCCCTGTATGATAAGTTTTAATTTTGAATTGTAATTATGAGATTTGATTTTTGATTTTTGAGATATTCCTTCTTTCCCCGTCCCAATATCGAGCTTCTTATATACTTGGCGTGAATCAGCCGAAATAATCTCGCCATTAAATTTCTTGGCGAGTTTAACTCCAAGAGCGGTTTTCCCTGATCCCGTCGGTCCCAAAATAAAAATTACTTTCTTGTTCATTTCCAGAAAGTCTAGCAATAAAGTTGTTTTATATCAACCCGAGTATATAATCAAACTGATGAGCAAACTCTCAAAAGTTTATTCGATTTATACACAAGCGCTTGATGCCAAGTTGGCGGAGGTCGAGGTTGATGTTGGTGCAGGGATTCCTTCTCTGACAATAGTTGGGCTTCCTGACAAGGCGGTTGAGGAGGCCAAAGAGCGGGTGAAGTTGGCCATCAGAAATTCAGGTCTTGATTTTCCGGACAAAAAAATTATCGTCAACCTTGCTCCGGCTGATCAAAAAAAAGAAGGGCCGCTTTACGATCTGCCGATTGCTATCGGGATTCTGGCGGCGACCGGAATGATCAATGCCGAGCGTGTTAAAAAAACAATCTTGATGGGCGAGCTGTCGCTCGCCGGCGAAATAAAACCAGTCAAAACCGTTATTCAAGCTGCCGAACTGGCAAGAAATAGGAGTTATAATTTAATCATCCCCGCTCTTAATCGCGTTGAGGCCGAACTTATCGAAGGTGTTTCGCTTTTTTCTCCCCCAAACTTGCGGGAACTTTTTAAAGCACTCTCCGGAGAAGGCGAATTTTTTCAAAAAACCAAAAAGCCGCACATTATTTATCGCGATGATTTCGAGGATTTTGATTTTCAAAACATTGTCGGGCAATTCATGGCCAAACGTGCTCTTGAGATTGCGGCCTCTGGCGGACACAATATATTATTTTATGGGTCGCCCGGCGGGGGAAAGACGCTTCTTTCAAAAAGCATAATTTCAATTTTGCCTCCGCTTAACGAAGAGGAAATGCTTGAAATTACTAAAATTTATTCTGTGGCGGGCCTACTCTCGGGTGAGCGCCCGATTATAAACTCAAGACCGTTTCTATCGCCTCATCACACTACTTCGCCGGTGGCGATTATCGGCGGAGGGACCGTTCCAAAGCCTGGCGCCGTCTCGCTATCGCACAAAGGAGTTTTATTTTTGGACGAATTTCCGGAGTTTCCGCGCTCGGTTTTGGAAGCGCTCCGCCAACCGCTTGAGGATAAGGTGGTCACAATTTCACGTGCTCAAGGCTCAATTTCGTATCCGGCTGATTTCATGCTGATTGCGGCCGAAAATCCTTGCCCCTGCGGTTTTTATGGCGATCCAAAGAGGGAATGCACTTGTTCGACAACTCAAATCCTAGCTTATAAAAAGAAGGTTTCCGGTCCGATGCTGGATCGGATCGACCTTCATTTAGAGGTTGAAAAAATCCCGCTCAAACAAATTAAGTCAAAATCAACAGAGGAGAGTTCCAAAGAGGTTCGCGAGAGAGTTGAGAAAGCTTGCCAAATTGCCTTATTGCGGTCAAAAAAGCTTCTCAAAAAACCGAAACTTAACTGTGCTCTAAATTCCCGCGAACTCTCAATTGTTGCCCCGCTTGATCCGAGTGGAGAAAAATTGCTCGAGGATGCCTCGGAGAAACTCGATCTTTCAATGCGCCAATATTTAAAAGTGCAAAAAATTGCCCGTACGATCGCCGATCTTGAGGGGGCAGACAAAATTTCAATTTCCCATTTGTCTGAAGCCCTGCAGTATCGTTCAAAGCGAGGAGAGCAAAATGGAATTTAAGCTTCCAACTGATTTTAGCGGCGTTCGAATTTTTTCTAGCGAAAAATCTGATGGTTCGATGGACAAGGAGGGAATAGAGAAGAATCTTCCTAAATTTCTTAAAAAAATAAGGTTTGCGCTAAAGGCACTTTCGAGTTCCACCCTCAAAAGCCCGCAAACCGCACCCACTGTCGCCTACTCCGAGCAAGTTCACAGAAATAAAATTAAATTAATTAAAAACCCCGGCTACTACAAAGGTTGCGACGGCCTTGTAACAGGGGAGAGGGTGATATTAGCGGTTAAATCAGCGGACTGCATTCCCCTCCTCTTTTTTGATAACGAGAGGGGAATGTTCGGCGTCATTCACGTTGGCAGGCGTTCACTATTGGGCGGAATCATTTCTGTCTCATTAAGGGAGTACTTTAAAAAAAGCTCTCACTCCCCTGCTCTTGTAACTTTTTTTATCGGGCCTCACATCCGAAAAGACAATTATGAAATCAAGGGGAATGTTGTAGACGAAGTAAAAGAAAGTGGTTTTGAGAAGTTCTTAGATCATTCCCCTGCTAAAATAACTTTTGATTTAACCGGGGCGCTAATGAGCGAACTTGAGAAACTGGGGGTAAAGAGGGACAATATATACGATTGCGCAGCAGATACTTTCACCGATGAGAGATTTTTTTCGTATCGGCGCGGCGATCGCGAATTATTTGTGACGTTAATTGTCCCAAAATAGATCCGGGTTTACTATGGCCAAAAAAAATATAGTTGCTTTTTATAAAATCCTGCTTTTTGTAGCCTCCGTAGTTTTTATTTATCTTATTTTAAATCAACTTGGATCGCTTCAAAAAGCAGCAGAAACGCTTTCCTTGGGTTCATGGTATTTTATTCTGCCGATTATCGGTATTCAGATTTTGGCGGTAGTTAATCGAGGAGCTTTTTATCATACGCTCTATGAATATTTTTCCGTTAAAGACACTCTCTGGAGGCATATTAGAATGTCGCTAGCTGCTAATTTTGCTAATTTAGCTGCTCCCTCCGGAGGCTTGGCAGGCATGACGATATTCATCGCCGAAGCCAAACGCCACGGTATGACAAAGAGCCGGTCAACTTTTGTAAACTTTTTTGCTTATTTTTTATACTATGGCGTTTTTACCTTGATACTTTTGTTTGGGCTTTTTTATCTGGTTTTAAATCATCAGCTCTACAAATACCAAATCGTGACTGCTTCAATTTTGTTTGGAATGATATTTTTGCTTGTTTTGGCCGCAGTTATGGTTTTTGAAGAAGCGGCTAGATTAAACAAGCTTTTTTCGCTGATCGCTCAAGTGATTAATTTCTTTACTAAATTTTTCAACAAGAGATCGGTTTTCAGCGAAAACAGCGTCACGGTCTTGTCCAAGGAAATTCACAGCTGTTTAACTTATATACAGAAAAGGTGGAGGGCTCTTTGGTTGCCGATTTTTCATGTCTTTTTAATCGAAGCAATTGATATTATGACTCTTTATTATCTGTTCCTGGCATTTAAGTACCCAATTTACCCCGGGACTTTAATCACCGCATATGCGATCTCGGTTTTATTTACTTTTATTTCTATTACTCCCGGAGGAATTGGGGTTGTGGAAGCGGCGATGATTTTTGTTTTAACTAACTTAAAAGTACCAGTGGAGCTGGCGGCGGTTGCGGTTTTTAGCTTCAGGATTATAACTTACTGGATTCCATTTGGACTCGGGTTTTTGACTTTCAGATCGATTCAGAATGAGAAAATAAACAGTATTGAAAATGGTTCTAATTGACGGTGTTGGTCCCGACATCGAACAAATCAATGCTCCCATCAAAGCAAAGCACAGTGTTTTCTGGGGGGTACTTAAAGATATTTTCTTAGTTGTCTTCTTTTCTTTTTGTGTTTTCGTTTTTATTAATTTTCCAGCGATCACTTTAATTGGAACCTATAAATTATTTCCTGAAAAACTGGCATTTGAATTTCACCGCCCAAATCAAGGCGGAACTTCGCAGTCAGGTCAAGAAACCGAAGAAGCGATAAGTGCTCCCAAGGTTGAGCAATATCCAGACAATATGATTTTCATACCAAAAATTGGCGTGAAGGCCCCGATCGGATGGGATGTAGGCAGCGATCAAGTTATGGAATCGCTCGAAAAAGGCGCAGTGCATCTTCGTGATACCGACAAGCCGGGAGGACAGGGAAATATATTTGTGACCGCTCACAGTTCTAATTATTGGTGGAAACAGGGGGATTATAATACCGTTTTTGCCCTTCTTTCGGAACTTGAGGAAAATGATGAAATTATCATAACTTACAAGGGAAAGTTTTACTATTATAGGGTAAGTGGGAAAGAAGAAATGAAGAAAAATGAAGTTTCGAATCACCTTAGGTCTAATGTAGAGCGCTTGATGCTGATGACCTGCGTACCCGTCGGAACTAATTTGAAACGCCTCCTCATTTATGCCGAGCCGGAGAAAAAGGAATAGGTTTTTGCTCTACCCCCACACTTATGTTGTTGAATTAGTCATTGTCGGGTTAGCTTAAAATGCTATTAATGAAAAACATAGCCGAAGTTGCATGGTGATAAGTGTGGGGGTAAAATGAATTTAATGAGAAAAATATACCTGACAGCCGTTCTTCTGGTCTTGTTTGTGTTTGGAGTTAGTCGGGCTTTAGCGCAAAGCACGGAACCGGGGATCGGCTTACCGCTTCTTGATGATACGGTCACGGCGACTGTTTCTGCTACTTATGGTTCGACGGTGGCGGCCTTTACGACAGTCACGACCACTCGGACAATCAGCTCTTCCCAGCAAGCAATCGATGACGCCGACACCGGCTCAGAGTTGATAGTCCTTTTGATTCTGTCAATTACCGGCGGAATCGGAATTTTCCTGATCAAAAAATATTTCGATTTTAAAAGATACTCTCTCTAAAATTTTTTAATTTTCTATTTTTAATTTTGGCCACACCATCTCCTTTCTTCGAAAAGCCTAGAATTAATTTTTGCATTTAAATATTCTTTGCATTAGAAATTAGTAATTAGAAATTAGATATTACAAGTCCATTTCTGGTAGAATGGGCTTGTATGGATGATCCCTTTGGTCTTCTTGAGATAATGAAGCAGTCCCCTTCTCAAGAGGAAAAAAAGAAAACATTGCCGAAGAAGGTTTATTTGAGCGTGATCTCTATCTTGGCTTTATTCACTTTGGTTCTGGTTTCAATTTTTGTCTTGCAAAATCGTGGTTCCGTTTCAGCTGATATTGAAAGTTCATCGGTTGCTATAAAAATAAACAATCTTCCCGGCACGATAAAAACAGGGGAAACGATTAGTTTTAACCTGGTTTTTTCAAACAGAGGCAATAATTTAGACGGCGCATACGTACTTATTCAGGGTCAGGGAATTAATCTTGCGCCATCCATACAGCAAGTTGCCGATCTATCTCCCGATCAGGAAGGATATATGCGAAAATTATCCGACGAGGAATATGCCCGCTTTGATGCAAAGGGCGACTCCGGAGTGTATTGGTTTATGAGTTCGTTAAAATCAGATGAGCCAAAGACTCTTTCGATGCGGGCGATCGTAACTTCTGGAGGGGAAGTTCCGACCAACATTGAAGCAAAATTGATGGTGCCAAAGTATAAGATTTCATCTTGCTCTTTCTTGGGACTTTTGCGCTGCAAGGAGCAAGATGGCTTCAGCCAGATTGCAAGCGGCGTTTTTCAAATCGAGCCCCTGCCAAGCGGAAAAATTAAACTGCGATCCGGCTTTAATTTCGTCTCACTTCCTTATGTTTTTACTTCCAATTCTCTTTCGGAATTTTTTGCCTCACTCAAGAGCAAGTGGGCCTATGTTTATGTTCCGACAACGGGAGAATATTTGTCTCTTCTGACGCAAAATAATACTTCGAAAATTAAACCCGGTACGGCCTTTTGGCTTTATGATAGCGAGGGCGGGGAGTACGATCTGCCTGAAACCAAAGTTGAAACAAATATAAACGAAACTTATTCGATCGCTCTTGATATCGGCTGGAATCAGGTTGGCAATCCTTACTCAAAAAGAATGATTTTATCCGGCAGCAAGATATTGGTGCGCGAGCTTTCCGATGACGGGACTGAGTCTGGAACTGCTTATGATCTAAAAACGGCGATTTCAGAAGGAACACTTTCTGATCCATACGGGATCGTTTATCCGACGTCAGGCGAATCGTCAAATGCGATCAAAACGGCCAAAATGATTTTAGAAAACAATGTCGAAGCTTTTTCGGGGTTTTTAATTAAAGCTGAAAAAAAAGTGAATCTGGTTATCCCCGGCAAGGAAGTCATCGCTCCCGGCGATGTCATATCTTCTGCTGAAAGAGCCAAGATTGAAGTATGGATTTCGGGCAATGGCTTAAATCAATTCGGCGATCCAATTGGTACGGTCTATGCCGGCGGAACGCCGCTATTTGACGAAAAAACCGGTCAAAGTTTAGACCGGTTGGACTATGTTTTGGCACACCACCCCGACAGACCGTGGAATAGATGAGTTCATCAAGTTCGTAAAGTAGAAAGTTCGTAAAGTTGTGTGGAGTTAACTTTATAAACCTTATAAACTTTAAAAACTAGCTAAATCGAAAGATTTAGCTTAGCAATCATCCATTCCCCCGTTTTTAAAATAAGGTCGGTTTTAATATTGATAAAATAGATTGCCACAATTGCCAAAACCATAACACCCATTGTAATTAGAATCTTTTTAATTTCGGAAGTAACTTCGTGTTGATTCTCGGCAGGATTAGTTTGTGGTTGGCGGTCGGTGTTCGGTGGTCGGTCAGTAGCCTGTGGTTGGTAGCTAGAGGTTGGGGGTTTGGCTATACTTTCTTCTTCTGACTTCCGCTCTCCGCTCTCTGGTTCCCTGCTACCGGCTACCGGCTCCCGACTAGCCCTCTCCATCTGCGCTCGTAATATCTTTCGAAGTTTCTTTTTGTTTTTTTTCGACATGTTGTCTCCAAATAAAGTGTATGAGATTAATTTCGCAGATTATTAGTAATTTTTCAAGGTGATTCGACTTTTAATATTCTAGTTTTCTGGTAAGATTATTTCGATTTGGTCTGGTGGCCGAGTAGTTAGGCAGAGGTCTGCAAAACCTCGTACCCGGGTGCAAATCCCGGCCAGACCTCCAAGTCTTGTGTAGTTTGTGTTATAAAAATCTATGAGCGCGGGTATCGTATAATGGTTATTATACCACCTTGCCAAGGTAGAGATGCGGGTTCGATTCCCGCTACCCGCTCCATCATGTATATTCTGATCGCTTATGCAATCGGAAACGCGCCTGATTTTGCCAAAGAGGCATTTTTTATTTGAAGGTTGAGTATTGAAATTTTGCTTGTTCGGAGTGTGTTCGTAGTGAATTTTGAGATTTACAGATATACACACTTGACATAGTTGCCCAGTATTGTACACTACTTGTCGATGTTAAAAATCCTTGTTTGGATCGAATATATTGTTTCCGCTTTAATCATTGCTTCGGTGCTTTTGCAGCACCGCGGTACTGGTTTGGGCGGAGCTTTCGCCAGCTCGGGAAATGCTTACCGCTCTAAGAGGGGCATTGAGAAGTTCCTGTTTAACGCTACCATCGCTTCGGCGGTCGTACTGGTAGTTGTTGCCTTAACTCATCTATATTTGCGCCTTAAAGGAATCAATTAAGCTCTATGGAAATCCCGTTACGCGGCTTTGAACAGCGCGTTAAACTTAATACATTTAGATTTCTCGTTATAAATTGGAAGAACATCTTCCCGGCTTGGGAGAAACTCGCGCTTGTTTTAATAGCTACGCTAACAGTGTTAACTACTGCTACGTGGGCTTGGGCGGCCTCTCGTGCCAAAACAACTGCACCTAGAAACGGAGGCGTGTTCGTCGAGGGCGTGGTTACAGACAATATGGACTCGCTTGATTTGGGCCGTCTCACTAAAAGCGGTTTGACTCGTATAAACGAAAAAGGCGATATATCAGAAGATCTGGCCAAAAAATGGGAAATTTCGGATGATAAACTAGATTATAAATTCACTCTTGTCGATGGGGTGAGTTCTTATGAAATTGCCGATACGGTCAAAAGCTCGCCGACATATTTGCCTGATGCTGCTTTATCTCCTGAAAATCCCCAAATACTTAAAATATCTCTCAAGGAACCGGATTCGAACCTGCTCTCACAGGTCAGCCAACCGATTTTTCCCCATGGACCCTATGTTGTCGATAAGAAAACCAAAAACGAAATTAGGTTAAAGCGAAACACTTCTTATCATCTTGATGCCGCCTTTATCGACAGATTTATCATCAGAAGCTATCCCGACCAAAATGCTCTTCAAAAGGCAGCCAACCGCAACAAAATAAACGGCGCTCTTGGGCTCGATGATATTCCCAAAAATTGGCAAAGCAAAGAAGTAACGCTGGGCAAAAAGCACTTTCTTTTTATCAATTCATCAAAAACTTATCTCAAAGCAACGTCAACCCGTGAGACGATTTTAAATGGTGAGAAGCCCGATTCGCTTAGCTCGCTTGATGTTTTAGAGGTGAACGGAGTCAAGGAAGATGCTGAATATTTCTCATGGAAAAAGAAAATTAAGGCTTCTGGCGTGGAACTCAAAATCCGAAAGGTCGCTCTCAAAGATGCCCTCAAAGAGGATTTACCAAAGAGAAATTATGACATTCTATATATTTTAATTGCCGAAGGGCAAACGCAAGATCCGTATTTGTTTTGGAATTCTACGGAGCGGTCTTCAATCGGGCAAAATTTTTCAGAGCTTGCCAATGCCGATATCGACGAACTTACCGAGCAGTTTAGGAGTGAATCCGATTTGGGTAAAAAGGATGGACTCGCCAAGCAGATAAGAGAATTGGTTGATGAGGAAAAGATAGCAATCGAGTATAAAAGCATTACGGCCAAATATGCCGTGTCTGCGAAGATAAAAGGATTTGCCGTTTCTCCGACTTTTTCTTGCGAAGCCGACCGCTTCGCCCAAGCGGCCAAATGGTATATCTACGAGAAAAAGGTTTGGTAAAATTTACTAATTTTATCCTGAGCGAGCGGAGCGAGTCGAAGGATCTCCAGCGTCATCCCGAGCCAAAATTCTCCGTCATTGCGAGTGTTAGCGAAGCAATCTGATATTATTGCCCCTGGCGATTTTTTGATTTTAAGGGTTAAATATAGTACTATCAAACCTGATGGGCGAGTGGTGAAACTGGTATACACGCAGCGTTCAGAACGCTGTGATCGTAAGATCGTGCAGGTTCGACTCCTGTCTCGCCCACCAGCCTTTCGGGGCTTTTTTCTTTAGCAGTATAAACCTTGATTTTTCTGTGGTTTTTAGGTTAAACTGAAATGTATAAATAATCGGTATTCAATGAACTCGAAAAATCTTCAAAAACAATTTCCCAAAATCTACCAAGAGTTTTTCTTTGCTTGCCAAAGAGTTTGCTCTGCTCCGCACTCGTTTTTCTGGGTCGGGGATTTCTCCGGCTTTTATGGTGGTTTAACGATCTCCTCAAAACTGCCCTTGAGATTTTATGTCGGACTTGAGCAAATCGAACCGGATGGTTTTGAAATAGAGGAGGAATTTTTCGCTTATTTTCCGTCCCAGCAGAAATTTAAAAAAATCCGTCTTGACTCCTTTATAAAAAAACAGTTAACTAATATTTTAAAAAATCAACTCAAGGGATACCGCGTTCGCTTCTTGAGTGAGCTTTCTTTGGGTTTATCACTTGGCGGTTTGGGAGCAATTTCAGCTGCGCTATCTGATCTTATTTTTCCGGACGTTAAATTTTCCCAAAAGTTTGACTTAGCTAAGAAAATTGCAGTTCAAATTCAAACCGGCCGCACCTCTCCGGCGACCGCTTACTGTGCCCTTGTGGGCTCGCCATACCCCTGTATTTTTTATCAGAGCGGGGCAAAATGGTGGGGAAAAAGTTTGGACGAATTGATCGAACTGCCGCCAGATCCTGTCTGGCCGTTTGATTTCGGACTGATTTTTTCAGGCAATTTGGTTCAGGGGGCGGCCGTTATTTCCTCGGCCGAAGAGGTCAAAAAAGTTGCCTCCGAGCGTGAGCGTGAAGTAGCCAAAATAACCGGTCGCACGTCGCTTTCGTTTTGGAGCAATTATCTTGAAATGCTTGATCAGATCTCGAGCCAATCGCTTTTGGCATTGGTCAATATCTTTAAATCGGGCGCAAATGAGCGAAATATCCGAAAATTTTTTGAAAGCTTGAACCAATATCAAAACATGCTTCATTTTTTGGAAATTTCAACATCCAACATCGACCGTATTTATTCGATGATTCACAGATTGTCCGATAAGCTTGAAAATGCAGTTGGCTCGGGTGCCAAAATTACTGGAGTCGGCAAGGGCGGAGAAGTGCTTTTTGCGATGCCGTATGGCCAGTATCGCGAAAAAATTAAGCTTCAAATTAACAAGCTAAATAATCTGGATATTTCTCTTGATTATGCCAGTTGGTCTGATGAAATTGAGTCGAATGGCGTGAGACTAGAGCAGGACTTAGAGCAAGAGAAATTTTTTTCTGCCTCTCCGGCGAAATTGTTGCTAAAAATCTATGATGGAAATCAAATCTCGACGAAGTTTTTGGAAAATATCGAGGATGCTAAAGCAGATCTTTTGCTGGATTTAACTTCCGGCAAGATTTTTTATGAAAATAAGTCCGTTAACTCGAAGGATTTACCTTCGCAGAAGGCTACTTGTGAGATATTGGGCAAACTTCTCGAGAGCCCGAGTAAGCTTGCGAATACCGAGCTTGGCAAATACTCTAAGAGTCGCTATGATCTTCAGGGTAAAATTACCTCGCCTCTTCTTAAATTAACAGGTTTGCGCTTCGAAATAACGGGCGGGGTGTACGATAATTACACGCTTTCGCTTAAACCATTTGATCTAAAAATAGCAGTAGTTTCATCCGTTTCTGTTTGATTTCTTACCAAGTGGTCTGTTTTGCTAATCTATGCTTCTCGACAAGCTCGAAGAATAAATCCTTACTGTTCGAACGTCTGCCGGAAGGCAGCAGTTGAGAACCTATGAGCTAATTTTTCTATTTTTTTCTAATTTTCTGGGGGTATATTGTGGTTATCTTGAAGCTTGGAGTTACGATATGTGCCAGAAGAAGCAACAGGGAAGGGAAAAGGAAGTCATGGAGTATCGCGAGTCAGGCAGTGAAAAGCCGTTCGAAGCGCAAGGAAAACACTATCCTGCGGGATGGTGAACCAACACGGAGGGTGGCAAGCAATATGAGCAAGCCGATCGATGTCAAGGTTCGAGTCAGTCACGTAACGGGCGTGTTTGTCGCCGCGGACGGTTCGGTTGTCACGTTACCCCCGCCCCCGCCGGCACCTCGCAAGCAGCACATCGCCGTCATTTGACAGCATATCCCACAAGGGATCACAGGCACCCCAACAGAGGGGTGCCTCTTTCTTCTTCTGGAAACATTGCACTTTTGAGACGATCGTCAAAAAAGTGCAGTATGTTTTTTGCATTTTTTATATTTTTTTGCAGAATATTGTAAACTGTGAAAGTGAATGTTTATACAATTTCCTCGATCGACGAAATTGTATAACTTTGGCTCTATCTGCTTGTTTTTATGATGAGATGTGATAACATCACAAAAACAGAATTTAGCATATGGAATACTAAATATTGCTATGGAAAGATTGCCTTTTACTATCACGATGAGGAAAGACCTTGTTAAAAAGATTGATTCTTTGGTTGATGGTACAAAAATCAGAAACCGTTCACACGCGCTTGAATTTGTCGTAAATAGTTATTTTTCTCCGCAAATTTCAAAAGCCCTTATTTTGGCCGGCGGGAAGGGCGTCAAAATGCGTCCGCTAACTTACGAACTTCCCAAGGCAATGCTACCGGTTCGAGGCAAGCCGATTTTGGAATACACAATCGAGCAACTCAAGAAAAATAATGTTCGGGAGATAATAATTGCTTGCGGACATTTATCTTCAAAAATTAAAGATTATTTTGGCGACGGCTCGCG
>Ga0180007_10004328_pt1 | contig 15088 bp, 14 predicted proteins | sample MM_PC_MetaG_FD_121122 | JGI IMG/M metagenome (GOLD analysis project Ga0180007, IMG submission 121122) | Groundwater microbial communities from the Aspo Hard Rock Laboratory (HRL) deep subsurface site, Sweden - MM_PC_MetaG | ecosystem: Environmental > Aquatic > Deep subsurface > Groundwater... | reverse complement strand
TATTTCTATCAATCAAGGGGGTGAATACCCCCTTCTCCTTAATTTTTCAAATCTTTACCCGGTGAATACCGGGCCAAACTCTCTTTAAATCTAATTTTAAACTCTTTTCTCGCACTAAAACTTTTCAAATACCTCTCTCTTGCTCCAGCTTCAACTTTATACCAATAGGCCTCATACCCCAACAACTCCAACGGCCTTCTATATCTAGTAGAAACCACCTCTCCTTTTTTATGAGTCAATAGTCTCATTTTTATATTCTTTGTCATGCCAACATAAAATTTCTTATCCTTTAAGCTTAACAAAACATAAACAAAATACATAGTTTCATGCTACCATAACAGCCAATGCAATTCATATCCATCAAAACCAGAAAATTCCTGCCACCAAAAGACAACTTATATAATCTCTTAGACAATCACTTGCCTAAACTAAAAGAAAAAGACGTTTTAGCCATCACCTCAAAAATCATCTCTATTCACCAAGGTCTTTGCATTAAAGTAGATAAATCTCAACCTCCGCTTCAACAAAAAATAAACTTAATTAAAAAAGAAGCTGATGCATATTTCAAAGACAACCCCCATTCCCTCACCATTAAAGACCAAACCCTCACTCCCTACGCCGGCATCGACCGTTCAAATGCTAATAACCATTATGTATTATGGCCTAAAAATCCAAATCAAACCGCCGAAAAAATTTACAAATACCTTCGCCATCAACACAAAATCAAAAATCTTGGCATTTTAATCATTGACTCTTTTTGCCTTCCCATGCGCTGGGGTCACATGGGTATTTCAATTGGTTTTCACGGTTTTTACCCCAACCAGGAATACTCTGGCAAAAAAGATATTTTTAACCATAAAATCATTCAAGGTAACTCTAATATTGTTGATGGCTTAGCCTCTTTAAGTGCAGTCTTAATGGGCGAAGGCAATGAGCAAACCCCCCTCTTACTCATCCGCAATTTTAATAAACTAAAATTTACCGATAAACCCACTCACCACCATCTCAAAATCCCAAAACAAAACCAAGACCTCTACGCCCCCCTTATTAAACACCTTCAGGGAGACTCCCTGAAGTCACTAAATCAACCGGCTGTTTGTAAAATTACAGTCATCAATCGAGCCGGAACTACCACAAGAGAAACAATTAGTCTTTCTCCAGGAAAAAATATACTTCTTCCGGGAAGAAAATTTTTAAGCCACTGTAGTTAAAAACAAAGTCAATCTAAAAATATTGATATGCTACAATCCCCTCATGAAATTTATTCCCATCAAAACCAGAAAATTCCTTATCTCCGAACAATTAAAAAGAGAGTTTTGATAAAATCTTTCGCCAAGTAGAAGTTTCCGTTAATATTGATTCTACTTCTTCTCCTGTTTCAGTTGAAACATCAGTCAGATTTTTAAAGTAAAAAGGGAAAATGCCAAACAGTCTTTTCTTTTTCTCTGTTTCAAACCTATACACCAATGTTTCTTTTTCTGAATCTAACTCAGCATTTTCACTAATAACCTTTATTCCTTCTTCTTCAAGCTTAACCTTAGCTACGTCAGGATAATAATTAATTACCTCATCAAGGTTATCTTTCCGAGTAACTACCAGTTTATTATCCTCTCCAATTCCCAAAGCACTACTTGTTTTAGTTTTTAACTTAGCTCCATCAATTTCTAGCTTATTTTCTTCATTAACACTAATCCTCATCGACTTACCATCTGGCCTTTTAATATTTAATATTTCACTTTGAGGTAGTAATATATTCTTTCTCTGCCAAGCATATCCATCTTTGTTTTTCACTTCCTGTTGCACTCTTATCCTACCTTCTTCCACCTCAATTTTTGATTGTATTGACTGATTCAAATACTTCATTTGTTTCTTACGATCATCAGTGTCTTGATTAAGCTTTTTGGCTCTATCTACTCCTTTAACTAACGGCTTATCAGTTGAATCATTAATATCCATTTCAGCAATCATCACTTCATTTTCTTCTCCTAAATCAAGCGCTAAACTATCCACCTCAACCAACGTTCCGGAACCATCTATTAACCAACCTGCTCTTACTTCACCAACTAAAACAAAACTAAAGATTAATAATAAAAACACAAATATCATTGATAATTTAAGTTTCATATACATAACCTCAAGTTAATTAATATAATAATAGATTGTGAATATACTAATTAAACCAAAATAAAAAGAAAATATCAAGTCAAGTATGTGACCAATCAATCATCTATATTCAACAGTAGGTTCGCACCCTACCCCTTCTACATAAAAACTTCTCCAACTCTTTTCTACTCGCCGCCTACAAAATTTCTCCCAAAGACTTCAAAGCCTCCTCTGCCGGCCAAATCTCCACTCCTTCCCGATACTGTTTTACTTTACCTCCATAAATCAAATAACCTTTGGCTTCAGGATAGTCGGTTAAAAAAGTTTTCAGTCCAATCAAATCCCTAGAGTCAATCTGTTGCCTGCTTTTCACTTCAAATGCTTTGATTCCCCGCTTACCATAAACCACTAAATCCACCTCCAAACCACTCACTGTCCGCCAGTAAAATAAATCATAGCCCAAATTTAAGTAATCATTCACCGCCCGCACATTCTGAAACACCGCTGTCTCCAAAGCCATCCCGCCAATAAACTCCGACTGGTCAAATGGACCGATCGGTCTAATCGCCTGATACACTCCCGCATCAAAAAAATAAAACTTGGCTTTATTCATCAATCGACGTTTAGCTCTTTTCCCAAAAACCGGCAGTTTTACCCCAATCAATAAATCCTCCAAAGCTAAAAAATAATTTTCCGACATTCTCCGCCCCACTCCCGCTTCCCTTGCCACTGCCAACATATTTAAAATCGACCCCTGAGAAAAACTGGCCACCTCTAAGAAACGGGCAAAAGCTCCCAAATTTCGGCTAATCCCTTCCTGAACCACTTCTTGATCTAAGTAAGTTTTTACATAGCTCTTCAAATAATCCATCTTATCTTCCGCTGAAAATACACTGGGCATTCCTCCAAACTTAACATAATCAGTCAACTTAAAGTCATTGCTAAGCTCCATCGCCGTCAATGGGTGAAAATAACGAGTCACCGCCCTACCTGCTAATAAATTCACTCCCCCACGGCGTAACTTGCGTGCCGAAGATCCGGTTAAAATGAATTTATATTTCTCAGATTCAATTAACCGATGTACCTCATCCAATAATTCAGGTATTTTTTGAACCTCATCAATCACCACCCAATCTTTATAATTCTTTGGTATTTGCTCTTCCAATCGACTGGGGTTAGCCAATAAAGAATTAAAAGTTTCCCCTTTCAATAAATCAAAATATAAAGCTTTGGGGAAATTCTTCTTCACCCAAGTAGTTTTACCCGTTCCCCGTGGACCAAACAAGAAAAAACTGGTTCGCCTGGGCGCTCTCAATAACCTCAAATACATATAAATACATTATAACTATATATTTGTACTTGTCAAGTACTTTTTTACTCTACTTTTTGCATCTTAAAAAACTTCTCTAATTCTTTCTTACTGGTCGCCTGACTCACTTTTTTATCATCCCTGAATCTAACTAGTCTCGGAAACCTTAATGCCAATCCAAAGGCATGAATCGGTGATTTGGTAATTTCATCCGCCATAATCTCCACCACCATTTCCGGTTTCACCCACACATCAGGAAACAAGTTTTTATCCACCACATATTCCTCAGGCTTATCTTTCACCACCAACTTATCACACCTCTTTTTAATCTCCCCCCATTCTTCATCAGTCACTCCCGTGCCTATTTTTGCAATACTACCTATCTTAAACCCCGCTTTACCGTCAGGTGAATTTACGGGGACTCCCACCAAAAAAGCTCCTATCCCAAATCCACCTCTTCTCCCCTTGCCGGGATAATAACCCATCACCACCGCATCTATAGTATCCACCAATTCCCCTTCAGTAGTTTTTTTAAACTTCACCCAATTAAAGTTCCTCGATCCCGCTTGATAAACAGTGGTCAATTTCTTACACATCACTCCTTCAAGCCCCATCCCTAAATATTTTTTAACCAGTCTTCTTAAATGCTTAACATCACTCACAATCTCCTGCTCCGCCAACACTAACGTTGGTTCCGAACTTCCAGTCCCAATTGAATTGGGACGATCCCGAAGGGCTAGTTCGGAACCTTTGCTTTCAAGAATACCCTCCAACTTCTTTCGTCTCTCTTTAAACGGTTTCTCAATTAAGTTCTCCCCATCTAAAAACAAAATATCATAAACAAACACCCTCATTGGCAACTCTTTAACCATCCCGCTAACTCCATGCTTTCTCTTTCTTTTTACCGTCGCTTGAAAATTTAATAATTTATTGGTTTTCGGGTCATAAGCCACTGCCTCACCGTCCAAGATCACCCTCTCCACATTAAGTTTTTCCACTGCCTCCACAATATCCGGAAACATGTGAGTCATATTGTCTAAATTTCTACTAAATATTCTCACAAACTTTTTATGAGCCTCTCCAAATAAAGCTTCTTGTTTTTTAATCTCGTGTCTTTTGGTATTATCCACATGAATCTGAACTCGAAGTCCATCCCACTTTCCCTCTACTCCAAATACCCCCAGTTTCTCCACCATCTTTTCAGCATTAGGCAGTCTCTCTGCCTGAGCCGCCCTAATTGGCACCCCCACCTCTATCTTTATCCTCGCTACTCCTTCAAGCCCTTTTTTCTTAAATACTTTCACAATTTTGCCAATATCCGCACTCACATTAAAAGGTCTCTCCAATTGTGGCCTCAAACTCTTATCCCCTTTTTTCATCCAAGACAAAGCATCCAGCACCGTCATGTCAGAAAAACCCAACCTAAGTTTATTCACCGGAATTCTCACCACAAACTTAGCACTTAAACTATCCAAATCCTTAAGCAAACCCGCCATCGCCTGCACTTTTCGATCCTGCGACCCACTCCCCTCATCCACCGCCACTTCAAAAAGTCTCTTATAAACTTCACTAACCGATAAAGTCTTCTGACTTCTACCAATAACCGTAAGGGGTGAATACCCCTTACTCTCTAATTTCTTTGCAAGCTTTAGGGGGTGAATACCCCCTAAATCTCCCACTTTCTTAAACTCTTTTTCCACTTTCTCTAGCTCCACTCCATAGGCCACACTAATCACCCTCAGCATCATCGTCTCAGCCATATTAAACTCAATCCCCTCAAACTTTGGTCGTAACTTACCAAGAGCCAAATAAGTCACCAAATCAATTTCATTCACACTGCACTCTTCAAATAACTCTGCCAAAATCTCAGTCATCGCTAACCGCGATGCCGTCTTCTCAATTCTCTCAAAATATTGTGCCAGCTTTTTAAACTTCATAAATCCCAAGCCATTATTACATCTTGACTATCATAGAAATTTAAGCCCACTACATATCCTCTCTTTAACTTGGCACTTTTTAATCGTTTTTTTAAATTTGCCACATCTTGCTGACTTGGGCTTCTTTTCACTTCCAGTCCAATTTTATTGTCCACGATAAAATCAATCTCTTGTCCAGAATTAGTCTGATAATAAGATAAATCATTAACATAAGCTAAATTCATAAACACACTGTTTTCAAGTAAGCTTCCCACCGAAATTTGATCCAGCATCTGTGCTAAACCATTATCACTAAAAAAAAGCTTATCATCAGCTGAAACTTTATTATCAACACTCGATTTTTGAGAAATTAATCTAATTACAAAAGTTGCTTCCAAAAATTCCAAATACGCATACACCTGATCCCTCCTGATCTTTAAAACATTAGCTAAATTAGTAATATTCAATTTTTGACCTACTCTTTGAGTCAATAATATTAATAGATCTCTCAACACACCCACATCTTTATAGTCCATCAAAGTAGTTACATCAATCTGAAAATAAGATTTTGATACATCTTCAAGCAATTGTCTTTTTTCTTTTATGCTTTTTGCCAACACCACTTCAGGTAAGCCACCATATTTCATATATTCTTGATACAATTCACCAAATTTATTTTGAGCCAAATCTATTTTTTTCAAGGCTTTAACTTTATAACTCTTAAACTGTTGCTTCTTTATCCCTTTAAAATCCAAAAATTCTTTATAGGTCAATGGATAAATATTCACAATAACTTTTCTACCCGATAAACTCTCAGAAAAATAATTCTTTAAATAAAAACTGCTTGAACCGGTCACCACAAACTTAATCCCCTTATCAACATCTTTATATTTGTCGTATAAATACTTAATTACCGAAGGACTATTTCTCACAAACTGAATCTCATCAATAAAAATATATCCTTTCTTGCTAAAATCATAGCCTTCTTGTTCTAATGCTAAAACCACATTTTCATAATTTTCTTCATTAAAAATTTTCCTAACTAAAACATTCTCCAAATCTAAGATAATTTTGTTCTTAGTTTTTACCCGATCATATAGATACTTTAATAAAGTTGTTTTTCCTACCCGCCTCATTCCAGTCATCACCAATACTTGCTTATTTAACTTTAAATTTACCTGTAATTCTAATAGAATACTTCTATCTTTAAAGTCTTTCATATAGGCAAATTATAACAAATACCCCCCTCATTTGTCAAGTTTTACGTACAACCCACCTACAAGAACCTTCAAGGATCATCCTTGAAGGTTCTACATTCTAAACAACATCTTATTCTCCTAATTTTTTAGAGTATATTACTAAATTTTCCTGAGCAATTATTAAATTTGGATCAAGTTTAATTGCTAACTTAAACTCAGCTGTCGCCTCTTCCAATCTCCCCTCAAATGTTAACATATGCCCATAATTATTATGAGCAACGGCATTATCGCCCTCTAAGTTTATTGCTTCTAAAAACTGTTTTTTAGCTTTTTCAATATCCTCTAGTTTATAATAAACCATACCTAAATTTATCAATGAAGAAACTCTTACCTCTAAATCATTATTAATCCCCCACTCATGATTTTGCCAATTAATTACTTGAATAAAGCTTTCTTGAGCCTGATCATATAACTCCAAATTATACAAAGCCAAACCATAATTATGCAACACATCAGGAGTTTTCTTAATTAATAACGACTTACTAAAGTAATCAACCGCTAGACTATATTGTCCATAGCAACTGTATGCTCCACCCATTAGCCCATAAAAATATCCCAAACAATCTTCTTCGCAACCTTTATCATTCAATTTATTTAGAATTAAAAACACTTGATCTAGTATTTTCTTGGCTTGGCTACAATTTCCTTCCTCAAGATAAATAATCGCTAAGCCGGCATAGGGATTATAATAATCTGAATTTATTTTTATAGCTTTATTGTAAATATTCGCCCCCCTATCTATATCTCCGCTTTTTTTTATCTCCAATCCTTTTTGATATTGATAATTCGAAGCCTTAACTCTTTCATTAATAAACTTTTCAGCCAACATTTCATAATAATCAGCTCGAATAAAACTAGAAATAATAAATTTCGGAATCTCTCCATTTTTAATCAATATCGGAATTCTAACTCTAGCTAAATAGTAAAAAAAACTTATAAAAATTAACAACCATATAACTAATACTTTTTTTTGTTTTTTTCTAATTCTGGCTTCCTTGACAATCAACCCCACTAATCCAACATAAAGAATTATTAACCCGATATTAAATTCAATTCTTAACCAATCATCAAACCAAAATTGTTTTAAAAAAAACAAAACAAATAATCCACTAAACACAAATAAAACACTTAATAATATTTTATTATTGATACCAAAAACAGTTAGTTTTTTTATCCGTTTAAATTGCATAATCTTATTATATAAAGTCTTACGCTTTTACCAATAGTCAAATGACGAATGTCATTTGTCGAAAATTCTTTGCAAGCTTTACCCTGCGAATGCAGGGTTAAATATCTTCAACCCCTTCACTTTTCCAAAATGCTTCACATTTCTAGTAGCCAATTCCTCCAACCATAAATTTCCTCTTCTTTTCCAATCTATAAATATATTTGTATCAATCACTATTTTACGCATCTTCATTTAATCCATTTATCTCTATCAAAAAATTTCTTTTTACTTATATCCTTCTTCATATCTATAATTATAAACAAAACTCCTACCAATAACCATAAAGGGTGAATAATCCTCTCCAAGGTTACGAACTCGAACTTCTTAAAGTTCGTAACCTTCTCTTTTACTTCCTCATCACATAAAAAGCCGCCTTGGTACTTCCCCTCTTTTTCACCACTCCCTTTTCCACCAAATTTTTAATGTCTCTCAAAACCGTATCATCAGAAATCATTGGAAACATCTTTCTGGCTTCTCTCATAAACAACTGTTCATTATCAGTCAAGTACTCAATCATCTTAATCTGTCTTTCAGATAAAGCAATCTGTCTACCCAATCTATCTCTCCATCTAAAATCTATCGATATTCCCCTTACCCTCTCTTTTATTTTAGTCAACTCCACCGCCAAAGCCTTGGTAAAAAATTCAAGCCATGGAGTTAAATCCCCTCGCTTTTTAGACACTTCCTGTAAAGCTTGATAATAATCATCAGCATTATTATCAAAATACTCTTCAATCGAAAAAAACCTCTTCACATCATAACCTTCTCTAAGTAAAACCAACAAAGCAAAACCCCTAGCCACCCTGCCATTTCCATCCACAAACGGATGAATCCTAGCTAACTCATAATGAGTAATTCCTGCCCTCATAATTGGATGAACATCCCGCCCTAAGTCACTATTTAACCAATTAAAAAAATCTCCTATTTGAATTTTTATCTCCAAAGGTAAAGGTGGCCTAAAACTAACCTCACCGGTTTGTGAATTTTTAATCACCACTCTTGTACTTCTATATTTACCGGAATTTTTACTATCCAAAATCTTCTCAGTGGTTAACTCATGAATCTTCTTTAGCCAAACCTCGCCATACGAAGCATTCTCTCCCGGACCTTCCAAACCAAACCTCTCTCCCAATTTATCTATATACTCCAACACATTTCTATAATTAATCACTTCCTGAACATCACGATCTCGAGCCAGTACCTCCTCACCTTTTAATACTCGCTGTGCCTGAGAATAATTAAGCTCATTACCTTCAATTCTGGTTCCAAAATGAACTGATCTGACAATAGCCTCTTCTTGAAACTTAGCCTCCCAGGCCGGCACCATCACCGCATAATCAATTACCTCTTTAGCTCCCTCAATAAACCCAACATACTTTAATATCGGATTGGTAATCAAAAAGCTTGGTTCAAACATTACCCTAGTCTACTCTATTCCAACAATTCCCGCAACAATTCTTGCATCTTTTGCGGTGAAAAACCAAACCTGCTATACTATCTCCATGGCAAAAAAAATTATTCCTCCGGAATCAGTCAAACAACTACCAAAAACCGTTATAAAACAAATGACTGCCCTAGCTACCTCCGGCTTTGGTTTAGTCGCCGCCCTAGCCGTCTTCGTCACTCTCCAGCTTAGTAAACTCGAACAAAAACTTAACTCTTAAGGGCCCCCTCAGCCGCCAATATTCCACTAGCCGCCGCCCCCACGATATTCCCACTAGTCCCCGGCCCATCTCCGGCTACATACAGATTTTTAATCTGAGTCTGCATCTTGTTATTAATCTTTATCCTGTTCCCCCGTAACTTTATCTCCGGTGCATAAAGTAAATTGGCTCCGGCATTAATTCCCGGTAAGACTCGATCTAGTTTCTCTAAACCCTCCAAAATACTGGTCACCAATCGATAGGGTAAAGCCATCGAGATATCCCCCGGTGTCACCTCCAACAAAGTCGGCTTAACATAACTTTTACCAATTCTATTCCAAGTCGACCGCCTTCCTTTTTGTAAATCAGCCAGTCGCTGAATTAATGGTTTTCCTCCCCCCAAAGTCGTCGCCAACTTAGCTATTGAAATAGCATAATCCAAAGTATTCTCCACTGGGTCAGTTAAAGCTACTTCAGTACACAAATCAAAATTTGAGTTCTCTGATTTTTTCTTTCTCAAATTACACGAATGGCCATTAACCGACAAAAAATCGCCATAATGCTCAATCGCCACAAACCCATTTGGGCACGGGCAAAAAGTTCTAATCACATCATCATAAGTTTTAGTTTGAACACTATAGATATTCTCATGCATAATCTTTGAATGTTCAGTCATAATTCCCGCCGGAAACTCCACCCTCACTCCAATCTCCACTTTTTGATAAGAGTAATCTAAACCAATCCTTCTAGCCTGATCCTGTAACCACTTGGCCCCAATTCTCCCCGGACAAACTATATATTTTTTCGCTTTAATTATCCCCTTATTTGTCTTTAAACCCACCACTTTCTTTTTCTTGGTTAAAATCTCGCTCACTTCTACCCCTGTCTTAATCTTCACTCCCCGTTTCTTTAAAAACTTGACCATATTAGTAATCATTTTGGGTAAATCATCACTACCTACATGCTTACACTTTCGAATATACAAATACACTCCCTTCTGTTGACAATCAGCCACCAACTTCTCCGCTAAATCCATATTATTGGGCGTATACTCACCATTGGCTCCAAACTTAGTAAACATCTCATCCGCCTCATCCAGTTTTTTTTGATACTTCTTTAAAGAAAATATATCCAGCAGTTTTTCATGAGACAGCACCGGCGTAAAATGCAACTTGCCATCAGAAAACGTCCCCGCTCCTCCCACTCCCCGCATCGTCTCTTTTCGAGGCCTCTTTTCAATCGGCAACCCTTGCTCCACTATCAAAATCTTCTTGGTACTCTTTCTCTTCACTAACCGTAATCCGGCAAACAATCCCGCCGGCCCCGCCCCTACGATCACATAATCGTATATCATATTTTTATAATCGCCTCTCTCCCCGGCCCCACCCCAATCATCTCTACCTTTACTCCGGTAAACTCTTCAATAAATTTAATATAGTCTCTGGCCGCCTTTGGCAACTTATTAAACTGCCTCACGGATGTTATATCCTCACTCCACCCCGGCATAGTTTTATAAACCACTTTTACTTTTTTAAGCTTCTCAAGATCAGTGGTAAACACCCTACTTACTTCTTTACCAATCTTGTAAGAAACCGCAATCTTTAAAGGATTAATTCCGGTTAAAACATCAAGCTTAGGCATCACCAAAGCATCAAGACCATTAATATTTTTAGCATAATTAACAATGGTTAAATCCAACCAGCCACAACGTCTCGGCCTACCGGTGGTGGTTCCAAACTCATGTCCAACCACCCGCAACTTCTCTCCCATTTTATCAAAAAGTTCGGTTGGAAACGGTCCCTCGCCCACTCTGGTAGTATAAGCCTTAACCACTCCAATCACTTTTAATTTTTTTGGCCTAAAACCAGTGCCGGTATAAAGACCGCCCACCGTAGGATTAGATGAAGTCACAAACGGATAAGTCCCATGAGCCACATCCAATAAAGTTGCTTGGGCCCCCTCAAACAAAATCTTCCTACCTTTTTCTTGCCAATCATTCAAAAACTGACTCACATCACCCACTTCGATCAAACTATTCTTCTTCAGTCCACTAATATATCTCCAATAACTATCCACCATCAACTTCAAGTTTAGTCTTTTCCTCAACTGCCACTTATTTCTATCAACATTAGAGATCTTATACTCATCCATTAATAAATTAATCAATTTTTTATTCCACCCCAAATCCTCTTTCACTTTATTAAAAAATCTTTTCTTGCTAGAAAAATCCATCATTCTAATTCCGGTTCTCTTGACATAATCCATATAAGTTGGCCCGATTCCTCTGCCCGTTGTCCCCACTTTTCCCCCAGTAATTCCATCTCTAATCTGGTGCCACGGCATAATCAAGTGGGCTTTTTCACTAATCAAAATTCGAGCATGGTTTTTGCCCACTTTTTTCTCCAAATTTCTCACTTCTTTGTTCAAAACCTTAGGATCAATAATCACCCCATTACCAATTACGCAAACTTTATCTTTATATAAAATTCCCGAGGGTAACAAATGAAAAGCATGTTTTTTACCCTTCACCACTACCGTATGTCCGGCATTATTTCCTCCCTGAAACCTCGCCACCACATTGTAATCCTTGCTACAAGCTACAGTATCTACCATCTTGCCTTTACCTTCATCTCCCCATTGAGTTCCCAAAATTACTACATGACTCATAAAATTTACCCTGAGCTTAGTCGAAGGGCCTCCAACAATTTTTTAATTTTTTTAGTTTCTAAACTTACCAGCTTCTCCGCCAACCCCGTATACTCCTCCACTCCTCCCAATTTTTTTAAGGTTCGTAACCTTAAATATTTATCCCACTCAACTTTTTTTCCTCTCACCTGCAACTTGATCTCTTCATAAGCCTTATCCTTCCCCTCTACCTTTAACCACAACTGCACTGCCTCGCTCAGCATTTCCGGATGATCTTCTAATTCTTGTTTTAACTTATCTTTATTTGGCTCCACTCGTTCCAATCCCTTTAACAAACTCTTCATCGCCACCAAACTATATCCCAAAGCTACTCCCAAATTTCTTCGCACCGTACTATCAGATAAATCCCTCTGCATTCGAGACTGGCTCAGCTTATTACTCATCGTCATCAACACTCCATTAGCCAACTCAAAATTCCCTTCCGCATTCTCAAAATTAATTGGATTCACTTTCTGAGGCATAGTCGAAGATCCCACTTCATCCTTAACTACTCTTTGTTTTAAATAATCAAAGGCTATATACAACCACATATCTTTGGCTAAATCCAAACCCACGTTATTAAACTGCCTAATTAAATCCAACAACTTGACCATCCTGGTTCTCGGCTCTATTTGAGTAGTAATCATCGTCCATGAAAGCCCCAAACCCTCTACCAACTCCCGGCTAAACTTCAGCCAATCTTTTTCAGGATAAAATTTCTGATGAGCATTAAAATTCCCCACCGCCCCATTAAGTTTTCCTCCCAATTTTAGCTCTTTAATCTCTTTTAACCACTGACTCATTCTCGAGGCAAATACCACCAATTCTTTACCAATTGTAGTCGGCACTGCCAACTGTCCATGAGTTCTTCCCGGCATTACAACTTTGCTGTACTTCTCCGCCATCTTTACAAGTTCTTTTACCAGCTCAGTTTGGTTTTTTACCAACACTTTATCTTTAGCTTCTTGTAGCATCAAACCATAAGCCAAGCTATTCACATCCTCACTGGTTAATCCCCAATGCACCCATGGCTCCAGTTTTTTTAAACCTAGCTTAACCAATTTTTCTCGTATCAAATACTCCACCGCCTTCACATCATGCTTAATCTTCTCCTCAATCTTCTTCACTCTCTTTATATCCTTATCAGTTAGATTCTCCGACCACTTATTTAGGTTACGAACCTTTAAATTTTTTAATTTAATTAAATAAACTACTTCAACTTTTACCCGATACTTTATCAATGCCTTCTCCGAAAAAAACTCTCGAAGTTCACTGACATCTTTACCATATCGTCCATCAAGTGGAGTTAGGCAGTGTAACTCATCTAAGTTCTTCACCTAACTATCATAAACCAAACCAATAGTCTCATCAACTAGGCTATTCAATTCAATTTATTTACCAGAAACAAAGTCAATAAAATTATCTTTATTAATCAATTTAACCGCAATCTCTGGATATAATTTTCTAAATTGTTTTGGTACTTTAAGCTTGTCTCTTTTCCACTTAATCTCATAGCCGTTTATTATTCCCCCCTCCTCTTCCAGCCAATCAATTTCTTCTTGTCTATAAGTTCTCCAAAAATATTTTCCCACATCTTTAGAAACATTACTCAAAAACTTTACCCTCTCACTAATCACAAAATTCTCCCACAAAGCTCCAACATCATTTCTCAAATTTAATTGATTAAAATTTCGAATTAGAGCATTTCTCACCCCCAAATCATAAAAGTAAATCTTTCTTAATTTACCAATCTCTTTTCTCTTATTTCTGCTAAATGATCTCACCCTAAAAATAACAAACGCCTTTTCCAAAAGCTGAATGTATCTCTGAACCGTATTTTTATCCACTCCCACCAAATTTGCCAATTCATTGTAAGATACTTCACTTCCAATCTGCAAAGCTAAAGCGGAAAGTAACTTCTCCAAAACCTCCGGATTTTTAATTTCTTGATGCTCAAATATATCTTTGTATAAATAGCTCTTAGTTATCTCGAACAGTCTTTCAGCACTATTCCCCTTTAAAACTACCTCAGGATAATTGCCAAAAATAATTCTTCTCTCAATTTCACTTTCAATTTTTGACTTACTAAATTCACTCAACAACTCAGTCAAACTAAAAGGGTAAAGAAAAAACTCCCACTTCCTTCCAGTTAACGGTTCAGATATCTTATTAGACAGCTCAAAAGCAGAAGATCCAGTCGCCACTATTTGTGTCTCAGGATAATTATCAACCAAAAGCTTCAAGCTTAGTCCAATATTTTCCACTCTCTGAGCTTCATCAATAAACACTAGTTTCTTGTCACCTACATACTCTTTTAGCTCCTTTGATCCTTTATTTTCCAAAGCTTTTTTAACCTCAGGCTCATCACAATTAAAATAACTTGAATCATTATACTTTTTTTGAAGCTGTCTAATCAAAGTAGTTTTCCCAGATCTTCTTGGACCATAAATCACAATCACTCTACCTTTAAACAAATCTTTCTCAATTCTATCTTGAATTACTCTTTTAATCACCATATTTACATATAATTTAGTGAATTACTCACCCAATTTACAGTAAATTTAGTGAATTGTCAAGATTCCGGGCAATCCTTACTCTTTTCAAATCCCACCTCTTTCGCATCCTCTTCCTTGCAAAACCATTTATCCCCTTCGTTAGAGTTAATGCTTATTTTTTCATAGTTATAGCACCCAGGTAAGTGATACTTTTTCTCCTTAGTGTCAGATCGATAATTACCCTTAATTACACACCCTTTCTGTTCAGCCGTACACTCACTCGACCAAATTCCCCGCTTGGTTTTTACAGCTTCCATCTCAGCCAAATCAATCTCATCCGTATACCCTTTGTCTTTTGTCGCCAACCCTTCGGTTACCATCACTTTATTTACACTCACACCATCAACCCTTACCCACACTAAATCTCTCTCAAAACTCCTCTTACCTGTA
>Ga0180007_10004327_pt1 | contig 15093 bp, 16 predicted proteins | sample MM_PC_MetaG_FD_121122 | JGI IMG/M metagenome (GOLD analysis project Ga0180007, IMG submission 121122) | Groundwater microbial communities from the Aspo Hard Rock Laboratory (HRL) deep subsurface site, Sweden - MM_PC_MetaG | ecosystem: Environmental > Aquatic > Deep subsurface > Groundwater... | reverse complement strand
TCCACCGCCAGTTGCCAGAATTTTTACGCCAGGGGCTGACTATGGAATACTGAAGATTATGACAGAAATTATCTGCAGGGTAAAATGGATGTTCTGCAACCAGGAAATAATAAGGATGGGAGACAGATTTAATTCTGTCCCCGGCTTTGATGGCAGATTCAGGAAGAATGCGTACAAGCCGGCCCTTCAGCCCCCGGCATGGGCAGATGGCGAAATTGTTCGATCAATCGCCGGTAAACCGGTTTACGGAAATCCGCCGCCGCGTCCAGCAGACTCTCAAAAGCCATCCAATGCCAGCAGCGGAATTCGCCGCCGCGCAGCACATCAATTGCCTGGTCGCTGCCGTGGAATCGAAAAAAAAACCAGTATTGCACCTGGCCCCGCCCTGTTTTTACCCTCCGTGCGGCAGGAGGCAGCTCATAGACGAGCAATTCCGGGCTTGCCTGCATAAGCTGCAGGTCATGTGCCGGAATCGCCGTTTCCTCGGCAACCTCCCTGAACACAGCCCGCAGCGGCTCCTCGTCGGCTTCGAGCCCGCCCTGGGGCATCTGCCAGGCAGCAGGGATATCGGCCCGTTCCAAAGCGAGGACGAGCCCCGCATCATTGACGATCACCGCGCCAACCCCGGCGCGGAAGTACTGGGCCGGCAAATTCATATCAGACACAAGCCCCCTGCCGGAGCTCCATGCTGCCGGCAATGCTGAAAAGACCTGATACAGCGGACATCAGGATAACAGAAACAATTTCCATAAGTACGTTTTCCAACTGAGCAAAGGGTACGGGAGCCTCGGCAGATACCACTGACGGAATTTTACTGCTGCTCATGCATGGGCTACCACGATGTTAAACAGAAATAAAGCACTTTTTCCCGACGATTTTCACAATTTCCCCAGCAATCCGGTTCAATCTCTTACTGATTAGGTGTCGAGATGACCAACTGAAATTGCTTGACAATGTGCAGGTTCATGGCAAAGTATTGATTCCGGCAGGCAGGAAGCCGACCTATGAGAGTGTAACCCAAATTTCATTGATCTCTTGGTCATCATCCTGCAGCACGGGCTGAATTCTCAACAAACCGCACTGAGTACCACACGCATTTTGACAATCAAAAACAGGAACTTCCATGGAATCGATTGAATTGCTGATTTCCACCCTGTCCGGTTGGGTGTGGGGACCACCCATGCTGGCCCTGCTGGTGGGAACCGGCCTTTACCTGACCGTGATTCTGCGCGGCATGCAGTTTCGCGCCCTTCCCCACGCCCTGCGTCTGATCTGGCTCAAGGAGCACGCCACAGAGGGCGACATCAGCCATTTTGCCGCGCTCGCCACGGCGCTTGCCGCAACAGTCGGCATCGGCAACATTGTCGGCGTGGCAACCGCCATTACTCTCGGCGGACCAGGTGCCGTGTTCTGGATGTGGATGACCGGGCTGGTGGGCATGGCGACCAAATACTCGGAAGCGGTGCTGGCGGTCAAATATCGCGAAAAAGGCCAATACGGCATGCGCGGCGGCCCGATGTACTATCTGGCCAAGGGAGCAGGCCTGCCCAAACTTGGTTGGTTGTTTGCCCTGTTCACCGCCCTGGCGACCTTCGGCATCGGCAACATGACCCAGGCCAATGCGGTGGCCACCATTTTTCAATCCACCTTCAACGTCGAACCATGGATCACCGGCACGGTCCTGATGCTGCTCACCGGCCTGGTGATTCTCGGCGGTATCAAATCAATCGGCCGTTTCACCTCCCTGCTGGTGCCGTTCATGATCGTCGCTTACATTGGCGCGGCCCTTGTGGTGCTGGCCCTTAACGCGGGCGAAATCCCCCATGCACTGTATCTGATTTTTTACCACGCCTTCAACCCGGCCGCGGCCACGGGCGGTTTTGCCGGCTCTGTGGTGGCCTCCTCCATGCGTTTTGGAATCGCCCGCGGCGTGTTTTCCAATGAGTCGGGCCTGGGATCGGCGCCCATTGCCGCAGCAGCCGCCCGCACCAAGGATCCGGTAAAACAGGCGCTGGTGAGCATGACCCAGACCTTCATCGATACCCTGGTGGTCTGCACCATGACCTCCCTGGTGATCCTGACCGCGCCGGCCTGGCTGCAGGGAGTATCGGCAGGCGAGTTAACCAGTGCCAGTTTCAACGATACCCTTGGCCACGCCGGTGTGGTGATTATTGCTGTTGCCACCGCCCTTTTCGCCTATTCCACCCTGATCGGCTGGAATTACTATGGTGAAAAAGCCATCGAATACCTGTTTGGCCCCCGAGCCATCAACCCCTACCGGGTGGTTTTTGTCTGTGTGGTGGTTGTGGGGGCGATGATGAAGCTGGAATTCGTATGGAACTTCTCAGATCTGATGAACGGCATGATGGCCCTCCCCAATATCATCGGTCTGCTCATGCTCTCCCAGGTGGTCAAGACGGAAACAGACCGCTATTTCAAGGGGAAAGGCTGCTGAAAAAAAGCCATCAATAAAGCTACTGATAATATTTAGGGTGCCTTGAATAATGAGAATTTTCGCCCGAGATCAAGAAATAGTGAAAATGAAAAAGCATCCAATAAGGGATATAAACTCCGCATATTAGGCATATGTGAGCATTTTTCATTTTCGCTGTGACACAGAATCAGGTGAAAAGGCATTTATTTAAGATGCCCTTTAGAATTGCAGCATGAAATGTCGCGACTGCAGGAAAGCCTCTGCCTTCGGAACCGACCGAAAATGCAGTTCCTCTGGTGCAATTGACGGGTAGTCCATTGCCTCACCATTTCCGGAGATACATTATGACAGACTCCAGCGCAAACGAGACCAGCCACTCTGGTCAGCGGAAACCCTGCATCGCCTGCCGTGAACCAATCCGGCCGAAGGCGAGAATCTGCCCCCATTGCGGATCGCCCCAGTCAGGGTCGCGCTGGAAATTTCTGGGAACAGCCCTGAAGTGGATCGGTGCGGTGACGGCGCTGATCTCGCTGGTCGCCGGCTCCTTTCAGCTTAATGGTCTGCTGCAGAGCTCCCGGGAGCGCTCCGAGTCCGTGCAGAAACTGGTCAAGGCGGCGGACATGCAGATCGAATATGGCGACCTCGACAGCGCCCTGCAACTCGCTGAACAGGCACTTGAGCTGCAGCCTGGATCACGGGAAGCCGGAGAACGGCAGGTAACAGTGGCCATGATGATGCTGCGCCGCGGCTTTGATTATACCCGGGAAGGATACAACAAAAAAATCGACTCCCTGCTGACTGTGCTGTATCGAGGCGCAGTGGATAGCGACCCCGTACGCGCCGCCGATGCCCTGGCCCACATCGGCCTGGCCAATAAAATCCGGCAATTTAACCAAAACAAACATTTTCCCGTTAAGGAGTACTTTCAGCGGGCTGTTGCCCTGGATAGGGATAACGTTTATGCCCATGTTTTCTGGGCAGATTCATGCCTGGCAAATGGGTATCGCCTTGACTGCGGCGATAATCTCCAGGCCGCAGTCAAGCATTACACCATGGCCATGCAGGATGGCCGGCAGCAGGATTATGTCCGCAGGCAACGCTTTGACCAGCTGCGAGGCAGTTCTGTTGAAGGGGCGGATATCCTGCTCATCGGCGATATGATTACCTCCTGGCACAAGAAAATCCCCCTGGACGAGAAACAGCTTGCTATGATTTTCCGGGAGATTCCTGATTTCTACGATCCTGACGAGCGATCCACCAAAAAGCTGCAGGAGCTCGTCCACCGCTTCCAGCCGGCCGAGGTGTTGGGCATGCTGGAGTGGGCGGTCAAGGGACAGAAAGACGAACAGACCGAAAACGGCCCCCTGCTCGCACTGCTGGCTTATCTGACCGAACTCACCGGCAACCGTCCCCTTGCCATTGCCAGATACCGGGTAGCCCGCTTGCCGTTGCGGCAAATAGAATTTGAAGGCAATTTACACTACACACCGATCCGTGAGAGGGTCGACTGGGCCCTGGCCGGACTGCTTGAAATCCGGCCAGCTTGGCTGGGTGTCAGCTACCAGGAAATAGATGAAGAACTCGCCACATCGCTTGGCATACCAAAGGCGCAGGGTCTTTTTATCTCGGATGTCACCCCGGGCAGTCCGGCGGCGACCGGCGGGCTGTCCCCTGGCGATGTGATCCTCGAAATCAAAGGCAGCGAGGCCGTGAACCAGCAAACCCTGCAACAACAGATGAATTCAAGTGTGGCTGGCGACGTCCTTGCCCTGACCATTCTCCGCAAAGGGAAGCAGAAACAGCTGCAGCTTACCCTTGGTGAGGCAAAAGCTCCGGCAGACCCCGTCAGTTTCGGGTCAATGCGGGGGAACACACAGCTTGCCCTGCTGATGGACCAGCTGCTCTATCACCCGGTGGAAGTTGCTGTGGGCGAGCATACTCTCCGGCTTGTCGCCCTCACCGACGAACTGCGCACCGGCTTCAAGCTTGAACGAGACGCTACCGGTGTGTTGGTTTTTGCAGCCCAACCGGGTAAGTATGATTCTGAGCTGAGAAGAGGAGACCTTATCCTGGCAGTCAACAATCATCCGGTAAACAGTGCGGCAGAAGTCCCCACCCTGACCCGCCAGGTCAGGGAAAGCAGTGAGCCACTCCTTCATGTATCCCGTCTTCGCGATGGAAAACGGCAGACGGTGGCCATCAAAATCAACTGACAAAGGCATGAGCTTGGCAAACATGTAAAACGTGTAAATTAGGTTAAGAATAATCCTGAAAGTCTTAAGCTAATTGTTGAGTATATTCCCACTGTTGAATAAATTGATGATAGGCTTGTGACAAATACTCACGTACCAATGAGGTATTTGACCTCCCTATCAATTGCCAATAAGAAAATTGGGCCTCTCTGGTTTTAAATTAGGCAAAGTCAGGATATCTTCCTATTCAGTTTACCAAGAGCTTTCTCAGGATAATATCAACTTGCGGTCTTGCTGAAATGGTTAATATTGCCCATGGATCTAAAAGGTTTTGTTAGCAAGTTTCCGCTTATCACCCCCCCCACTGTTATGATATCAGGCTAGAAATGGGTAGAATGCCCTATATTTCGTTGTCAAGAATGTTAGGTTGGAGTAAATATCAAGTAGCTTGATACTAACTTGTTCTATTGCAATCGCTTAGCCGTAGGAAATGATATGCCTGAATCACTACCAACCAAACCGCCATTCAATGAGATAGCTCTTGAAGCAATCAAAAAAATTCAGCAGCCCCTCCTTCTTTACGGAATTGTCGTAAGCATATTGCTCATATTTCTGTTGGTGATGGGACGCGATGTTCCTAGTGGACTGCGGCCTATTGTTTTTGCTCTACCTGGGATTGTCTGTCTCATCGCAATTTCACATTTTACGCTGGAATATTTCAAGAGAAGACCTGCCATTGACTCACACTCTGATATATCGGGCGTCTCTGTGAAAAGGGTCTTTGCTCGCAGCGATAGTGCTGAGTTCTGCAGTTGCATAGAAAGCCTTATCCGCCATTCCCACCGCCTGGTGGTGCTCATCGGTACAGGCCTAAACATCCTGCAGCGAGATCCTTTTGCAGAAGAAGTGATGAAACGAGCAACAGAAGGCCATTGTCGCCTGGAAATTTACCTGGCGGATCCGAGCAGTCCTGATGTCGAAGTGCGCCTGATCGAAGAGGAATTGGGGGACACATCCCCACCAGTGGGACAACCCGGCCTGTCCCGCCGTCTGAATACTTTGATGCGCCTATGGGAACGTTCCGGGTATTCCGAGGATATCAGCATCAACCTCTTTACTCATTATCCCACGTTTGCCCTGCTGATTGTGGATAACGAATATTTCTTCTATCCTTACGGATACGCCACCCTAGGCAATTTCAGCCCCGTTCTGCAGTTTTCATCAAACCGTCAGCAGGATGACGGGATAATCGAATTTCTTGAAAAACAATATAAGCGAATCAAGGCTTCCGCCCTTGATACACGAATTGTTTTCTCAGTCCGCAACAAACCGAAACCCGTCGATGCTGGAGTATTGCACCCTTTAGCTGTCTATTTCATCCCGCCTGAAGATTCAGACCTGTATAAGTTTGGCACTGAGGTTCTTGGGTACGATATTCGCAGGGGAAGGTCGGTTGCTTCACATTGGGCGGCACAGGTTGGAGGTGCCCGCGACTTCGGATTTCACCTTACTATGAGCGATGTACTCTATTTCTTTAATCCGGCCGAAGTAGCGCGCGTTAAAGTGGAGGTTGAGTTTCTGGCAAAAGAATTTAGAGCGTTTGTGATCAATGATTTATGTCTCGCCACCAGTTTCCCTGACGATGCCAGTCTCTCTATTACCGTGAAAGATCCGAGCGGCAGGTTGGAAGCCTTTCATCATGAACTGGTTCAGCGTGTGTATCGGCGGGCAGCCGCATCGAATTACTCTCTGCACTTAGCCGATCTGACCCGAGATCCCGATGTTGATCGGGCCAGATTGATGGTGAAAAGATATAAAGCTCCGTATATTCTCCATCGCTATTATCCCCACTTCACATTGCTGACCCAGGTGGCACCGGAAGAACAAGCGCGAACAAGTGTGGAAATCGAACGCCTCTTTTTGGAACGTGTTAAGGATAGGGAAGTACGAGTGGAAAAATTGGCCTTCATATCCCGTTCTTCGATTAATGCCCCGTGGGTGATTGAAAAGGAGATTGATCTGGCATGAAACCCGGTCATTCTCAATGCAGTAACCCTGACACAATCTGCCGAGCGCGATACGAATTTCTCGTTCGTGAGTCCCGCCAGTGTGGTCTCCAGACGGATCAGATCGAAAGATCGGCTCATGAATTATGCTTTCTCCGTGATAAGAAGTATTACCTCAAAGGTATTGCCTACAAACCGACAGGGGTTGCTCTGGGCTTTCCACTGCCGGACTCGCGGATGACTGCCAGGCTTTGGCGGATCGCAAAGCTGGTCGACCAATGCATAACGACGATACATCCGGAAAGCGACAAGACTTTCGCTTTTGTCCCACCGGATTCGTATCATATCACATTGGTTAATCGGTCTCATTTTGAAGTTGGTGAAGTAATTACGGCTATGAACGTGAAAGAACAAGAGAAAGCACGACAGGCAATCGCCCGAGCGGGCGGTGGTCCGGTTACGCTTCATCTCAACGGCCTTATTCTCACATTCCGGGGACGTTTATTTGTCCCCGGTTTCGCGGTGGACGACCGTCTCTACCAATTACGCGCCAACTTGTCAGCTTTGGTACCTGAACTGCGTGTCAATGTTCCTATCACGGCCCACATAAAACTGGGCCATCTGCTAACTCCTCTCAACAATCGCGAGTCCAAAGTGCTACAGCAACGGGTAAGACGGTACGGGAAGTATATCAACGGCAGCCTGTCTTTTGATGATGTCTATACTCCGGTTGGTCGCATTTTGTTATCGGAACGGTTATGAATCCGGCACAATGGATAAAATCGCCGGAACTTCTTGTTTTCCAGCATAGTACCGATAACCGGCTGGCTTTGATTCATCGGCTGACAAAGCAGATGCAATGCCTGGATCAACACGACGCGGCGTTGTGGACTGCCTGGGATAGGCACCTGCTGAATGCAGGTGAGCGAGGAGAGGTCTGGAACTGGTTGGCTGTAAATGGATTTGTAATAAAAGGTGGTAGGCATGCGCCTGTACCCGAGATGGCCATTGATTCCAGAACCCTGGAGATTAAGGATCACTGGGTGAAATGGTATGCTGAATCCCCGGATTTGTTCGTGTTGTTCAACAGCAGGTCCATGCGACGGAATAATCCCCTGCTGGTCCTGGGGCCTTATGGTAGTCTCTGTTGGCGAGGGGTGCTCGCCGGATGGTCTGTAGGTCGTATACGTGCCGAGGCGCAGCGAGTCTTTGGCAATGATGAAGTGCTACCGTTCCTGCAGAGGCTGATCACCTTAGAATTTCTGTTGCCTATTTCCGGTATCGAAGGAATTTGTTTTCCTGCTGAAAAGATCATCAAGGAATTTCACGCTCCGGAGATTCAGTTTCAGTTATCTCACGCGGCAACCCCCTGGTATTGCCTATGGGAAATCTGCACAACTTGCAATTTGCGTTGCCGAACCTGCTATTTGCCGAATTTCACGGATCAGGGGCCGGACCTACAAACAGCTCTTAATATTGCAAAGCAAATCATTGATGCGGGCATTTTCTATGTCAGCATCATGGGCGGGGAACCTCTGTTGCACCAAGACTTGGAGAAAGTCATTGAGATGCTGCGGACTAATGGTGTGTTTGTGAAGCTGATCAGCAATGGGCAGAATCTGACGCAGGGCCGGGCAAGAGCATTGGTTTCAGCAGGACTCAATCAGATTGAGATTAGTTTTGACGGCCTTAGTGCCCGCACTCATGAACTCTCACGCGGGGCAGGGACATATATTAGGGCGCTTCAAGCGATTGACCATGCTCGTGAATCGAAAATTTCACGTATAGGTGTCATTTGGACAATCCATACAGGGAATCTTGACGAACTGGAAAGGCTGCCGTATTTCCTCTGTGAGCTAGGTGTACAGGAGTGTTATCTGAGCATCTTCAAAAAGATAGGATGCCGCGGTGCGTCTGCTCCTTTTGAGCCCATTGATGCCAAGAAGGTAAATTTGATTTACCGCCATATAGATATTTGGAAAGAATCCTATCCGAAGCTGACGATTGTGCTTATTCCCGGATGTTCCTGTGGTCGCACCAGCATTGTGATTGGTTCCAATGGCGATGTGCGTCTCTGCCCTTTCCAGTATCAAGCTCTCGGTAATATTAATCACGACTCACTTTTCAATATATGGCGTTCACTTAAGTTGTATGCGTCAGAAAACATGGCGTACACTCAAGCTCTTTGTAGTGAAACAACGAGATTTAAGGGGTGGCCACAGTGGTAAAATTGGGAACTGAGGGGTCATGTCAAATAACAGATTTATTTTTGGCATTCAAAGGACAAGCCTGAAGAATTCTGGCTCAACCCCTTAGAACGTGAATTATCGCTTAGCTCACTTCCGCGATTAGTAACAAAGGAATATTATTATGTGCGAGCATAAATACAAAGAATTCGAAGAAATATCGAACAATGTTCGTCACTGGGAAAGAATGCGGTGGGTATCGATGACTGTTTTTATGGCGATAATGGCAGTATCCTTTAATGCCTATTTTTCTTCTGGTACCCAAATCGGACAATTCAATTCATATTTATTGCGTATTACAGGGATAGCAATGGTGGCAGTATTCTGGGTTCAAGATGAACGGATTGTGGCATACTGGAAGTCTACAAGGGAGAGGGCAAAAGAAGTGGAGAAAGAGCTTGGTATAAAAGTATTTTCCATTACTCCACATCGTGGTTTATTCTCATCAGGTACCGCAGTAAGGATTCTGTATTCAATATTTCTTATTCTTTGGGTTTTTCAATTTTTTTTGTGATTACCAACGAACTTCAGCCAACTTTAGAAGACGTTGGGGCATAGGCGGAGTATGCATGGCCACGCAAACCAGAAAAGAAAGGGCAAGACGGTCCGGCCATAACCGACTCTTTAGCACCGAGGACTTCACCTTTGCTGAGGATCTGAGTTATTGCCTCTGCCCGGCCGGCAAGCGGCTATACCGGAGCGGCGGCAATGTGGTTACCAAAGGACTGCGCTCGGTGCGTTTCAAAGGACCGAAATCAGCCTGTCTGCCCTGTACCCTCAGAACTCAATGCCTGCGTTTTCCTGAAAGAACCGAGATCAGACAGGTCGCCTATTTTCAAGGCCGTACGGAAAAGGCCAAGGATTCATGCATTGAGAAGATGAAACGCAAGATTGATTCCACGGTTGGCCGAGCCATGTATGCCATGCGACTGGCAGTAGCGGAACCACCCTTTGCCCACATCTGCCGGATAATGGGGCTATCGGTTTACATTACGTGGCAGAGACAAAGTCAACAGCCAGTGGAACCTGTTCTGTATTGTCCATAACCTGAAAAAGATCCACCGATTCGGTAAAGGGTTCGCATAAAAGCGGGCATCAAGCAAAGGCAGCCCTGAATAAGGGTAAAAAAAACAAGATGAAAAGACCATAGACAAGCCAAAAAGCTGAACAGCTGAGATAAAAAGCTGGATCGAGGATAGTTGGAGATTTTCAAAAAAGAGACCCTCCCGGCGACGCCAGTTAACGCATAAATGGCTTTTTCTGCAAACTCGTTAGTCGCCCATACTACACGCTCAGTGCGAAAACTAAGGAACACGCCATGAGATTACTTGGAACAATCAAAATTACAGGCCGTGAAGAAAAGCGTATCGAGCTTTGCCAAGGAGATCTGACCTCACTCAGGCCGGAAGAGCGCTTTGACTTGCTAATTGTTTCGGCTTTTCCAGATGACTATATACCAACGTACACCTCCTTGATTGGTGCTCTGCATCGTAAAGGATTATCCGTAGCAGATCTTGCGGCTGCAAAGGAGCTTGACCTTAGAACCAACTTTTCGTGTTGGCTGTCTCAGAAGTTCTCACCGACTCATGAAGACCTTCGCTTCGATCACATTCTATGCTTCGAACCTCCCCAGCAGCGGGGGCATCCCCCATCAGTTGTCGGAGATATCTTTCGAGCCCTCATGCCAATCCTGGCTGAGAAGAAGGAGATCAAGACCGCCGCAATGCCTATTGTGGCAGCTGGAGATCAGGGCTTTTCAGTCGCAGAGATTCTTGAACCGCTTCTGGGTGCCGCCATTCAATGGATGGAACATGGGCTCCCGTTGAATGTCCTCAAGATCGTTGCGTATTCAGACTGGCAGGCGCAGGCAGCGGAGCGCACCTTCCACGACAAGGCATCCTTATACATCGCGACGGCTCCCCGACAAACAAAGCCTCCGACCGACTTTGACGTCTTTCTAAGTTATGCTCACGAGAATTCGTCTGAAACAGAATTCTTGGAGCAGTCTCTGCGAAGGGCTAATCCGACAATAAGGCTTTTCTTCGATCGCAAGAGCATTGACATCGGCGTTGCCTGGCAACCTGAGATTTTTGAGAGTCTTGATCGCTGCAGAAAGGTTGTAGCAATCTTTTCACCTGACTATTTGGCTTCGAAAGTGTGCAAAGAGGAGTTCAATATCGCATGGGTACGAAGTCGCGATACAGATCAGGACATTATTTTTCCTATTTATTTGTACAGCGCTAATCTTCCCACCTATATGAAGTACCGTAACTATGTTGACTGCCGCGAAGGTGACAGAACGAAGCTTGAAAGGGCCTCAACGCGACTCTTGCAGGCCCTGGCAGCCCCAGCATAACGCGCCGATGAAGTACTTTTGCCGGTTGGCCTGCGTGCCCGCAGCTTACCGGTACGTTCAACCCTTGAGATTGCCAATCTAAATATCTAATTTTATCAAACTGTCCTTCGGTTGACCTTTCTACTATGCTATTAAGTAGGAGATTTGAAAGGGAAACCAAATAATTATATTTCGTTTCATGGTATTCTTCCTCCTATTTGTAGTATGAGCGAAAACGTTTTATTACCCTAATGGATATGGATGCACATTTCCCAGTGAGGAACACAGAAAATCGAAAAGCGGTCATAACACCGGTTATAAATAATGGAGCTAAACGCTTCCAGGCATCCCACTCAACAATTCGATGCCATGTCGTTATTAACCACTCTGTTCCTGATGCTGTATATTCATAAAACCATTCTCTTGGGTGCTCTTGGCTTTGAGGAAATGGGATTTCGTTTGTTATACTGGCTATCTGTTCCTCTGGCGTCCAAACAGAAGCATAAGATCTCTGATGACGTTCAGGCTCCCCACAAATCATAAGATAGCCATAATGCCCCCATGCAATAGTGTTCCATTGCGGCAGTAGTTTGAGACCGGCAAAAAATTTTTGTCTCCTTTGGCCTTCATCTAATTCAGTTTCCTTGGGAACTATAAAAAGGATTCCAGATTCGATAATACATCTTCCGCCTATTGTTTTTTCCATTTCTCCGATGGTTTGCCATGCTATGGCGCTGTTTTCATCAACAGTGATCTTGTATCGTCCAAGTCGGAATTTGCCTGGTCCATTGATATTACCAGGCTCCATGGGAGGTTTTTGGATTAAAAGATGCTTTATTGAATCGATCGTAAGGCTTTGCTCTGTGCCAATTTTGCGGATACTGGAAGCCAAACAGTAATAACCGGTTTTATTCCAGACCGGCAGTTCCATCGAAAGTTCATGGAACTCCAATTTAAAATAGCCAGCCTCTTCTTGCTCCGACTGTCCAATTATCAGTATATTACCAATAATTAAACATCTTCCGCTGAGTTGGGTTCCTAAAGCGATATGCGACACCCAGGACAACAAAACACTGCCATGCTCAATAATAATGTATTCGTTCAACCTGTATCTGGCTTCGCTTATCATCTTAACAAAGTGCTGGGGGATTGATTGTGCCCACCCAGCTTGGCTGCGGAAAAGGAACAATAACAGAATACCCGTCAACTTGACCTGACAGGCCTGATTAATGTGCCTTCCTGGTCTGTGAGGCAGAAACCTGCCACAACATTAAGGTGTGGCCGCTAGCAGGACGCCGCGCCGATCCAGGAGACTGCCCTCAGAAAGATAAAGCGCCACCAGTTTCTGCCGGTAATTGACCACAGCTTCCACCTCGTTATGGCGCTGGCCAGCAGATCGCGATGGGTTTGGGTCAACTGGAGCGCAGTGCTTGAGTCGACATCGAAACGTTCCTTCTCAGCCTTGTATGTTTCCTCCTGAAGGATGCGGGTTGCCACAGTCGCTGTTAAAAAAGCGGACAAAAATGAGAAAGGAATAGCCGAGTATATGAATCTGCGTACCTCTTTGAGTTCTGGCAGCCTTATGCTGGTTATGACCTTGTTAATTCATCGCCAGATGAATCCCTGAAACAAGCTGAGCCTCCATGATTTTCATGGACAAAATACACCTCACTCAAAGCAGGAATCTTTTAAGCTCTGCAAATTATCAGCAACAGGCTTTTCAAGCCATACCTCAACATTCAAAAGGCTTTGCGCCTTATCCCAGCAACCAACCTTCACAGGAGCCGGGATCTCCGGCAGATCCGTCTTGAGATCAAGAACCTTTTTTTGAACATTGGGGTCTGTTGCAATTCCTGCAACATGCTGAACTGTTGCAATTCCTCCCCAGATGATGAGGGCACCCACCAGTAGGAACCCGACGAAGCAAGTGCTGAGTAAGATAATGAGCTTCCTCTTCATTTGGCCATCTTCCTTAAACTTTTTCATGGTTTCTATTAATTTCAATTGTTTCAAGCAGGTTTCCTTTTTTGGTGTTCTGGTTCGAGGAGTGATCTTTTTTGATCACATCAGTTGGTTTTTTCTGACTCGGCCTCGTGTAGAAAGTTTATATGCAAAATCGGGGAGTATGTTGGTTAAACCATGTCTGTTGAGGGGATAAAACGCGTCTGCTTGCATGATGATTTGTTTTTTCATGAGCTTTCTTCCGTTGCTTTCTAATATAAATTGTGGATGTAAAGATTTTATGTTGATCCGCCCATGAAATTGTAAAGATTATGTAAAAATGGTTGCAGGACCAGAATGGAGAATGAAGAATCTTCATTCTCGGCCATTAGCGCCGGGGGTTGTGGTCAGGCAGAGTTCCTCCTCCATTTTTTTTATCAATCAAGCCAATGAACTTATTAAAAACGTATCAGAATGCAGGTATTTTTATAATGCAGATTTTCAGGTGGGACTTCCAGCTCCATTTCTTCTGGGGTTTTGTCCTTACCCTTCTGGGCGTCTGGTGGACACCATTTTTTGCAGCCGGGATTGTTGTAACCGTGATAAAGGAAGTTTTGGACCTCTGGAGCAAAAAACATTGGTGCTGGGGTGATTTTGGGTGCGGAATTTCGGGAAGTATTTCCGCGCTGATCTATCTTAATTTTGGCTGCAACCAGTAAAATTGGATATGAATCAATATGCGGCCGGCTGCTGATGTGGTGTGGTCAAGTAAGAATCGCATTTTTTTAGAAGCCGCATTTCCTCGAATTTCCTTTGGATTACATAATTCAAAGAAGCATTGGTGGCATCTATTGATAGTTGATAGGCTTTTGTGGCGTTCGTTCATCCATCAGAATCCGGTCCAGCCCCCGGATTGTTTCACTATGCTGTGTATGAACCCTCCCATCGCCCACAGCATTATCACTATCACGGCGATCGTCCACAACATATGATCCTCCTTCTGTTTGTTTGTCAGTCAGGTGACGGTCTCCCGTGGGTCGCGGAGCCATTGCTTGGCATCGCCGTAGTCGCGAAAAGGCTTGACGATGCATACGCCATCCAGCATGTTCTCAAGCATGCGCAGCATCCCAAAGGCAAAGTCGGAGGAGACCACCACCGCCGTGGGGCCGAGCGCGGATTCTTGCCCTAAGGTGGTGAACAGCGCGGCGATCTCGCGGGCCTGGGCAGAGGACCAGATCGGCCGCGCGGCGCGAAAGTCGATTAACTCGCGGTAGCGCAGACCGCCTTCAAGGTGCGCGGCAAGCAGATGGGTCCGGACTTCCTCCCACCCGATTGGTCCAGAGGCGATCGCCACCATGTAGCCCTGATCGTGGTCAATGGAGTAGGTAATGGTCATTAGGATTCTCCCCATTCATGAGTGACTCGGCGCGGCCTCAATTATATCGGGCCTAACAGCAGCAGGATGATCAGGGCCAGCAGGATCAACCCGCCGCTCGGGGAGTAACCCCACCCTCGGCTGTGAGGCCAGGCGGGTAATGTGCCCACCAGCATCAGAATCACGACAATGATCAAAATCCTTCCGATCATAACGTTCCTCCTTTGTATGACACACAGGCTCCCTGCCGACTCTGGTTCAGTCCCGCAGGGGAAGCTCCTATCTAAGTGGTCTTGGACTCTTCGATTGATATGTTGTTGGTCACGCCTTTCACGCCGTAAACATCCTGCACGTATTTGGTGACTAAATCCTTTTCGGCCGCGTTACTTGCCTTGCCCTCAAACTTTACCAGGCCTTGGTTTGTTGAGGTGGTAGGGTTTTACCTTTAAGTTCAAGCCGGTTTTCCACGGTCTCCTGGGCCAGAGATTTGTGGGCTCTTCGGCGACTGTCCCTGTCAAGGTGCCGACACCCTAACCCTCACTACGCGGTGTGGGAATCAAGGTG
>Ga0180007_10004326_pt1 | contig 15100 bp, 12 predicted proteins | sample MM_PC_MetaG_FD_121122 | JGI IMG/M metagenome (GOLD analysis project Ga0180007, IMG submission 121122) | Groundwater microbial communities from the Aspo Hard Rock Laboratory (HRL) deep subsurface site, Sweden - MM_PC_MetaG | ecosystem: Environmental > Aquatic > Deep subsurface > Groundwater... | reverse complement strand
TTTCTGGGCGGTTTACGCGACTATGTCAAATTTGCCCGCACACCCCTAGCAATGATTGATTATCTGGAAACAACCAACATCAAAACCAACATCCCCGAAGACGGCATCGATTGGTATGATGCATAGAACCCCGCCCCAAGAATGTAATACGTCCTGATTTTCTCACGTGATACCGAAAAAAGTGAATAAATAGCTACAGGAGTGATTAGTGGTTAGTGGCCAAAGGTCAATTGTCAATTGTTCTCCTCTAACACCGCCTTGATTCTGCGAATCCCCTTCCCCACACTTTCTTCTTTAACAATTTTGAAACACCCCAGCTCGGAAGTGTCTTCAACATGCGGACCACCGCAGAGTTCCTTGGAAAAGCTGTCGATCTGATACATCGTCACCTTGTCAACCTCTTTATATTTCTCTCGGAATAAAGCTAATGCTCCTTCTTTAACCGCCTGGTGAAAAGTAGTTTCCTTTTTGATCACCGCCAGACCAGCTTTAATCTTCCCGTTGACGAGTGACTCAACCTTCTCAATTTCTTCCCTCGTTAATTTGCGCTCAAAAGTAAAGTCAAACCTCAATCTTTCCGGTGTCAAGCTCTGCCCGGCCTGTTTGACTTGTACGCCCAAAATCTCCCGCAGAGCGGCATGCAACAGATGGGTTGCCGTGTGCAGAGGCGCGATTTCTTCGGGAGCATATTCCTGAACTTTTCCGAATTTACTAGCGGCGCCTTTTCTGGAAAGTTCCTGATGCTCTTCATAAGCTTTTTGATAGGCTTTTTCATCGACTTCAAGACCATAGTTTTCCGCCAACTCCTCTTGGGTCTCCAAAGGCACCCCGTAGGTTGATTCGATCTCAAAAGCTATTTCTCCCGGGAAAATATTGGTTTTGCCAGCATTTTCCTGAGTAACTTCACTAAGCTCCCTATTTAGAACATTTAACCCTCGCTGTAATGCCTTAAGAAAATTCTGGTGTTCAATTTTCAAAATATCAACAATGCCGGGATTCGCAACTTCGGGATAAAAGTCTGAATAAATGTCAATAATTTGTTTGAATAAGCGGAAATATAAATCTTTATGTTCAATTTTTAAAAGAACCTGATGAGTTACTGCCCGACGAATTAAGCGCCGCAAAACATAGCCTTCCTGCTTGTTAGACGGCGTTACTCCGTCCGCAATTAAAAAGAAAGCCGCCCGCAGGTGATCGGTAACTATACGAACAGATTGTTTTTGGCGCGGGGTTAACGAATCAACATTAAGGCCGGAGGTGATTTCTGTTACCAATGGAGCAAAAAGATCGGTTTCATAATTACTATCTTTACCTTGCAAAACTGCCGCGAGCCGTTCCAACCCGGCTCCAGTATCAACACTTAAAAAAGGTAATTTATCAAATTCGGTCTCGCTTTTTCGATCGTACTGCATAAAAACTCCTGCATTCCAAATCTCGTAAAAACGCCCACAATTACAAGTGGGATTACAATCTATCCCACATGAATATTTCTCTCCACGGTCATAAATGACCTCCGTGCAAGGGCCACACGGCCCCGTGGGGCCAGAAACCCACAGATTGTCTTCGGCAGGGAGCCTAAGAATATGTTCATCGGGCACACCAACATTACGCCAGTATCCGGCCGTTTCTTCATCGGCGGGAATATAGTCATTGCCGGCAAAAATTGTCACATACAGTTTTGGCGCCTCTAAATTAAAACCTTCGTCAGAAGTCAACAGCTCCCAAGCCAGCTCTACAGCCAGCTTTTTGCCATAGTCGCCAATAGACCAACTGCCAAGCATTTCAAAGAAAGTGTGATGATGCGGGTCGCCGACTTCCTCCAAATCTTCCGTACGGACACACTTTTGAATATCAACCAAACGTTTGTGAGGCGGCTTTTCCTCACCGGTAAAATATGGCTTAATCGCCGCCATGCCGGAGTTTACTAAAAGCAGACTGGGGTCATCCCTGGCTACCAAATTTGCAGAAGGAATTTCTAAATGATCGTTTTTAACAAAAAAACTTATAAATCGCTGGCGGATTTCGGCACTGGTCATAGAGGAATTATATATCGTAAATCGTCATTCGTAAACCGTCCGCTCACCCCGTCAGACAGGATCCGTTCTTCCAGCTCTAAAAAATCGGGCGCGACTCTTTAAGATACCACTCGTTAATATTGGCAAAACGATTTTCGGGGAGCCAGAGATTATGCAAGTTAAGACTCTTAATGCGAGCAGAGGTCAGATAATATAAATTGGGATGATACAAGAAAACTGCCGGCAAAGTCTGCTGGAAATACTTGATAAATTCCCGATATGCTTCTTTTCTTTCATCCAGATCTCCCGTTTTACGCCCGTTTTCTAAAGCTTTATCAAGCTTAGCATGAGTCACGCCTGTCAAATTTAAACCCGGACTCGTTTTCTGGCTGGAGTGCCAATAGATATATTGATCAGGTTCATGTCCGCTTTCCTGAGTAATCAGCAAAACTTCAAAATCATATTCCCGAAGTGTTTCCTCAAAACCAATTTTATCTAATAACTCTATCTCTACAGATACACCTTTTTGCTCCCAGGTTCTTTTAACCAACCCGGCAATTTCTTGGTAAACAGGATCATAAGGCGTTTTGATAACCAGCTTCTCGGGTAAATCTGTCTCGGTAACAGAAATTACTTTTTCCACCTCTGTGTACGCCCATGATTTCCGCGGGACTGGTGAAAAAGCTCGCACCCGGTACGCTTCCATTTCCAAGGCGCTCTTACTATCTTCTTCGGAAATTGGATTAATCAACGCACCAGCAAGGGCCTGGCGAATAGCTCCATCACTTAATTTTTCATTCCGCAAATTATAAAGCAAGACCATACTCTGACCCCAAATGGGCAAAGCCCGCTTAACATAGTTGGGCCACTTTTCAAACTTATCAAGATCGGCATAGTTATTAAGAACAGCGGTATCGATCTCCCCTAACTTAAGAGCAGTTATCAGGTCAACTTCGTTGGGATAAAACTTGAACCGCAGTTTTTTTAAATATGCGTCGGGCAAATCAAACTCTAGCCAATCAAGCCAGTTTTCTATTTTCGTGTTGAAAATCAGGCGGTTAAAATGAGCCGGCCCGCTACCGACGGGCTTAAGATTTAGAGGATGACGGGTTAGGTCCTCCAAATTAATGTTTTGCCAAAGGTGTGCAGGGAGAATGCCCAAAGTTAGATTTTCCAGAAACGGGGAAAAAGTATCTTTTAGTGTCAATTTAAGGTGTATGTCATCAACTTTTTCGATTTCCACCTCTTCAAAAGTTTTCCTTTCCGGCCCAAGGTAGGCCTCATTCTGTGTTAACTGATAGGTAAAAACGACATCGTCGACAGAAACTTTGCGGCCATCATGCCAATACTGATTCTCTTTTAGCTCCACTTCATAAACCTTGCCATTTTCTTTAATCTCCCACCCTTGGGCCAAATCACTCACGGGCTGATTGTAACTATCGTACTTAACTAAGCCCCTAAAGAGTAACGAGCAAAGTTCCCGATCAATAGGGTTCCAATCAGAATACAATGGGTTTATCAAATGTGGCTGACCAACAACCCCCTCGGTGACCGTTCCTCCGCGCCCAGGGAATTTAGGCAGCGACGAGTACCAGTAAAGGAATACTGCCGCTCCGACAGTGATAATTGAAATAAGAAAGAGGGGTGTGAAAATATAAGATTTTTGTTTTAGCATATTTCCAATGGAATACGTGGCTAAGGTGATTTGGTAATCTATAGCACGATTTTGCTTGAACCTAGCCAAAAAAGAAATTTAGTGCCGAAGTAGCGCTAAAAAGAATACCGAGGGAAACAGTAATAATGAAGAGGGTTTTTTCTGCACCGCGCTTGGTATGATAGATCTCCCCACCTCCGCCAAACAGACCCGATAAGCCCGCTTCCGGCGCTTGCAGTAAAACAGCGATAATCAAAGTTATAGAGAAAAGAATGTGAGAAATCTGAAGTAGGAGTTTCCAGTTCATTTCGTCTCACATAATATGCTAATAAGCGGCAAAAGTCAATCTACAAACCACGCCATCGTTCTGCTAATCACACTCATCACCAGCGCCCCAATAACAGCAACTCCAAGTACCGGAATATAAAATGGCCCGATAATAACCGGTCCGTACTCGACACCGGGGAACCATGCGCCTTTAACAATGAAATTTTCCAAAACAAGAGAAGTTATGTAGAACATTCCACCATTAATAATTAGACTAAACAACCCCATCGTCAGCAGCGTTACCGGCAGAGCAAAAAGAGAAATAATCGGTTTAATAGTAACATTGATAACCCCCAAAACTAACGCTACCGCCACCAGCCCCAAATTCCCACCCTCGTAACTGATACCGGAAACATAGTGCGCCACCAGCGCCACGGCAATGGAGTTGATAATGATATTAAGAATTAGCTTTTTCATTTATTCCCAGCTTAACACAAGTCCGCGAAGATAATCGGATCTTTTCACAACTAGCTTAAACTCATTCTGCCAAAAATGCCCGCGCCTTACAGCCGATTACGTCGACGCGAGCCTAAGCTCGTCGACGCGAGCCTAATGCCAGCCAATTGTTTCCTCAAATATTGCCCCGTATAGGATTTAGGACACTTAATAATATCCTCCACAGTTCCCTCAGCAATAATGCGACCGCCCATATGTCCACCTTCGGGACCCAAATCAATAAGCCAATCGGCCGTTTGGATAACGTCCATATTATGTTCAATTACTATAACAGTGTTTCCCTGAGCTACCAACTCATGTAAAACAACTAACAGTTTTTCTATATCGTAAGAGTGCAATCCTGTTGTCGGCTCGTCCAGAATATACAGCTGATGAGACGAGCGGGAACTTTTAGAAAGCTCTTTCGCCAATTTAATACGTTGAGCTTCACCACCAGACAAGGTCGGCGCCGGCTGTCCCAAACGGATATATCCTAACCCCACGCGCATCATAGTTAAAAGCTTCTGCTTGATCTGAGGAATGTTCTGAAAAAAATCCATTGCCGACTCCACCGACATATTCAAAACCTCGGCAATGTTTTTATTTTTGTAGCAAATCTCAAGCGTTTCGCGGTTATAGCGCTGACCTTGACAAACCTCACACTCTACATAAACATCAGACAGAAACTGCATCTCAATTCTAATTAAACCATCACCTCTGCAATTTTCACATCGCCCACCTTTAACATTAAAAGAAAAACGGCCTTTTTGATACCCCCGCGCGCGCGCTTCTGGCGTACGAGTAAAAAGTTCGCGAATAAAAGTAAATGCCCCCGTGTAAGTAGCTGGATTAGATCGCGGTGTCCTCCCGATAGGAGATTGATTAATATTGATAACTCTACTAATTTTTTCCAATCCCTCAATACCTCTGTGCACCCCAGGAACCTCCTGTGTTTGGTAAAATACCAGCGCTAATCGCCTGTAAAGGGTGTCCATAACCAGTGTTGACTTACCACTACCAGACACTCCGGTAACACAGATGAACTTTCCCAAGGGGAAAGATACGTCAATGTCTTTAAGATTGTGCTGTTGACAGCCGAGAAGAATTAGCTTATTAGCTTCACTAGCTTCATTAGCTTCATTAGCCAAATAGGACTCATTTGACCTGTACTGCGAGGACTTAATTTGCTTTTTGCCCGAAAGATACTGCCCGGTGAGAGATTCTTTACAAGTGATAACTTCCTCCAGAGTACCACTAATAATAACCTCCCCACCCTTTTCCCCGGCCAAGGGACCAAAATCTACAAGCCAGTCGGCTTTTCTTATCGTCTGCGGATCATGCTCAACAACAATAACCGTGTTGCCCAGGTCTCTAAGGCGGGTTAATGTGTTAAGTAACCTTTCGTGGTCACGATAATGCAAACCGACACTCGGCTCATCTAAAACATACAAAACTCCGGACAAGCCCGAACCAATTTGCGAAGCCAACCTAATTCTCTGGGCCTCGCCTGAAGAGAGAGTGCAAGCTGTCCGATCCAAAGTCAGATAATTTAACCCGACGCTTTCTAGAAATTTTATGCGGCTTTCGAGCTCTTTCAAGATTGGCTTGGCAATCTCCCGCTCACGCTGGGACAAGCTAAAAACAGCCTTCTCCTCTATAATTTGGCTCACCCCGCTAACACTTGGTCTCCCATTACCTAAAAGCTCCAGCCAATTATCAAAGTTCCGAATCGACATTGCAGAAACCTCAGCAATATTTTTCTGGCTTATAGTAACCGATAGCACCACAGGCTTCAGCCGTGCTCCTTGGCACTCAGGACACGCGATTTCTTTCATAAACTTTTTAATCCAGTTGCGAATGTTTTCCGACTCCGTCTGCTCATATCTGCGTTCCATATTTCGCACCACGCCTTCAAACTTCGTCTGATATTCACGTTTATGCCCCGTCTTACTATAAGACCGTACGGCAAAAATCTGATCCCCAGCGCCAAATAACAGTATTTCCAGCGCTTTCTCTGCTAAATTCTTAATCGGCTCGTCCAAGGAAAACTTAAGCCTACTGGCTACAGTTTGAACAATTTGGCTCTGCCAACTATCTCCATTACCGATGCTTGACCACGGGAAAATACCACCTTCGCTAACACTTAAATCGGGATTGTAAACTTTCTTTGGATCCACCTCCAATTTCACCCCTAGACCATTGCAAACGGGACAAGCCCCATGAGGGGAATTAAAGGAGAAGGAACGCGGCTCCATCACTGGCAGAGAAATATTACACTTCGGACAAGCAAAAAGTTCGGAAAAGAGATGGTCGCACATCCTTTTGGGCCGCTCCGGAAAATCAAACGATTCATCATCAATTATCACGGCTGTAAGAATCCCGCTGCCAAGTTTAAGCGCCTTTCCCACAGAATCTGCCAGACGGACGTTTAGCTCATCGAGACTATTCCTACCAACCACAAGCCTATCTACTATTGCCTCAATCGTGTGACGATTAGTGCGAATCAAATATAAATCATCGGACAATGCCATTATTTGGCCGTCAATCCGAGCATAAGTATAACCTCGGCGCTTAAGATCATCTAAGAGTCCCGCGTATTCTCCCTTACGGTCTTTAACTAGAGGCGCTACAATAAACATGCGGACACCACGTTTCTTATTTACTGGCTTCTTTAATTCATTTCGGATCAGTTCTTTTACGCTTTCGACTATTTGCTGAGCAGATTGCGTTTGAATTTCACGGCCGCACTGAGGACAATGAGGATGGCCAATGCGGGCGAAAAGCAATCTTAAGAAGTCGTAGATCTCTGTCACCGTACCCACTGTGGAACGGGGATTATGGGAAATGGCTTTTTGGCTAATTGAGATTGCCGGAGACAAACCCTCTATCTGATCAACGTCCGGCTTGTCCATCACACCTAAAAACTGGCGGGCATAGGATGACAGCGATTCTACATAGCGTCTTTGCCCTTCAGCATAAATAGTGTCAAAAGCCAGAGATGATTTACCACTGCCGGAAATGCCGGTAAAAACAACTAACTTTTCTTTGGGAATATCTAAAGAAATATTTTTTAAATTGTGCTCGCGCGCCCCATGAATAGAGATTTGTTTTGGCATAGCAGACAAGTATTTTATCATAGATTACTAGGCAATCAACGGCAGTTGTTGAAAAAAATATGGTTTGTTGGTAGACTTCTGAAATGATAGTTATGATTGAACTTAAAGAAGTAACTAAAAAATTCAACAATACAATCGCCGTAGATAATATTTCCCTAAAAGTTAAACAGGGAGAAGTTTTAGGCTTCTTGGGTCCTAACGGAGCAGGGAAAACAACGACTATGCGTTTAATTACCGGCTTTCTAGCACCCGATTCGGGTTCCGTCATAGTGGACAATATGAGTGTGGAGATTAAACCAGTCGAAATCAAGAAGCGCATCGGCTATCTACCCGAAGATAATCCCCTTTATACTTACTTCACCGCACGTGAATATCTTAACTTTATTGCCGCCGCGCGAGAAGTAACTACCGATGATGGCTTTAAAAAACTCACTCGCGTTTGCGGTATCAACGAAATTATAGACAAAAGCATTAGCCAGCTTTCCAGAGGATATCGCCAGAGAGTTGGTTTAGCCGCAACGATGCTGCATGACCCAATGATTCTGATTTTAGACGAACCTACTTCTGGTCTGGATCCCAACCAAATTGCAGAAATCCGCAGTCTTATTAAAGAGTTAGGCAAAGAGAAAACCGTAATCCTTTCCACACACATTTTATCGGAAGTTGAAGCTACCTGCGACAGGGTGATTATTATTGATAAAGGTCGTATTGTCGGTAACGGCACGGTAAAAGAATTGACTACCGATGTGAACAAGAGTATGGAAGAGGTGTTTAGGGAATTAACATTGGGAAGTTCCCTCAATGACAAATGTCAAATGCCTAATGACAAACAAATGTCAAAATCCAAATGACAAAAAATATGACCTTGTGGAAAGAACCAGTAAGTTTGGAGAATTTATAATTGATTTTTCTAGGAAAATACCCAAAAGCACCACCACAATTTCGATAATCGAACAATTTGTACGTGCAGGTACAGCCATAGGAGCATTGTACATGGAGGCTGACTGTGCCGAATCTAAAAGAGATTTTAGGCACAAAATAGCTTTATGCAAAAAAGAAGCAAAGGAAACAACCTACTGGGCACGTATGATCGCGCGGGCGTGTCCGCATCTAACAGGAGAATGTCGTGTGCTATGGAAAGAAGCTCATGAGTTGACACTTATATTTTCTTCGATTATCGAAAGTAGTAAGAAAAATAAGAAATAATTTGACATTAGACATTAGGATTTTGTTTGACCCGCCAGCCGGCGAGGCAGGCATTTGTCATTAGTCATTTGTCATTATATAATTCGAAGAATTCTTTTGAACCTCTTAAATATGTTTAACAGACTAAAACCTATAATCCGCAAGGAACTTGCTTTCTTCTTCCACTCCCCCACAGCTTATGTCAGCTTGGCGGTGTTTGTAGTCATTGTTAATTGGCTTTATTTCACAAACTTCTTTTTAGTGGGACAGGTAAATATGCGATTGTTTTTTCAAAATATCCCTTTGGTTTATCTATTTTTGATCCCTGCTTTAAGTATGACTTCGTATGCCGAGGAAAAACGCACCAAGACAATAGAAATTCTTTTTACTCTACCGCTGACAAAACTGGAAATCGTTTTGGGTAAATTTGCCGGCGGGATGTTAGTTGTGCTCTTGGGTTTAGCGCTGACGGCCACCATCCCGATTACCCTAACCATTCTAGGCCAGCCCGAATGGGGTCCGATTATCACCGGTTATCTTGCGGCTATACTGCTTGGAACGCTATATATGAGCGCGGGACTTCTAGTCTCATCGAATACCGATAGCCAAATTGTTAGTTTTACAATAACGGCAGGAATTTGTTTTATGCTTTACATTACCGGCGCGGGATTCTTCTTGGAGCGGCTTCCATCTTATCTAGAATCTATCTTCCGTTATGTTAGCGCCCTCACGCACTTTGAGAGTATGGCGAAGGGAGTGGTTGACTTGCGGGATTTGGTTTACTTTGTTTCCTTAAGTGGGTTACTAATCTATTTCAACGTAGAAAGATCTAAGTAATGTCTAATGTCTAATGTCAAACAAAATCCTAATACCCAATGTCAAATTCACCCGTAACTGAAAAGGTCATTTTTGTTTGACATTTGGATTTTGATATTTATTTGGCATTTGAAATTTGGCATTTGTCATTAAAAAACTATGTTTAAGAAATCTCAACTGCAACTCAATCAAACCGTTACGCTAATACTCATCGTTGGGGTTGTCATAACAGTCAACTATCTCCTTACCCTGTTCCCAATAAGACTTGATGTTACTGCTAATCAGCGGTTCTCTCTATCAAAAGCCAGTAAGGAATTAGTTCGCAATATAGACGATCTAGTCACTATAAAAGTTTTTGTTTCCCAAAAACTACCAGCGCAGTTTAGCCCCACAGTTCAACAGGTTAGAGATTTACTTTGGGAATATCAAAGTTCGGCTCCTAACAAGCTCAAAGTGGAATATTTTGATCCTTCTGCCGATGACGGGGCGGCACAAAAAGCAAATTCTCTAGGTATTTACCCTATTCAATTTAGCGATATTAGTCAAGAAAAGCTGGAAGTCAGTCAAGGCTATTTTGGTTTAGCAATTATATATGTTGATCGTAGTGAAACCCTCTCGTTTATTGAAGACACCAGTAACCTGGAGTATCAAATCTCCCTAGCTATCACCAGTTTAACTCGAGAAGAAAAACCAATGCTGGTTTTTATTACTGGGCATGACGAAAAAAGTATAACCGAGGATTTAGCCTCAACCGCCGCGGCTCTGCGCCAACTTTACACAGTGCAGGAAAGCTCTTTGGAAGATTGGGCCAGCGATGAAGAATTAAGAGGAAAAACCACAGCTCTGATTATTGTCGACCCGCAAAAAGAACTTTCCGACAAAGAAAAGTTTCAATTGGATCAGTTCTTGATGAAAGGCAAGTCGGTATTGGCTTTACTGGAAGGCGCTAATGTTGAGGCTGGTCTGCAAGCGGCTCCTACGGAGCACAAACTAGGTGAGTTTTTTGGTCATTACGGAGCCGCTATCAATAACGACTTAATTTTAGACACTGTTAATGAGCTGGCCAACTTTTCCGACGGACGCAGTTCCTTTTTCGTTGCCTATCCGTTTTGGCCTAAAGTAACGGGTAATGGATTGAGTGCAGATTCAGTTATTACAAACCGCTTGGAGAATATTCTTTTCCCCTGGTCTTCGTCGGTTACCGTGCAGGTGCCGGAAGGCATTAGCGCCATTACTTTGGCCCAAACCAGTTCGCGCTCATGGACGCAGAAAGATACTTTTGATTTAGATCCCACTCAGGAATTCAGTGTCCCCAAAGAGGTTAGTCCTCAAACCCTGGCAGTACTTCTAGAAGGAGCATTCAACAGCTATTTTAAAGGTAAAGATTTGCCGGAAGATGCTAGCTCCGATGACTATAAACAGCAGGGTGCATCTGCGCGGCTAATAGTTGTTGGTGATGCCAGTTTCGCGCAGGAACGTTTTGTCCGCGGACAGCAGGGAAACTATGTCTTCCTGGCCAATATGATTGACTATCTGGCCGCCGAAACAGGACTAACGGAAATCCGCGCCAAAGGCCAAACATTTAGACCAATTAAAGAAATCTCCAGTGCTGTTAAACAGCAGGTAAAATATGCGAATATTCTGGGTGCCCCGATAGGATTGTTGGTATTTGGGTTTGTGAAGGTGTATAGGAGAAAAGAATAGTTAATGAATTGTTAATAAATGGTTAATGTGGTGGTTGATGAGTAGTTAGTGGGGTTAGTGTGGTCATTAAGGGTTTGATATCTCAATAACCCACGTCTATCTATGCTAGAAATAACGGAGCGGCTAGCCTGTCCGCCTATCTTAAATCGCGCGCTGTTTCCAAGCCTTTCTTAATACGAAATTCGGGAATGCTAAGAGCGACTGCTGTTCCCACAGCCGCAAGAGCGCAAGGTATCAAATTAGTATCCTGTTGTTTTAATTTAATACTGCGGTCAAAAGATAATTGACTCCGCCAAACAGAATCTTTGTTGATGAAATAGAAAAAAGTTCCCCAATCACCAGATTGAACCTTTAAAGCTTTAATCTGCGCCTCATTATGTATTCCGTAGGTAATTCTTTCTCCACAGGCTATGCGGGTAAGAAAAGCACAGTCAAGAGCGTCCTTGTTCAAAATAACTAACGGGGTTTTGCGAAACAGACGGCATTGAGCACGAAGCCCATTCTCTCGAGTTAAAGAATCAACATGGCGACTGAGGTGGTGATGGTGCCCAAGACTTGCCAGGACTGCTACTTTAAACTGCATTCCGCACATACGTCCATCAGCTAAAGCTTCGGTCAGCACTTCCAAAATAACAAACGTACACCCTCGGTAAACTAATTCGCGGAGGAGACGCTGCAGTTTAAACGGCTTGGGCCGATCAACCTTTATACGCAGATAATAAGCAACTTCTTCTTCATTTCTCGCCTGCCGACGAGAGGTAATAATACCCACGTCTTGCCCGGTTTGCCGCAGAATAGAATAGATATACTCAGCTGTTTCTACTCGCCCTTCACTACCGGCAACCCCAACTAAAGTCAGACTTCGACTAGGGAAACGGAAACAAAGGGAGGCGAGGAAGGCCGTTAATTTGTTCAATAATTGATCTCTGACTTTTGACATGTAACATTTGACATATGACAAGAAACACTTGCCCTTTAACTTTTGAGAACTGTTCTTCGGAAAGCTGTTAGTTGATTTGCCAATTCTTTACTTTTATCTAAAAAGTACTCGTGTTCCTTCGTGCTTATATACCCATCATCACAAGCCAAGTCTAAGCAAGCATAGAATCCATAGCCCTCCAAACTTGAGCAATTAAACAATACTGCTCATTTTTAGGAAATCCACGAGTAAAATCCGCCCCTGGCGGATTAACGTGGGAAGATGGGCAAAGGTCAGTTGTCAGTGGTCAATGGTTCTTCCCCAACAACCTCTATTTTCGCTCCTAGCTTTTTGAACTTACCAACCAGATCCTCATACCCTCTCTCAATATACTCTACGCCAATTAGTTCGCTGGGACCTTTAGCCGCAAGGGCAGCAATCACTAAAGCCGCGGCGGCACGTATACTATCAGCCTCGAGCTTTGTTCCCATAAGCGGCACAGGGCCAAAGATCCTAGCGGCATGAAAGTACTCTGGCTGATTATCTTCGGGATTAAAGTTATAAAACTCATTAGCATTTCCTACCGTCGGATTAAAAAGATGAATCTCCGCTCCCATCCTTTTCAAATGCTTTATATATGCAAACCGGCTGGGATAAATTGTTTCGTGCAAAACCGACTCTCCCTCTGCTTGAGTTAGCAAAGCGGCAAAAAGAGGCAGCCAGTCAGTCATGAACCCCGGATAAGGATGCGATTCAATTCCCACCGGATTAAACCTCGTTTCTGGTGTTACCCACACGAGAAGTTTGTCCTGGCTGACCTTAAAATTAACTCCGATTTCCTGCAGTTTAGAAAAAGCGGCCGTCAAATACTCGGGCAATATTCCTTTAATCTGAACCTCACCACGTGTAATAGCAGTTGCAACTGCTATGGTTACGGCTTCGATACGATCTCCCATCACTGTAGCTTTGGCCGCATGAAGCTTTTCCACTCCATTAATTCGGATTTCCCGCGGCTGTGTACGTTTAATTTGTGCGCCCATGGCATTAAGAAGCATAATTAAATTATCAATTTCCGGTTCGTCAGCAGCATTTTTAATTATCACTTCTCCCTGAGTAAAAACAGAAGCAATCAGAACATTCTCCGTGCCCGTATGAGTGTTTTTTGCAAACTCGATAACTCCCCCCTGAACCCCACCTCGGGCATGAAAAAAACTTCCTTCCGCAATAACATCTACTCCCAGCTGGCGTAGGGCATCGATGTGGCGGTCTACAGGTCGGCTATCAACTTTTTCCCCACAAGGACCCGGGACCACCGCTTCGTGACAACGCGCCGTAAGCGCACCCAAAACCAAGACACTAGCCCGGCATTTACTGGCCAATTCTAGAGGAATAGCCTTGCCATTAATTTTCTTTGCCTCAACCACAACTTCATTTTGCCCACGCCACTGTGTTTTCGCTCCCAGAAACTGCAAAATCTCCAGTATGGCCTCAGTATCGCTAATACGTGGGACATTCTTAATGGTCACCGGTTCAGACGTCAATAACGACGCTATTAGCAGTTTTAGCGCTGCATTTTTCGCCCCGGAAACAGTGTATTCACCGTGCAGAGGGATGCCACCTTCAATTAAGTATCTATTCATTCGGGTTTAATTATACAATAATGGGCTGTGGATTGCAGGCTGTAGATTGGAACAAGGAGGAATTACTTACCAAAACTCCTTACAGTCATATTGGCAGTAGCTAAAAGAGAGTGAAAGAGACCTTTAATAATACAAAGTCCGCCGCAGGCCATGATACCTAGTCCAGCAAGAATACCCGCGGTCATCCCCGAGCCGGTATCGGGCAGAGCTTCGGCGCCCAAAACCTCCCCCTCATCTTCTGGCGCAGGCTCCTCTACAGTAGGTGTCGGTGTCGGCGTAGGCGTAGGCGTGGGCGTAGGCGTAGGCGTAGGTGTCGGTGTCGTCGGCGTAGGCGTAGGCGTAGGCGTAGGCGTAGGCGTAGGCGTAGGTGTAGGTGTAGGTGTCGGCGTCGGCGTAGGTGTGGGCGTAGGTGTAGGTGTAGGTGTAGGTGTAGGTGTAGGTGTAGGTGTAGGTGTAGGTGTGGGTGTAGGTGTGGGTGTGGGCGTAGGTGTGGGTGTGGGCGTAGGTGTCGGCACACAAGCCCATACCTGCTTACTCGTCACAGGTAAACGAGTGAAAGATAAACCGGTTAATCCCACTAAGCAGATTAAAATTAGTAGTCGGGCGAATGTATTTCTCATAGTAAAAAATTCCGTAAATGCTCTAAAATGGGGCAGAAATTAGAAGGCAGCTAGCAACTCGAAAACTTATAGGCATATGTTATCACAGTCTGTCAAGTCTGTCAAGCGCGTCCTCCAACACCTTAAACTAACTACAGTCAATTGAATTAAGATGAGTATTTCGGTAAAGCCCTTGATAACCGACGGAGCTAGATATGAATAGTGGGGAATGAAAAGATAATTCAAAGTTAGTGAAAAAACAAAAGCACTGACATAAATGCCAATAAGCGCTTTTTGCTTTTTAAAGACCACTAGTACCCACATTAACAGCGCGGTAATAAAGAAAACCGGAGTAAACAAAGTCATATTACGCAAAACTTGTACGGCAGGCCCGATATCAATATCTTTGGCAAAAATTTTGATTAAATATGGTGCCGTTATGTAGAGTACAACACTTCCCCACACTGCCATATTAAATAGAATGAGAAAGCTTTTTTTTATCGTTGCCACAAAGAATTCTTTACTAGTAGCTAGATTCTTAACTAAAAGCGGATAAACAACATTCATAAAAAATACCGGTACAGCGAGAACAAATTCAAAGAGTTTAAACCCCAAATTATAATGTCCCACCGCTTCTGCCTGGCTAATACCTGCTTGTGGCATTATCGAAAGCAATAACGTGTCAATCTT
>Ga0180007_10004325_pt1 | contig 15101 bp, 18 predicted proteins | sample MM_PC_MetaG_FD_121122 | JGI IMG/M metagenome (GOLD analysis project Ga0180007, IMG submission 121122) | Groundwater microbial communities from the Aspo Hard Rock Laboratory (HRL) deep subsurface site, Sweden - MM_PC_MetaG | ecosystem: Environmental > Aquatic > Deep subsurface > Groundwater... | reverse complement strand
GGTGGTGGAGCAGAATATCCCGCGCGAGCTGCTGTACCTGGCCGATGAAGTCTTTTTCACGGGGTCGGCGGCAGAAATCACACCGATTTCACGAATCGATGACATAGAGATTGGATCAGGTAAACGAGGCTCCGTGACCAAACGGTTGCAGGACGCCTTTTTTGACATCGTTGAGGGTCGGGCCGAGGACAAATACGGCTGGATCACCCACGTCCCCGAATACAAAGGAATGAGGGCATAAATGAGAATTGCCGTCGGAGCCGACCACAAGGGCTTTCCCTTCAAGGAGAAAATCAAGGCGATGTTGACCGCGTGGGGACACGATGTTTTCGATTGCGGCACCGATTCGGAAGAGTCGGTTGACTATCCCGACTTTGGCTTGAAAGTCGCCCATGCCGTGGCCGACCATGTTGCCGAATACGGTGTGACGATATGCTGGACCGGCAACGGGATGAACATGGCCGCCAATAAGGTCAACGGGGTGCGAGCCGGCATGGCTCTGAATGTCGAGATGGCCGAGCTGACGCGGTTGCACAACGATGCCAACGTCCTGACCCTGGCCGCCAAGTATACCCCGGAAGGCCAGATTGAGGATATCCTGAAGGTCTTTCTTGATACGAAGTTTGAGGGGGGGCGCCACATGTCCCGGATTGACAAAATGATGGCCGAGGAATCAAACTGAGTCAGACAAGTCCCGGCATCCCGGTCTGAGACAACGGTATCTCTGAGAACGAACCAGCCGACGCCGTCCCGAGACTGCTCGCGACGGCGTCAATCTTTTGTCGTGTTTGACGTTACAACCGATTGACCCGACCGCCTATTTTGCCTACATTTGGGCTTATTGTCCAAATGGTAACGGAGGTTAACATGTCCTACCTGAAACAAATCGATCCTGAAATATACGACGCTATCTTCAAAGAAACGAACCGTCAGTTTACCAAGCTCGAGCTGATCGCATCCGAGAACTTCGTATCCGAGGCCGTCCTGGAGGCCCAGGGCGGAGTTATGACCAACAAATATGCCGAGGGCTACCCGGCCAAGCGGTACTACGGTGGCTGTGAGTTTGTGGACATAGCCGAGGATCTGGCCCGGGATCGGGCCAAACAACTGTTCGGCTGCGAACATGCCAATGTCCAGCCGCATTCCGGGTCGCAGGCCAACATGGCCGTCTACTTTTCGGTACTCAAGCCGGGCGACACGGTGATGGGACTCGACCTCTCCCACGGCGGGCACCTAACCCACGGTCACCCGATCAACTTTTCGGGCTTCCTGTTTGACTTCCATGGGTACCAGGTGGACAAGGAAACTGAAACGGTAGACTACGATCAACTCCTTGCCTCGGCTAAGGAGCTCAAGCCCAAAATGATCGTGGCCGGGGCCTCGGCGTATCCCAGGTTCTGGGACTTCGATAAGATCCGGGCCGCCTGCGACGAAGTGGGCGCCTACATGATGGTAGACATCGCGCACATTGCCGGCCTGGTGGCCTCCGGGCTGCATCCGTCACCGGTACCGGTGGCCGACTTCGTTACCACCACCACGCACAAAACCCTGCGCGGTCCGCGCGGTGGCATGGTTATGTGCAAGGAGAAATACGCGGCCGATCTGGATCGCATGGTCATGCCGGGTATTCAGGGCGGACCGCTGATGCACGTGATTGCGGCCAAGGCCGTGGCGTTCAAGGAAGCCCTCAGCGATGACTTCAAATCGTACCAGAAGCGGGTGGTGGCCAATGCCGACGCTCTCGCCAAAGCGCTTATCGCGAAGGGACATCGCCTGGTGGCGGGTGGTACGGACACCCACCTGATGCTCATGAACTTCATCGACATCCCAAAGGTGACCGGCAAGAAGGTCGAGATTGCTCTGGACAAGGCAGGTATCACCGCCAACAAAAACACCGTTCCGTTTGACCCGGAAAAACCGTTTGTGACGTCGGGTGTGCGGCTGGGTACACCGGCCATCACCACCCGTGGCGTGCAGCCGGAAGACATGGCCCAGGTGGCCGACTTCATAGATCGGGCTATCGCCAACCGTCGCAATGATGAGGAACTCGAGAAGATCGCGGGCGAAGTGGCTGACTTCTGCAAGCGCTTCCCGCTCTATCCGAACCGCATGCAGGAGGCATAAGATGCTGTTTCAGTTGACGATGTTTCCGACGTCCAAAACGAGCGGATCGGCATCGGCCGAAGTGGCTAAGGTCATCGACATCATCGATCGCTCCGGCTTGGCGTATAAGCTGGGACCGATGTCCACCTCTATCGAGGGTGAATGGGACGAGGTAATGACGGTGATCAATGAGGCCCGTCGTATGTTGCGTGAGAAGCATGAGCGCGTATATATCATCCTGACGATTGACGATCGGGAGGGGGCGACGGATCGCCTCTCAGGAAAAATCGACTCGATCGAACAACGGCTGGGAAGAGAGGTTCGAAAGTGATGGAAACTATCAGGGTCGTATTTATCTCGGTGCCTCGCGACGAGGCCAGTAAGCTGGCACGGAAGCTGGTCGAGGAACGACTGGCTGCCTGTGTCAACGTGGTCCCGAAAATCGAGTCATACTTCTGGTGGGATGACGCCGTGCAGCACGATCAGGAGTCGCTGCTCATTGCCAAAACGACCGATGACAAATTCGATGATCTGGCCGACTTTGTGGTTGAGAATCATTCGTTTGAATTGCCGGAGATTATCGCTTTTGAACTGGCCGGCGGTCTGACGGAATACATTGCCTGGATTCACCGGGAAACCGAATAAACCGTTACTTAGCGCATAGGAATCACTCTCGATGGTACGCTATATCAAACAAGCCCACGCGCGCGTTTCTGCCTGGCTGCGGACTCTGCCGCTACTGCTGATTATTCCCGCCCTCCTCATTAGCTGCGGAGGTGATGCCGAGTCGGATCGTTTGCTGGGACTGCTGGAGACAAAACTGACCGATGTTCCCATGCAGGCGGGTGCCTGGCGCAAGGCTACCGGCACCGAGAACCTGGATAGTGTCGACGTGTACGCGGATACGTGTGTGAGTCGGGGAGGTAAGCTCTCTCCGGACCTGTTGCTGAAGCTGGGCAACGTCATGCTGTCGCGCAACCAGTTCGCGGAGGCCCATCGGTACTTCACTCAGGCCTTAAACGATGCCAATCATGCGGGCGAGACTCAAAAGGCGGCCTTCGCCAACGGCAACATGGGCTTGGCCTGCATCGGCATGGACAGCGTTGAGGCGGCTATCGGCTACCTGGAACGGGCGGCCTCGCAGGAAGAGGAACTGGGTAATCTCGAGGCGCAGGCGATTGAGTTACGTCACCTGGCCATGCTGGTGCAATTGACCGGTGAGGGCGACGACGCGTTGAAGTACATGTATGTGTGCCGCGATATCTATCGCCAGATCGACAACCCGGAGCTACTGGCGGAGTATACCTGGAGCATAGGTTTTTCGCATCTCGTACTTGACCGTCCGGACAGCGCGCTGGTGTATTTGAAAGAGGCGCAGCAGTTGATCAAGGACAACAGCCTGGAAGATACGCCGCCGTTTCTCGACCAGGTGGTAGATTCTTTGTCACGGCTGCCGTGAGGGCGCTCCCCTACGCGGATCATTGAGATAAGCCCATGAAATGCCCTCACTGCGGACATGAAGAAGACAAGGTTGTCGACAGTCGGCCCCAGAAGGATGGTCTTGCCATCCGGCGCCGCCGGGAGTGCCTCAAGTGCTCCCAGCGGTACACTACTTACGAGTATGTCGAGCAGGGATCGCTCACCGTCATGAAATCCGACAACCGTCGCGAGGCCTACGACCGCAACAAGCTCATGCATGGCATCAAACTGGCCTGCAACAAACGACCGGTGACATCGTTTGAAATAGCCGCGATGGTCGACGACATTGAGGCTCTGCTGCATGCCCAGGGCGGCAACGAAATCCAGAGCCAGAAAATAGGTGAACTCGTGATGGCCAAGCTGCGCGGGGTGGATGAAATCGCCTACGTCCGATTCGCCTCCGTCTATCGAAAATTCGCGGACAAAGCTGAGTTCCTCGAAGAAATGAAGAAGCTGCTGGAGTAGGCGAGAGGCGGGTGCGTCCTGCACCCTCTTTTTGCATTTGACAATTCCTTACCGCGACGGCTATATATCTTCCTATGACGACACCCGTTGATCAGCCTGAGGAGCCCAAAGAAGAGAGCAGCGGCATGCCGTTCCTCGACCATTTGGAGGAGCTTCGCCGACGGCTAATCTGGGCGTTTCTGGCGGTTGTCATTATGTCCGCCGTGGCGTTTTACTTCTCCGATTACCTGCTGGAATTCATTCAGATGCCGCTCAAAGGCGTCCCGTTGCACAACATGCAGGTTACCGGAGCCTTTTACGCCTATCTCAAGATTTCGCTTTTTGTGGGGGTCGTTGCGGCCCTGCCGGTGGTGTTTTACCACATGTGGCGTTTTATCGCCCCCGGACTTTACGAACGGGAGCGGATGATGGTCATCCCGCTGGTCCTGATTTCGACCATCCTGTTTCTCATCGGTGCGTCGTTCTGCTTTGTGATCGTCCTGCCGCTGGCCCTGCAGTTCCTGATCGGGTTCGCTGAGGGACTGATCACCAACTACATCACAATTGACAGCTACCTGAGTTTTGCCGGGCTGCTCATGCTGGCCTTCGGATTCGGCTTCCAGATGCCGATTGTCGCCTATTTCCTGGGCCGGGCCGGGATCATTTCGGCCGGCTTCCTGGCCAAGGGCCGTCGCTATGCCGTGGTGCTGATCCTGGTGGCCGCCGCGATTATCACCCCGCCCGATGTCTTCACCCAGGTGCTGCTGGGCATCCCCCTGTATGTGCTGTACGAAGTGTCTATTATCGTCGTGCGGGTGGTCCAGAGGCAGAAATAGACCCCTTTCCGGCAGGTATGATAGTCTCTCATCATCATTGACAAGCTGCTTTCACTGTGGTACATTATCGCCACATAAGATTAGAAGCGGGCGTAATTCAGCGGTAGAATGCAAGCTTCCCAAGCTTGACGTCGGGAGTTCGATCCTCCTCGCCCGCTCTTTTTTTTTGTCCGATTGGACGGGTCAATACGACATGAAGGTGCTGGAAGTACATCCCGATTCTCCGCTCTTTGGATACGTCCGTCCGGGATATCGACTGCTTTCTATTAATGGAGAACCGGTGGCGGACAATATTGACTTCCGCTTCAAAATCACCGAAGAGCTGGTGGATATTCGATTTGAGGACTCCCGGGGACGGGAACTCGATTTCCAATTCGAGGACTATTCCGGCCTGGACATGGGGGTGACCCTTGACGATCAGAAGGTGAAATGCTGCAAAAACAGCTGCATTTTCTGTTTTGTCCATCAGCAGCCCAAAGGGATGCGCCGGGCGCTCTATGTCAAGGATGAGGACTACCGGCTGTCGTTCACTCACGGCAACTATGTCACGTTGTCAAACACGACTGAAGACGATCTGAAGCGCATTATCGATCAGCGATTGTCGCCGCTGTATATATCCGTTCACGCCACCGATGACACCCTCAGACGGTGCATGTTGCGGAATGAAAAGCTGGAACCGATCCTGCCCCGGCTGCAAATGCTTGCCGAAAACGGCATCCAGCTGCATACGCAGGTGGTGCTGTGTCCGGGCGTGAACGACGGCGCCGCGCTGGAAAAGACCATCAATGATCTCGCCGGTTTGCATCCGGCCACTCAGACCCTGGCGGTGGTTCCCGTGGGCCTCACCAGGTACCGTGACAAACTGCCTGAGCTGCGGACGTACACGCGCGATGAGGCCCGTACTATCGTGAACCGTCTGGAGACGGTTCAGAAGGAGCTGCTTGACCGTCTGGGCTCGCGGTTCGTCTGGCCGGCCGATGAGTTTTATGTTACTGCCGAGCTGCCGTTCCCGAGCCGGGCCGGCTACGAAGACATGCAGCAGTTTGAGAACGGGGTGGGGATGGCCCGGGAGTTTATCACGAACTTCAACCGTCGACGGTCCCGCCTGAAGGGACTGGATACCTCTCGTCGAGTTCTTTTCTTGACCGGTGAGTCGGCGTTTCCTTTCTTGACCCGCGAGATTATGCCGTATGTGACACAACACCTTCGCCTGAAAGCCGAACTCAGTCCGGTCAAAAACCGCTTCTGGGGAAACTCGGTAACCGTCTCGGGTCTCCTCACCGGGCAGGATCTCCTGCGCCGGGCTAGAGCCCGCGTGTCAGATATTGACACGGTAGTGTTGCCGCCGAACTGTCTCAATCACGATGATCTCTTTCTTGACAACATGTCGCTGACGCAGTTCAGCACCGCGCTGGACCGTCGGGTCGTTGTCGGTCAATACCAGTTTGCTGATACACTGCGGGAGGTTTACTCATGAGTCTTCCGGTGGTAGCCATTGTGGGGCGTCCGAATGTCGGCAAGTCCTCGCTGTTTAACCGGTTCCTGAAACGCAAACTGGCTGTTGTTGATCCCGTCTCCGGGGTGACCCGTGACCGCAACTACGCTCGTTGTGATTGGGGTGGTCGGGATTTCCACCTGGTGGACACCGGCGGTATGGTGCCCGATACGCGCGACTTGATGGAACGGATGATTCTCGATCAGGCGGAGTTTGCAATCCACGAGGCCGACCTGATTGTATTTGTGGTTGATGTCCAGGTGGGGGTGGATCAGGATGATGAACGGCTGGCCCGTCGCCTGCACAAATCCGGCAAGCCCTGCGTTCTGGTGGCCAACAAGAGCGACAAAGAGCAGCACGACATCGACGCCTATCCGTTTGTTCGCCTGGGGCTCGGCGAGGCCTGGCCGGTGTCCGCAACTGTCGGTCTGGGGATCGGCGAATTACTGGATGAAATCGTGGCCAAGCTGCCGCCCGAAGAAGTTGATGAGTTTGCGGAGGGGGCGGTTCGCGTGGCGCTGGTGGGCCGGCCAAATGTCGGGAAGTCATCCTTTATTAATAAGCTGCTCGGCGAAGATCGCCTGATTGTCTCTAACATCGCCGGTACGACCCGTGACTCTGTTGATACGCCCCTTGAATTTGAGGGGAAGAAGTATATTCTGGCTGACACGGCGGGGCTGCGCCGCAAATACAAGGTTACCGAAAACATCGAGTTCTACACCAACCTGCGAGTTGAACGCGCGATTGAGAACTGCGATGTGGCAGTGATTCTGATTGATGCGACCGATGAGTTGACATCCCAGGATCAGCGGGTTCTGGCCCAGGTGATGGAAAACCGTCGACCGGCCGTCCTGGCGATCAACAAGTGGGATTTGATTGAGAAAAGCACGACGACGGCGGGCAAGTACGCCTCACGGATCAAAGAGAAGCTGGCTAAGTTCGACTTTTTGCCTATCATTTTCATCTCGGCTCTCAGCGGCCAGCGGGTTGTTCGGGTGCTGCCTCTCGTGGATCAGGTACATGAACAGAACCACCGGAGAATCGGCACGAACGAACTGAACGACTTTCTGCAGAAGTGTCTCAGTCGGAAAAAACCGCCCGCCAAGATGGGTCGGTACATTCAGTTCAAGTATGTCACGCAGTCGGAGGTGGCCCCGCCGACCTTCGTGTTTTTTGTCAACCGCCCCGAGATGGTCGACAAGACCTACATCAGCTTTCTGACCAATCAACTGCGCGCCGAGTATGGTTTTGAGGGCGTACCAATTCGCATCAAGTGCCGCCGCAAGTAGGCCGGTTCTCACCGCAATCACCCAGCTTTCGAATCAAAGACTGAACCGGTCTGTCGTTTTTTCATTCTGATTCCCTGGCTCTCGCATTCAACGGATCAAATCCCGCCGCAATCTGTCGATACTGTCAGTAATGACGAATGCAAACACCAGTACCGCAGTAGAGGACCTGGAGGCTAAACTTGCGTCCAGGACCGCCCAGATACGAGATCTGGCAACAATGGGGGCGGTCGTAACATCAATACTTGAGATGAATGCCGTGTTGTCGGTGACGATGGACATGGCTATTCGTCTGGTTGACGGCGAAGTAGGGGCTCTCATGACGGAAGAATCGGGAGAGCTCCAGACGCAGGTGTCGTGGGGGGTGGGGGATCAGTTCGTCAAGTCATTGATGTACGAAGATGAGCTGGACCTGCCGACGTACTGCTTCCAGAAACGCGAGACGATCATCCTGACCGATCTGGAAGTGAAGTCCGACGAGGGAATCACTCTTGATACGGTAATGGCGACTCCCATCCAGACGCGTGACAAGTGTCTTGGGGTGGCGATCATCATTAACAAGGCGAATGGCGGCAACTACACGCCGGAGGACAAAGAAGCCCTGGAGATGCTGCTGAATTTTGTGGCGGTGGCGGTCGAAAACTCACGACTGATCAAGGATAAACTCAGACAGCAGAAAATCGACCAGGAGATGGCTATCGCCCGCCAGGTCCAGGAAACCATTCTTCCCGCGACCGTGGAGATCGTCAAAGGTGCCCAGGTCGGGGCCGTGTATTTCCCAGCCCGGGAGGTGGGCGGCGATTTCTACGATATTGTGCCGGTCGATGACAACCGGTACTACGTCATCATCGGCGACGTTTCCAACAAGGGTGTCCCGGCGGCGCTTGTCATGTCGGCCTGCTCGGGCATCATCAGCTCGATTCTCGAACAGGAGCCCCAGATCGCCGTCTCCGAACTGGCCGGTCGGGTCAACCAACTTATGGTCGATCATGTTATCAAGGACCGCGAGATGTTTGTCACCCTGTTTTTCTCCTGCTTTGACATGGAGGCCCGCAAGCTGACGTATTGCAACGGCGGTCATATGCCCGGTCTGTTCTGGTCCGACGAACTCCAGAAGATAATCGAACTGGCCGAGGGAGGCCCGATTGTGGGTCAATTCGGTGATATGGTCTTCAAGGAAGGCGAGCAGCGTATTGCCAGCGGCGACAGGCTGTTTTTGTACACCGACGGTCTCACCGAAGCGATGGACGCCGACGGCAATTTGTTCGGCCGGGAACGTGCCGAACAGGTGCTTTCGGCCGAGATAGGTCTCAATCCGAAGGAATTCTGCCTGCGCGTGAAAGAATGGGTGGATCGCTTTGCTCAGGGTGCGGCGGAAGACACCCACGATGATTTCACGATTGTACAGGTGAGAGTGGACTAGTCATGGGTTTTGAGCAGACATACCCGTCGACCCTGGAGGCCGCGGATCTCATGCTGGAGGATCTCGGACGGTTTCTGGCAGCAAACGACGTTATGCCCCGCAATGCTCACCTGATGACGCTCATGGTGTCTGAAGCGTTCACCAACGCCTATCTTCACGGCAATCAAAAAGACCCGGACAAGCGGATTATAGTCCAGGTCCGGGTGAATGAAAGTGAAATCACTGCCGATATAATTGATCAGGGAAAAGGAGGGCTAAAGAGGATAATGAGCAAAAAACCGGCTCCGCTGCTGGCGGAGAGCGGCCGGGGAATAGACTTCATCCGGCACTTCTCCAGTTCTGCCACGTTCTCCGAGCACGAGGACGGCGGGATGCATGTTGCCATTGTTCTTAGCCGGGATGCCGTTAGCAAGACGATACACGATTGATCCTATAATGGAGGCTGACATGGAAATCAAGGTGAAACAAGAAGGGAACATCGCCGTTCTCAAGCTGGCAGGGCGCCTGGATCTCGCCAGTGGCACCACGCTGAAACAGAACATGAAATCTCTGTTCGACAAAGACGTTACGATGGTCCATTTGAATCTGGCCGAAGTAGAGTTCGTGAACAGCTCGGGACTTGGAACGCTGGTGTCCATCATGAAAGAGATCCGTCTCATGAAGGGGCGTCTGACTATGTCGAATCTCGCCAGCTACGTGCAGGAGATTTTTGACATAACTCAACTGTCGCACATTTTCGAAATTTACGCCACCGAGGAAGAGGCGCTGTCATCATTTCAGGCAGTGGCATCCAACTAGCGTTGCGACGCAAAAAGGGGTTGTTTCATGTGTAACGTCGTCGAACGTATTGGAGAGCTGCTATCCTCGCTGCAGTCGCCGGACTTCTTTCATCGCGAAGAAGCGGTCAGAGAACTGGCAACGTATACCGAGGATGAGGCGGTGGCCGGCCTGGTGCTGGCCATGGAGGATCCGGATCTGGGTATCCGGGAACTTGCCGCCGACTATCTCTCCCAGATGAAGGGGTCAACGGCCGCCCAGTTGCTCATCCGGTTCCTCGCCAACGAGGATATCGGTACCCGCAACCTGGCGTCGGAAGTACTCGTGAAGCTGGGCGGCGAAGCGGTCTCGGCACTGGTCGAGAATCTCGAAACCGATGATCACGACGTCCGCAAGTTCATTGCCGATGTTCTCGGACTGATCGGCGATGAGCGCGCAGTTCCGGGACTTTGCCAGCGGCTATGGGATGAAAACTCAAATGTCGTGTGTTCGGCCGCCGAGGCACTCGGGGAAATCGGTTCCGCCAAAGCCATCAAAGATCTGGTTGCCGTCTCCGAAAAAATCGAGGACGCCCGTCTTGCCGCTATCGAGGGGCTGGGGAAAATCGGTGATCCGGCCGCCCTGGAGCACCTGTATCAGATGCTCGAGTGCAATGACGCTATGGTGTTATACGTTGTCCTTGAGGCGATCGGCAAGATCGGCGATCCCGACTCCGTGGCTCGTCTGGCCAGGTTTCTTGAGGCCGAGGAATCCACGGTAGCCGAGGCGGCGCTTACGGCCGTTATTGAAATCGAGCAGCGCAGCGGCGGACGTCTGACCTATGATCTGCCGCTCGACCAGTTCACCGATTTCCTTTTTGACGGCATTCGCAACCACAATGAGGCTATTACCGAATTTACGCTGTCGCGGCTCGGCCACTGGTATGGATCCAACGTCATTGAGGGGTTGCTCGACGTGGTCGACTATGTCGACGAGGATCGACTCGGCCGAATAAGCGAGGCCCTCAGCCAGGTGGGTGCTCCGGCAGCCCGACATATTATCGCCAAGCTGGCGACCGCCTCAAAAGGGATGAAGGTCAAGCTGCTTGATACGATCAAGATGATCGTCGACGAACAGATTGCTGCCGATATCGCCCCGCTGGTCGAGGATCCCGATCCCGATGTACGCCAGAAAGTCGCCCATATTCTTGGTATCTCCGGGTTTGCGGCGGCCATTCCCAGACTGCGGCAACTCACTGCGGATGGCAATGGTCACGTGCGCGCTGCAGCATTTTCCTCACTGGGCTGGCTTTGCACCGAGGACCAGGTTGATGTCATCGTGGCGGGGCTGGATGACAAGTACCCCGACGTCCGAGAGGCCGCGGTAGGCGCGCTTATCATCATTGGCGGACCCAAGGTGATTGCCAAGTTAACCGCCGATCTTTACCACGAGGACCCGGAACGTCAGCGACTCGCGGTCACGGCTCTGGGGTGGATAGGCGAAGCCAGCGTGGTGGACCCGTTGATCAAGGCGATCAATCACCCCGACGCCGGTGTGCGCAAGTCAGCCATCAATTCCCTGGCGCGCATAGGCGAGGTGAGTGATTACGATCCGATTGTCATGGCACTGTCCGATGAAAACACCGCCGTGCGCAAGGCGGCCGTGTCCGCGCTGGTAGCACTCAAAGGCGGCGATGCCATTCACGATGTTCGCCTGCTCCTGGAAGATCCCGACATGTGGGTGAGGTATCACACCATAACCGCCATCGGAGACCTCGGTCTTCACGAACACGCGCACCTGATTATGCCGTATCTGGAAGATGATCAGGATGTAATGAAAATAGCCGCTGCAAAAGCCGTGGCACAGATGTCGGCCCGGGAGGCAGTAGAGAGGCTCAACTCACTCGCCGACGACAAAAACAAAGACCTGGCCGAGGCCGCCCAAATGGCTTTGTCTCGGATCGGAGGACCAACTTGATGAACGCGCCGTCTATTCTGGTAGTCGATGACGAGCTGCTTATTCGCGATCTGCTCTATGATTTCTTTACCAGCCAGGGCTGGTCCATATCGGTGGCAGAGAACGGCGAAAAAGCGCTGGAGATCATTCGTTCGCGCAAAGTCGATCTTGTACTCTCCGACATCAAGATGCCGGAAATGGACGGCTTGACGCTGTCGAACAGGCTGAAGGAAACACATCCCGGACTCCCGGTAGTACTCATGACCGGGTTTCCCTCGGTGGACACAGCCGTGTCGGCCCTGCGCAACAAGGTGGAGGATTACGTCATTAAACCGTTCAACATTAACCAACAGTACAAGTTGCTGGAATCCAAACTGACCGGAGCCGGGGCATAACCATCCGGCCGGATACTCGGAAAAAAAGGGTGCTGTATGGTTTCGACTTTCGATTCCGAGATTAACATGACTCCGGAAGAGTTCCGGATGATTCGCGACTTCATTCATGAGAAGAGCGGCATGTACTTTGCGGAAAACAAGACCTACCTGGTGAAGAACCGCTTGCAGAAGCGGATGGCTGAACTGGATATGAAGACCGTTCGGGACTACTTCTACCACGTGAAGTATGATGTATCGCTCAAAGAGTTTAACCGACTCATGGATCTCGTGACGACGAACGAAACCTCGTTTTTCCGCAATGAACCGCAGCTCAAAAGCTTCTCCGAAGAAGTGCTGCCGCTGATTGTTGATGAGAAGCAAAGAGGACGGGGACCGAAGTCGCTCAAGATATGGTCGGCCGGCTGCTCTACCGGAGAGGAACCGTATACGCTGGCTATCATGATCCTTGAGAAGCTCAAATCTGTCAATGGCTGGAATGTTGAGATTATTGCCAATGACATATCCGAAGAGGTGCTGGCCAAGGCCCGGCGCGGTGAGTACTCGGGCCTGACCCTGAGAAACGTCGCCCCTGATGTACTGCGGAGGTATTTTACTCCTGCCGGGGATCTGTACCGGGTCAACCCTGAGATCAAGGCGCTGGTGAAGTTTTCGCACCTGAATCTCAGCGACCAGCGGAAGATTTCCATGATGTCCAATGTGGATGTTGTGTTCTGTCGCAATGTCATGATCTACTTCTCGGAAGAAGTCAAAAAACAGGTTGTCCGCGGCTACTACAATGCGCTGCGACCAGGCGGGTACTTCTATATCGGGCATTCGGAAACGCTGCACGGCATCTCCAAGGCATTCAAGCTCGTGTACTTCAAGAATGCGCTTGTTTACCAGAAGGAGAATGTCACGGCGGAGAAGACGGCAACTGCCGAACGCACTTTGGCAACGTCACGCCCGGTACCGACCGCGCAGACAGCCACCAGTGCCGATTCCGGCGCCGCCCGGGCCATGGAACTGTTGAGCAAGATTAAGCCGATTAACGTGAAAAAGTAGTCTGTAACAGATATACGTGGGAATACTCTCATGACTCACACAGTTTTAGTAGTCGACGATTCTCCGACGGTTGTCAAGTTTGTAACGATCTCGCTGAAGAGCAGGGGATTTCAGGTCGTTGCCGCCTGCGACGGAATGGATGCGCTTGAGAAGCTGTCCACCCTGTCCGGGACGGTTGACCTGATTATCACCGATCTCAACATGCCGAACATGGATGGTTACACACTTATCGAAACTGTGCGGCAGAACCAGGATTACCAGCTTACGCCGATCATCATTCTCTCCTCAGAGGAGAACGAAGAGGATCGTAAGCGGGGCATACAGGCCGGAGCGACATCCTATCTTGTCAAACCGTTCCGTCCCAACGTACTCCTGACGGAAGTAATGAAACACATGGAATCCGAAACGTCAAAAGTCGCAGGATAAGGAGGCGTCGTGGCTGACTTGAAGATTTTGGCGGTTGATGATAGTCCGACGATGCGTCGAATCATCATCAACACACTCAAAAGGGCTGGCTACAGCGATGTCGTGGAAGCCACTGATGGCAAAGATGCGCTGGCCAAAATGAAGGTGGAACAACCCAACTTCATTATCACTGACTGGAATATGCCGGAGATGGACGGTCTGACGTTTGTGACCACCATTCGGTCAACGGATGAGTACAAAAACCTCCCGGTATTGATGGTCACCACCAGGTCCGTGAAGGACGACATCGTAGATGCCATGAAGGCGGGTGTGAATAGCTACATAGTGAAACCATTCACCCCGGAGACCCTGAAAGCCAAAATCGACCAGATTCTGGCCGGATGAACGTTCCACAGGAGGAAGCAATGTCAGCCGATACGTCTCTGAATGCCAAGATCCAGAAGGAGGTTGCGGAACTCTCCCAATCGATCTTCACCCTGATGGAGGGATTCCGGCAGCTTCGTGACCCGCTGGCCGAGTCACGGGAGAAAGTCCCCCAGGCTACCAGTCAGCTCGACAAGATAAGTGAGCAGACCGAGGCCGCCACCCAGCGCATGCTGGACACCGTCGAACAAATCACCCAGCGCGAGGAAGAAGTTATCGCCGACGCCACATCGATCAAAGAGCAGATCGAGGCCGGCGATCATAACGCCCCGCTGGCGATCGCCGATGACATTATCCAGAAGGCTAATGTCAACCTGAATGACGCCTTCATGATCATGGACTCGTTGCAGTTTCAGGACATCACCGCCCAGCAGATGGATCATGCCGCCTCGCTGCTCGAGGATATCGAAGCCAAACTGCACGACATCATGGCCTGTATGGGCGAAGCCGGTGAAGAGGAAATGCCCGGTCCAGGCCCCAAAAGGGACCGCGCCTACGATCCTCACGCCGATCTTTTCGACAAAAAGACCAATCAGGAAGATATTGATTCGCTGTTTGCGGAGACCGACAAGTAATAAACAAAACGGAATCTTATGACCAACGATACCGACTTCGAACTGGATGAAATGAAGGAAATCATTGATGATTTCCTGGTTGAGGCCGACGAATTGATTGCCTCAATTGACAGCAACCTGGTCAAACTGGAGTCTCGGCCCGGAGATCTTGATCTGTTGAACGAGATATTCCGCGGCGCTCATACCGTCAAAGGAACTTCCAGTTTCCTGGGCTTCGAGCAGGTGACGACCCTCACCCACAAGATGGAAGACATCCTGAACAAACTCAGGAAGTCGGAACTGGTCGTCACGCCGGAGGTCATGGATCTCCTGCTGGAGTCGGTTGATGTATTGAAGGTACTGCTCGAAAAAGTACGGGTCGGGGACATGAGCCTTATCGACAACGATGATCTGCTCAACCGCCTCATTGCCGCCCACGACGGTGGAAGTGCGGCGCCGCCCCCGAAGGCCACCAAAACGCCTG
>Ga0180007_10004324_pt1 | contig 15105 bp, 18 predicted proteins | sample MM_PC_MetaG_FD_121122 | JGI IMG/M metagenome (GOLD analysis project Ga0180007, IMG submission 121122) | Groundwater microbial communities from the Aspo Hard Rock Laboratory (HRL) deep subsurface site, Sweden - MM_PC_MetaG | ecosystem: Environmental > Aquatic > Deep subsurface > Groundwater... | reverse complement strand
CCCGAGATTGATCAATAAAACATTCCAATAAAAAGTAAAAGGAAAGACCTCAACCTCATCCAACCCGGACGACTTGGTGCTTGACTTCCGCGATCTTTGCGCGATCAGCGGCACCATATGGAATGATCTGCCGCGAACTTGGCCGCTTGAGCCAGGTTCTGGCCTTTTCAATTTCTCCGAAAATAGCGATCGTGCTCGCCGCAACTCGGGCAACGCGGTAGAGAATATCAGATTCAAGTGTAGTGAAGCGGTTGTCTTGTTTCCTGCGTGCGATTGTCTGCGGGGAGATGCCAAGAATGGTAGACAGTTGGTTTTGGGAAAGTTCAATCTCTTTTTGCATTGAATCATATACGGAAAATGGAAATCCGTTAATTACCGCCAATCGTAGATCCTCGGGGTTGTTGTTTTGGTTTATATGATCGATGCCGAGGATTTTTTGAATATAGAAATTTATATCTGTGCCATAACTTATTGTCATGTGAATATTGTAGCGTAGTTCAATAGCCAAGAAAAGTATTCCAATAGCTAACGGTAAATCGAGTCGAATTATCGGACTTTAATTTATATTATTCGTAAATCAAGTAATTGAGAAAAATTTCAAAAAGCAAGGATTAGATAATCCATTCCACATTAGGATTACCTTCAAACCGTTTTTGCATTACCTCAATCGCTTGGGGATTGTTATCAATCAATATGAACTTGCGATCAAGTTTCAGGCAACTCTCGCCTACCGTGCCACTCCCGGCGAAGAAATCCATCACAACATCTCCAGGATTGGACGACGCAGTAATCAATCGGTTTATTACGCCCAGCGGTTTCTGAGTTGGATAACCTGTTTTTTCTTTGCCATTCGTGGCAACAATCGTATGCCACCAAGTATCCGTAGGAAGTTTTCCTTTTTCTGCTTTTTCTGGTCCAACAAGACCAGGTGCCATGTACGGCTCTCGGTCAATATCTTTTACATTGAATGTATAGTGTTTAGGATCTTTAACATAATAAAGGATATTATCGTGTTTTGGAGGCCATTTGGTTTTCGGCTTACCACCATAATCATAAGCCCAAATTATTTCATTAATGAAGCAATCACGGCCAAAAATCTCATCAAGCCAGATCTTACAATAATGAACTTCACGATAATCGATATGGAAGTACAAACACCCATCTACAGTCAATACTCTAAAAGCTTCTTCAATCCTGGGTCGAATAAAACTTTCGTAATCATCAAATGTGTCGGGGTATATCTTTCTTCCTAATTCTTCAGTCCGATACGTTGAACCAGTAAAACCTACGCGATCACCATTAGGGTCTTTTGTACTTTTTATTTGAGTTCGACCTTGCGATCTACCAGAATTAAATGGGGGATCAATATAAATAAAATTAATGGATCTATCAGGTATGTTCTTCAGAATGGAAAGATTATCGTCGAAGTATATTTGATTCATGTATCTTCCAGATTTAATGTATTATATTCGTAATTTATTATAAAATCTAATAGCAAAGTCTATCATAAAAAATCCAGATCAATAAGAATCAACCTTTCTGATTCATCCAATAAGCGAAGATGGGAAAAATAAATAAAAAAGGAATCAACAACTTTATTTCACAGTTGCTTGGATCCAAATCTCCTGGGTACGATGCTCAGGATCGTTTGTATAAATGATCACCCCTCGGCGAACGGTGGACCCACTCATTTTGTGAAAGGCAGGATCAAAGCGAAGAATCATCAATGCAACTTTTCCAGGAGGTATTTCTTTAGCAGTAAATTCTGCCGTCGTGCAACCACAGGTTGTATATGATTCTTGAATGATTAAAGGTGATTTGCCTGTATTCGAGATGATAAATGTACGGGTCAAAACCTGGGTAGAGCTAACCGATCCAAAGTCATAAAAGTTTTCAGAAAGCTGAATTTTAGGTTCTTCTACTGGATCCGAGAACGCCTGTGCAGTTGGTTTTTCCAAAGAAATATTACCCAACAAATGAACAGCAACTATTTTTTCGCCGTAAACAACATCTGAGGGGGAGTAATTAATTTTGGAGTTGCTGGTTCCGATTGTACTGAACATACAAAGCATAAATCCTATGATTAAAACCCCAGTCACACCCAGTAATACTCTTTTCCAACCTGGTTTGAAAAACTGGCCCAAAAAAGAAAGAAATCTGTTGGGTTGTTTGGATAAGGCTGGAGTGTATTCTTTCATTCAATCATTCCTTTGGCATTACATCGATAATTTTTTCTGATGAAGCATAGTGAGAATGATCCTCATGTTTCATTGAGCCCATCATCAACACATAAGAAAGGGGACAAAGTAAAAATAGTAAAAATGAAAAGGTGCTATTAATCTGCAAATTCAATAAGCGAATTGCCAATAAAGCCCCAATGGGGATTAAACAGCACAATATCATAATTACAGTATATTTTTTCGACATTTTTTCTCCTGTTTAAAGATTTAACTGCCATGAAAATTGACGACTTGGAACATCCAAACCATTAATTGTGATTTTGATTCCTTTAACTCCATCCAGAAGATTTTTTCCATCTATAACTGTGTTAAAGACCAACTTACCTGCAACATGATGTCCACCTCTCGTGGCATCCCAAGTGGTTGCCTGAATGACTTTACCTGTATCTGTTGTTAGTGAAGAAAGCTGGGCAAGGTTCATCGATAAATCAATGTAATGAGTGTTAAGTGAAACATCAAAAACCAGAGTCTCGCCAATTGTTTTCAGGTTTTCCGGGGTTATTTCAACAGAAATCGCTCCCTGGCTATCGGTTTGTGTAAGAATTGGAGCGGCTGTTATGGTTTGAGTCGGTTCCAATGTTGAAGTACCAGTCGGATTTAACTTGCAGGCTGCAGGTTTGTCAGCTTCAGAAGTGGTACAACTGGAAGAAGTAGGTTGGCGCGGTTTGAGGTTTTGGTGGTTGTTTTTGCCATGTAGAATCCTCTAAGGTGAAGTCCGCCCCGATAAGATGTACTGATTTATTTAGATCGTTTTTAATAATATATTAGATTCAAAAACCGGACAAGAGAATTGGTCACTTGATTGTATGTCAGACTTAGAAACTAATATTCCCCGTTTATTTATAACAAATAGGTGACCAATGATCACCATATAGGACAAACCAATATTTTATTTATGGAGAAATTATTCTTTCATTATTTTGATCTTACTCCAAAGCATCATATTCTTTATTATTGAATAAATTAGATTCAAGGCAGATTTCTAATACTTTTGGATCAAAGTGAGTTCCTGAAAGTGAATGTATGTGAGACATTACCTTTTCAAAGGACCACGCTGCACGGTATGGACGATTTGAGCGTAAAGCATCCCATACGTCTACTAAAGCAAAGATTCGTGCCGACAGAGGAATCTGGTCACCAATCAATCCACGTGGGTAACCTGTGCCATCCCATTTCTCATGGTGGCAATAAGGAATATCGATTGCAGATCGTAAATAGCGAATAGGGCTTAACATTTCAAAGGCGTAAGTTGGGTGTTTTTTCATAATTACCCACTCTTCGTCTGTTAAGGGGCCAGGTTTTAGCAAGATTTTATCGGGAACACCCATCTTCCCAATGTCGTGTAATAACGCTCCCCTTCGTATTTGTAACAAATCGTCATTGCTAAATCCAAATTTAGAAGACAACTTAACTGCCATATCAGTGACGCGTTGAGTGTGTCCTTCTGTTTCTTGGTCTCTTAAGTCTAGTGCGCGTGACCAACCTTCGATCGTTGCGTCGTATGCAAGCGAAAGTTCCATATTTGAGTGTTGAAGATCCTCAAATAGTGTTGAATTATCGATAGCAATTGCAGCTTGCCCTGCCAAAGATTTTAAAAATCCTAAACATTCATTATCCAATTCATAAGTAGCTCGGTGGAATAATTCCAGTACACCTTTGATTTGTCCTTTTACAAAAAGTGGGACTGCATAGAAACTTATGAATTGCTCTTCTTTCAACGATGGCGTAAAAAGTGGGACACCTGCATTCAAAAGATCATGAATATGGACAATTTGATGTGTTAACGCTGCGTTTCCCGCATGACTTTGGCCCAATCTTAACTTAGTTTGTTCTATGGCATTAGTATTGAACCCTCTACCGACTGAAAAATTCAATGTTTGAGAGATTGGATCAAAAATCAATATATCAGCCGCATCAACTCCTAATTGTGTTTTCACTTGACTAAGAATTGCTTCCAAACTAATTTTTAAATCAAAACTAGAAAGAATAACATTGTCAATTTCTCTTAATGAAGTAAGCTGTTGTAATTGTTGCTCGGTTTGCTGTTTTAGCGACGTCCGTTGAATAGCATTCCCTGCAATATCACTTAATGTGCTTAAAAGTTTAATTTCACTGTCATTGATTTGTCGTGGAGATGAAAAACTGATCGTTATTGTTCCAATTATGCTTGTTGTTGAATGAATAGGAACTGTTACCCCGCCTATTCCTGATGGGATTTGGTTCCTAATTAATTCAGAAAGCCGTTTGTCTGTGTGATATTCACTAGATATGTAAGGTTCGTTAGATTCTAAAACGTATCCAGCGATACCTTCTCCCGACTTTTGAGGGGGAAGGGAAATGGATTCGCCAGCGATTTCGTAACCGCGCGTTACAACCACATTTAATTCGTCTTTAAGGGAATTGTAAAGCCTAATCTCCCCCAAAGATTCATGGAGGAGACCTAGGATCTCGTCCAGTAAAATAGGAAGCATTTCATCCAACGTCTTGCTGACGCGTAATGAATTTGAAATTTGGTTCACTGCTTCAAGCATTGCTAAGCGATTTTTGCTTTCTTCTTCTGTTTTCATTCGAGAAGTGATATCTTTGCCAGTTAAAACAAAATGAGTAATTCTTCCTTGTTTATCTCGTAAGTGAGAAATAATCGAGTCTTGATAATATAGGTCGCCATTTTTTTTTCGGTTGGGGACAACTCCCTGGAGAACATTACCTGCTAAGATCGTTTTCCAGAGATTTTCATATTCCACAGCACTAAATACACCGGATTTTAATATACGTGGTGTTTTGCCAATTGCCTCATCCTTCGAAAAACCAGTTAGGCTTTCAAAAGCGGGGTTTACATATTCAATTACGCCTTCAAGATCTGTGATAAACACAATTTCTGTTGTTTGTTCAATAACTCGAGAAAGCTTTTTGAAGGTATCTATGGTTTGTTTTTGTTCGGTTATATCCTGTTTTATAGCAATGAAATGACTAATATTTCCAGATGAATTTCGAACAGGGGTAATGGTTTGATTTTCTATGTATAATTGCCCATTTTTTCTCTGGTTGATTAATTCACCTCTCCAAACATTTCCACCGAGTATCGTTTGCCAAAGATGTTTGTAATATTCTGGGTCTTGTTTGTTGGACTTAACCAAATCTCGTGGATTTTTTCCCAGCGATTCTTCTTTTTCATAACCTGTCATTTCGGAAAATGCGGGGTTTACCCACTCAATTGTTCCGTTAATATCTGTTATAAGAATTGCATTCGCCGCTGCATTTAAGGCAGCCGTTAGGAATATTAGTTCTTCTTCGCCCCTCAGACGTTGATTATTTATTTTTACTAATTGAATTGTATTTCGGATCGCTTGTCCTAATCGTTCTGATTGATCAATTATTAAATGATCAAATGCTCCTTTTTGTAAAGCCTCAACAGCAATCTCATCACTGTTATTACTGCTAATATTAATCAATGGAATTTCTAAATCAAGCTCTTTTAGCAATTGCAATACTCGCAATCCACTGAACTCAGTTATGCTCCAAGTAGATAAAATTACATCAGGAGAATGTGTAACGGCAGACAAGAATTCAGTTTCATTTTCAACACATTTCAAATCAAAAAGTAATCCTTCTTTTAATAAGAGTTTTTTGAAAACCTCAATATCCAATAAGTTGTCTTTGATGAATAAAATGTTAAGAGGTTTATTACTCATGGTCAATCCATCTTCCAATTTACCACCTTCTTTCTGCCGATTATGTTCTATGACCTAAACCAACAAAAAGCATAAAATACAAAATATTAAGTTCTGAATCATGTAATTTGGCAAAGTTAATAATGTCATGATTGATCTTCATCTTACAACAAATTCAATTTTTCTATAGTAAACTTTTTCAAATAAGAATAACAATAAGTGATAAAAAAAGATAACATCTACAAATCAAATTTTCCAGTATTGTTGTATTACAAACGGTTATTTTTAATTTACCTTCAAACTCAATCTGATTTTCTCCTTAAGGATTCTTTATTTCACTGAAGCCTGAACCCAAATTTCATAGGTCTGGTGATAGGGGTCATTGGTAGAAATAATCACCCCTCTTCTGACTGTTGTTCCCGTCATATTATGGAAAGAGGGATCAAATTGAAGCGTCAGTAGAGCTACTTTTCCAGGGGGGATTTTGTCTGTACTAATTTCTGCTAAAGTGCATCCGCAAGTCGTGAATGCTTGTTGAATCACCAATGGGGATGAGCCTTTATTTGCGATGATAAAGGTGTGAGTCAAAACCTGATCTGATCTGACCGAGCCGAAATCGTAAAAACTTTCAGACACTTGAATCGATGGATCTTTTGATGGATCAGATTTGGTTTGATTCACAGGATTTAGGGCGTTTATGCTACTCATCGAATGGATTGCAATTACTTTTTCCCCATAAACAATATCAAATGAAGAATAATCAAAAGTTGATTTATGCGGTCTTAAGGCGATAAATCCAGCGAGAACAAAACCAATAGTTAGTATTCCACTAAATATAAGGAAAACCTTCTTCCTTCCTGATATTTTTCTTTGGCTTAGAAAGAATGGAAAAAATCTGGCGCTATTCGGTTTTATTGGTCTTTCATTTTCCATCTTTATTCCCTTATTATTTGCCACTGGTCAAACCATCTCGAAAATTTCGTTTTCTTCTCCCTGAATGATAACCAATTGATCTAAAAACGGCATGCGCCAAGAAGCGTAAATCAATCTAGGCATTAACACCTATGTTCATTTGAGCCTATTGGCGATGTAATTTTGATTAGGTAATGGTTATAGTGAATACATCTTCTCCTCCTAAGCACAGTACGGTGCCATTCATTTTCATAGGTGATGGATGGCACCCTACTAATGCAAAGAAGATTAGAAAAAAAATTTTAGATTCAAACTGCAAACACGGTTTGATTAGAAAAGGAAGTTTAAAATGATGGGATATTTGGGTTATGGTGGTTTTGGTTGGATCGGCATGATTGTGAACATGGTGATCATGCTCGCAATTGTAGTCGGAATCGTCTTTTTTGTTATATGGGTGGTTCGACGCACGAGCGTAAATACTCACCAATCTGGCATACAAGGCTCAACAAGTCAGTCCGCCAAAGATATTGCACAGGGTCGATATGCCAAAGGTGAAATTACACGGAATGAGTACCAACAGATCCTCTCAGATCTCGTAAAGTAAGGAGGATTTAACAATAAAAGTAATTATCAACTCGTCAAATTGGCGGGTTGATTTTTTAACTAATCTATTTTTGGAGCATAGGCAAAAAAGCCTATAATATTTCACGCAGTTATGCTCTGGATGGATTTAGGTAACCTCCATATACCTAGAAAAGGTGATGAACCATTTTGTGATCCAAGGAGTAAACAATGATTGAAATTTCCACCCTAAATAAAACTCGAAAACGATGGTTTTTATTGTTTATAGTAATCATTCCATTAATGGTTCTGTTAGCAGCCTGCAGTGGAACCCAGGCAAAGGCCGCGAAAGAACCGACCCAAGCGCTACCGCCTATTGACGTTCAAGCCGAGATTTTCAAAGCACCAGCGAACGTTCAGGCGGCATATCAGTTTGCAATCACAAACCCTGATGCATTGAAAAATGTACCCTGCTACTGCGGATGCGGTGCAGTGGGCCACACTTCCAATTACTCCTGCTACGTGAAAGAAGTCAAACCTTCCGGCGATGTGGTTTACGATCCTCACTCCCTTTATTGCTACTTGTGCGTTCAGATAAATGAAGACACCCAAAAGATGACTAAAGAAGGAATAACTCCCGCCGAAATTCGTACAACGATAGATGCGACCTATTCAAAATACGGTAAATCCAATATGCCACCGGTAAAATAATGGAAGAAATCTTTTTCACTCAAGAAAAATTGAACCATCAACCTCTTCAATCGAATTGGAGGTTGATGGTGTTCATTATTCTATGTGCTTTGTTGATTGTCTTTATTCCAACTCCTCTTCTCACACCCAAACCGGTTGACCGCTTGATCCATATTGATGCCACTAGTTTTCAGTTCACACCTGCAGAGGTAAAGGTCAACCAAGGTGATCGAGTGACTATCGAGTTTGTCTCCACTGATGTAGTTCACGGACTCTCCTTAGATGGATATGATTTTCAACTCACTTCCGACCCAGGTCAGCCTACAACCGGAACCTTTGTTGCTTCCAAGTCTGGCATGTTTCGTTTTCGCTGTTCTGTTCCCTGCGGTAGCTTACATCCCTTCATGATCGGGAAACTCCAGGTAGGACCGAATTGGTTACTGATCCGCGGATTGCTGCTTGGATTATCGGCGATTGTGGCGGCAGGTTTATCATTGCGAAAATCTGTGGTGAATACAACGAGGAAAACGCTATGAACCGGCTGGACCTTACCCGTACAAGAGGGACAAATTTCCTAATTCGGAATCGCTGGCCGCAATTCTTAATTCGAGCGATTGCTTTGGCAGGTTTTATCTTCACCATACTGGCGGGTTTTTTAGGTTCCGTCGTTGGCAGCCATAATTTTGCAATCATTTTTGTTTGGATTGCCTGGTGGACCGCATTAAAGGTTTTCTTTATTCCCTTTGGAGGTCGCTCTTGGTGCAGTATTTGCCCCATCCCGATGCCAGGTGAGTGGATTCAAAATGGGGGCATCCTTCAGCCCAGAGGAAAAAACTTTGGTCTCGGAAAGCGATGGCCGAAATTTCTACGCGGACGTTGGTTACAAGCTGGTGGTTTTCTACTAGTGGGTCTCTTTGGTGCAGTTACCCTGACTTCCCCGAGTGTGACATCAATTGTATTGTTATTCATTCTTGTGTTGGCACTCGTGCTCAGCCTTGTTTTTGAGCGCAGGTCTTTCTGCAATTATTTATGTCCGATTGGTGGTTTTACCGGGTTGTATGCGCAGGCCGCGCCTGTAGAAGTGAGGGTTAAAACCCCTGATGTTTGCTCTATCCATGTCCAAAAAAGTTGCTATGAAGCTTGTCCGTGGGGAGTCTACCCTTTGGCTTTAAAATCGAGCGCCAATTGCGGCCTGTGCATGGAATGTTTGAGGGTCTGCCCATCTGATAACCTGGCTGTAAATCTGCGTCCCTGGGGAAGCGACCTTGGACCAGAAACCAAACACACGCTTGATGAAGCATTTCTTGGGTTGGTGATGGTCGCAAGCGCATTGATTGACTCGGCTATTTTTCTTGGTCCGTGGGGGCAGATAAAAACAGCGGCATATTCTGTTGGCAGTGGAGAGTGGTTTTTGTTTGCTGGATTATTCCTGACCATTGCCTTGGGGATACTCCCGGGGATTTATACGCTTGCAGTTTGGATCGCTAATAAACTTGGTGAGCAGAAAATGGACTTGCGAAAGGCACTTGCCCATCAAAGTCAGGTGTTAGTTCCTTTGGGATTGATGGCCTGGATTGCTTTCACGATTTCGTTCGCTTTGGCCAAGTTCTCGTATGTGCTACCTGTGATTTCCGATCCATTGGGGTGGGGCTGGCATTTGTTTGGTTTGGTTGATAAGCCCTGGGTGGGACAATCCACGCTTTTCAGTATGCTCTTGCAGGTAATCGTTTTAGGGGTCGGACTTTTTTGGTCCAGCCGGGTCGCCATAAAGATTTCCAGTTCATTTAAACAGGCGCTGCCCATGATTATTTTTTCAGCATTGACTACGTTTGGGATGCTCTGGTTGTTGATCGGATAAAAAGATGAAAAAAGAGATACTCGCTCGATCATTGGTGGTATTTTTCATAGTAATTGCACTTTCCGTCCCTTTTGTGGGGCGGTGGCTGATTAGTCAAAAACAAGGAAACATAATAGATCTCCATGCGCGCACTTTCGAAAATGGCGGCTGGACAATGGATACTCTCCAGACAAGGGTTGGAGAGCCAATTCATATTCGATTGACCAGTGAAGATGTGGTGCACGGGTTCGCCGTAGGTGGTTATAACCTGACTCCGCTTGAGGTAATGCCGGGTGAATTCGTTGAAACAACCCTCACATTCGATAAACCTGGTGAGTATACTTTTTTCTGCAATCGATGGTGCAGCCCCACCCATACCAGAATGCGCGGGACTATCGAAGTACTACCCGCTGATAAATAGCACTTCTATAGCAAATAACCTTCGAAATAATGTCTAAATCTTGGAATTTCCATAACCTCATGATTGTTTATTCTGTGTGTATAATTACTGAACAATGACAACACAAACGCAACTCCCAATTCGTGTATTATTGGCCGACGACCATGTAGTGGTAAGAGCGGGCATCCGCCAATTTCTTGAACAAAGCCCAGATATTCAAGTGGTTGCAGAAGCTTCGAATGGACAGGAAGCCTGCGGGTTGCTTGAAGAATTCAAACCGGATGTGGCCGTTCTGGATATCCAAATGCCCAGCATGAGCGGTATTGAAGTGACTCGCTGGATACGTACAAACCGCCTGGCGATTGGTGTATTGGTGTTAACAGCTTATGATGACGATCCATACGTTCAGGCTGTATTGCAAGCAGGGGCAAATGGATATGTTTTAAAAACTGCTGAACCGCAAGAAATTGTAGAAGCAGTCAGAGATGTATTTCATGGTAAATCCGTCTTGGACGCAGCTCTTGCTCAGAAACTGATTGCCAAACTTTCTGGTAAATCAGAGAATGCCATGGTCGAACCGCTTACTGAACGGGAGCTTCAAATTCTGACTCTCACGGCCAAAGGTTTTACTAACAAGGCAATCGGCATGCAGTTATCGATCAGTGACCGCACTGTACAAAATCACCTCGCCAATATTTTTCAAAAAATGAACGCTGAAAGCCGTACTGAGGCAGTCATGCGGGCCGTTTCGCTTGGCCTGATCTCAGCAAATATTGGAGAAAATTCTTAGCGAATTAGCCTCTAAGTGATTAATAAATTCTGAAACCAAAGGCAATCTTGGAAAACCCCAACCAAGCATCAATAAAAAATAAAAAATTCAAATTGCTTGCACCTACGTTTCGTGGGTTCACTCTGCAGTTATTTCTCATTATTATCCTGCCATTGACGGTTTTGGTTTTGGTAGTTGCATTTGGCAGCCAGTCCCTCCATCATGAAGCCATGAGAAGTCTCGTGGGTGATCGAGACTTGAGAACCGTGCGTGCGGCAGCAAGTTCCTTGGAAAGGGAAGTTTCTCATGTAAGCAGCGTGATCCAGATATTATCGCGCAGCCTGGATGGAAAATCAGATTTTTATTCGTTAGTCTTGACACCCGAAGAAATTTCGACAATATTCGATGGCGGACTGGCACTCTATTCTAATGATGGTGCTTTAATCCGATCTTCCTCAACCCAAGTTGAGTGGAAAACTCTTCCATCTCAAATTCCAGACTTCTTCAAAATTGAATCCAGATCGACAGTACCAACATTTTCAAATCTTATTCCCTCAACTAAGGGTTCCAACTCATTCGTATTTGTTGGTGTGCTTACATCCAAAAATGAATTACTAATAGGAGCTTTTTCTCCTGATCGGATGATTGAAGAATCAATTGGAAATCTGGTGAGTTTTGGTCAAACCACGGTATTGGTAATTAGTCCAAACGACGCATCAGGTAATTATGATGTCCTTTATCGTGGCGGACCTTTAAAAATAGATGAAAGCTTACCTACTCATCCCGGGATAGAAGAGGTTTTAAATGGGGAAAGCGGGATTAATTATTTTCAGAGCAGCGAGGGTGAACACGTTGTGGCGTTCAGTCCCATCAATCCTACCGGGTGGGGATTGATTATTGAAGAGGCGTGGGAAGATATTGCCAATCCTTATTTGGTAAACACTCAAGCTGCGCCACTTATTTTAGTACCGGTTTTCTTATTGGCTTTGCTGGCTATTTGGTTCGGTGCCCGCCGCATCGTCACACCCTTACAAAAACTGGAAAAACAAGCCGCAAAACTGGCAGCTGGAGATTTTGACGCGATTAACCAATCAGTTGGCGGTATAGATGAAATCCGCAATCTGCAAGCGGAATTAATGGAAATGGCTGAGAAACTGAAAACTGCCCAACAAACCTTGCATAATTATATTGGCGCCATTACCGCTGGCGTAGAAAGCGAAAGAAAAAGCCTGGCCCGTGAACTGCATGACGATACAATTCAAGCTCTGATAGCTCTTAATCAAAGGATTCAATTAGCCTTATTGAACACTCCAAAGACGCAAAGCGGCCCCATGAGTGAGCTTCAAACCCTTGTTCAACAAACCATGACAAACCTGCGCCGAATGATCCGTGGATTGAGACCAATTTATCTCGAAGACCTGGGCTTAGTTGCTTCATTGGAAATGTTGGTACATGAAATGGAACAATCATCCAACCTCCCAATTAGTTTTATATCCAAAGGTCAGGAGTGCAGACTCGATCCAAAAAGTGAAATGTCGATTTATCGCATGGTGCAGGAATCACTGAACAATGTTATCCATCATGCGAATGCGACCCATGCCTGGGTTGAACTCGAATTCGTAGAAAATCGGCTATTTGTCAAGATTCGTGATGACGGAAAAGGATTTGAAGTTCCCGGAAACATGGCGGAATTTCCTGAAAAAGGTCACTTTGGACTACTTGGATTATCAGAGCGGGCAGACCTCATTCATGCTGAGTTTGAGATCAATTCCAAACTTGGTGAAGGCACAACGGTTATTATAAAAACAACTGATTCCATGACTGAATAGATTCATCTCTTTAATACACCCCTTTTTTTGTTAAAGATAGGCATAAATACTCATCTGCTTTCCAGCCACTTGGCGCTGTAATACTCTTTTGATTCGCCATATACTGGCATTGTAAGTTAACAACAACTAAATCAGGTTTTAGATGTTTCTTAAGGAGAAATGAAATGACAAAAGACCCTGTATGCGGTATGGATGTTGATCCCAAGACTGCCACTGAAAAGTCAGATTATCAAGGAAAAACCTATTATTTCTGCTCAGCTGGTTGCAAAAAATCATTTGACAAAGAACCACTCAAATATGTAGGAAAACCAGAAGCTGGCCACAACCACTAAATCAATTACATCCCTCCCTGGATTCCCCGTTGGCAAAGATGTCAACGGGGAATCACTTAAAAAGGAATCATGATTACTATTTCGATTGATCCAATTATTTTTACAATGGGTCACTTTCATTTGCGTTGGTACAGCTTGATAGTGATCTCAGCAATTCTTATCGGTATTTTGCTGGCATTAAAAGAAGCCGGTCGAAAAGGATTTGATAAAGACAAAATTACCGATAGTCTTATTTGGATAATTATTGCTGGCCTCATCGGTGCCCGTTTATTCCATGTCATTGATCACTGGCCGGATGAGTTCGCTGCAAATCCACTACGAGCATTTGCCATTTGGGAAGGAGGTTTGGCAATTTGGGGTGGAGTGATCGGCGGTATTATGGCAGCGGCGGTTCTTGCCCATACTCAACATTGGAAATTACCACGATTATTGGATGCTTTCGTCCTGGCTCTGGTTTTAGCTCAGGCGATAGGTCGTGTTGCCTGTATTATCACAGGAGATGCAGTCGGCAAGCCAACCACCGGACCTTTTGGATTTGCTTATACAAGCCCAAACGCCATGGTCCCCCAATTGGGTGTTTACAACACACCCACACCTGTTTTTGAAATTGTGATGAACCTGGCCATTTTTGTTTTGTTGTGGAAACTTCGCAAGAAGAACTTATCTGATGGGATGCTCACTCTGATTTATTTATCTCTGTATTCCTTGCTGCGTTTTTTTGTAGCATTTACAAGTTCTTATAAGATTATCGCGCTGGGATTGAATCAGGCACAGATTGTCAGCGTTTTAGTGTTTGCCATAAGTATGCTATTAATAGCCATCCTTACCCTAAAAAAACGACAAGTTGCGAAAGTTCATTAGAGACTCAATAAGGCAAGTCAAAATGACGAAAAATGAAAAATATATTCCAGTATTAAATCAGAACTGGTTAACCCCACTTTACGATCCAGTCCTCAAGTGGGGCATGCGAGAAGAGACTTCAAACGTTACTTGATTGAAAACGCCCATTTGGAACCAGGTCAAAAAGTGTTGGATCTGGGATGTGGAACAGGCACATTGACTGTTCAGATGAAACAATTCTTGCCCCTCATTGATTTGACCGGCCTGGATGGAGATATTCAGGTTCTTTCCATTGCCAAAGAAAAAGCGGAGATGGCTGGAGTGGATTTATACTGGAAACTTGGTTTGGCTTTTGATCTACCTTTTGAAACGGCATCATTTAACCGGGTTATTTCAAGTTTAATGATCCATCATTTGACCGCGCCAAACAAAATTAAGGCATTTCAAGAAGTCTATCGAGTCTTGAAACCTGGAGGTGAGTTTCATCTCATGGATTTTGGAAAACCCAAAGGTTTTGTAATGCGTCTCGTTGCCATTCCAATCTCTCATATGGAAGAAGCCGGGGATAATATCCGAGGATTTTTGCCTGGCATGCTTCATCAAGCTGGTTTTTCAACAACCATAGAAACAAGACATTTTAAAACAATTTTTGGCGAACTTATTCATTATCAATCCACAAATTTCTAACTTTAATTTTGTCATCACACTTCTTACATTAGGCAAAAAGGCTTATAGGCATCCCCGGAATATTGCACTGGTTGGGGATGTCTCTTTTTTTTATACTAACTCTGGAGATTGTTTATGAATGCTTCGAACCGATTATTATTCGTTCTTCAGAAAGATTGTGCCAGTGCAGAACTGGAAATATCTGAGGTCTTGAGATCTGAAGGATATTTGGTTTTAAAATCTTTTGATTTGCATTCTGCCATAAATGGTCACAAAAATTCTTTCTCTTGTAACTGCCAGATGGTGGTATTAATGATTTATCCTCTGAAAGCGTCGTCAACCACCCTGATATTGGATG
>Ga0180007_10004322_pt1 | contig 15106 bp, 16 predicted proteins | sample MM_PC_MetaG_FD_121122 | JGI IMG/M metagenome (GOLD analysis project Ga0180007, IMG submission 121122) | Groundwater microbial communities from the Aspo Hard Rock Laboratory (HRL) deep subsurface site, Sweden - MM_PC_MetaG | ecosystem: Environmental > Aquatic > Deep subsurface > Groundwater... | reverse complement strand
GATGCAGCCAAAACAATTTTTTGAAGCTGTTTGTTTCCATTCATCAAAAAAGACCTCCTATATTTGAGGTCCACTATAATCACTTACAGCGGACGTATTAGAAAACCGCCACTTTCGTGTTCGTTCTAACCATATATCCCACGGTTAGACACTTAACGCTTTCTAATTACTCTGTAATTTCCATTATACAATATTTATTTCATAATAACCTTTAAAAAGAAAAAAAGACTAGTCTTTATCCTATAATGACCAGTCTATTGGCTGAATATTATTTTTAATGAGGAAATCATTTGTCTTAGAAAAAGGTTTTGATCCGAAGAATCCACGGGATGCTGATAGCGGTGAAGGGTGAACAGCCTTTAATATGAGATGTTTATCATGATCAATATATTTCGTAAACTTTTGAGCATGAGCTCCCCATAGGATAAAAACAACAGGTTTTTGTTTCTCATTAACTATTTTTACAATCTCAAGTGTGAATTCTTCCCATCCTTTGCCTTGATGACTCAAAGGCTGATGAAGCTCAACAGTAAGTGATGTATTTAGTAAGAGTACACCTTGTTTTGCCCATTTGGTTAAATTTCCTGTTTTCGGGTATGCTACATTTAAGTCGCTAACAAGTTCTTTATATATATTCTTTAAGCTAGGCGGATATAATCCTTGTTCGACACTAAAAGCTAGACCATGTGCTTGATTATGATTGTGGTATGGATCTTGTCCAATCATGACAACTTTAACCTCATCATAAGGTGTTAGTTTTAGACAAGATAACCTATTTTCTTTAGGCGGCAAAATAACTTTAGTTTGGTCTTCTTCTTTTAGAAACTCAACAAGTTTTTGAAAATATGGTTTTTTTAATTCTGATTGAATCAAATCGTCCCACATCATTCTTTTTTACCATCACTTAAAGCCTTTTTTGTTACTTTAACTACTGTAACTATAATTGCTATATTGACAACAATCAATAAAACCATAATTGGATTTCTAAATATATTTTGCATAAAAACAATGACTACACCCACATTTGGGATGACAAATTTAACTCTACCAATAATGTCATCATAAGTAATATTTGTTGGATTACCATTGATATCTTTCCAGTTATCATATGGAATATCATCTTCCGTTGCACCGTGAGTTCGATAAACAGTCTCACCATCAACATCTTCAATTCCTACGATATAATGTGTGACCTCACTTTTGATATAAGTTCCATTGTTTGCTAATAGATAAGTATAAAAAGTAATAATATCACCAACTTGAAGATCTTCTTGTTTAACTTTTACATCAATGACAACATCATTAATCATGATATCGGGCTCCATACTGCCTGATACGATAGTAAAGACTTTAAAACCAGTATATTTGATGCTATCTTCAGGAGCAACCACATTAATAATAATGAAAAAAAGCATAACAGTCACAACGACATAAAATATTATATTTTTGATGATTGCTTTTGTTCTCTTTTTCATAAATTCTCCTTGTTATGAATAAAATAAACCAAATCTATTCGATTGGTTTATCTTCTTTTTTTCTAATGTAAAAAATATAGACCAATGAAAATATAATAGCATATGTACCTATCATAAATATATATCCTTTTAGGCTTGATGATACATAACTAATAATACTGAGTAGATTCGCATCCTCAATGTAAACACCTTGGATATCATCAAGGTTGACGGTATAAGAGATGACACCATCAAATATTGTTTGAGCAACACCTTGATCTATATCAAGACTTATTATCTCTTCAATCCAATAGTACTCCGTATTATATCTTCCATATAAAATAATTTGATCCCCAACAGCTAGTGTATCAAGATCAACCTTTTCAACTCTAACGACTTTAGCTATCAGTTGATCATTTATCTCTTGATTCATTGGAACTGCTAATAAAGTTGTTGATCTATATGCATTGATGCCTCTATTTTCTGATAACAATGGAATTGAAACAGAAAAAATATGTATCAATGCTAAAATCAGAGCCAACCAAAATATTTTTTTTCGCGTTATCTTGAAACTAAATTTTTTGAATTTTTCTTTTGTATCTGCTTTTTTATTCTGTTCTAAAGCTAAATTTTTTATATTTTGATGAGCTTGATTGTTCAATTGCACAACCAACTCATCCGTAGTTAAATAATTTGTCAATCTACCACGTCCTACTGTTTCGTTTCTTTGTTTTCTTCTTTAATTATTTGCTCTTTTTTTCCCGCTTTTACAAGGTAAACAATAATACCAATGATTACGATATTAACTGATATGGTAGCAATTCCAAAAGGACTCTTCACAAAGTTAACAAACATACCTAATTGAGGAATTTTAAATCCGTAAACACCTAAAATATCTTCATCATATAAAATCCATGTATCTTGTACAGTTGATCCGTATCTATGAGTTCTAAAAACACGATCGCCATTTCCATCTTCGGTTATCGAATAGATGTAATGAGTGATGATTTCTTTTTCTCCATCGTAATTAATATCAGCTTTGAAAGTAATAATATCTTCAACTTCAAGTTTATCTAAATTTGGATTAAATACAACAACCATATCATTAACATTTAAAACTGGTTCCATGCTTTCTGTTATGACAACATATGGCTTAAATTGAAAGACCTTAATAGTTGTAGTTGGAATAAATAACTCTAAAAGTATATAAAACACCAGCAAACCTGCAATAACATAAAAAATAATGGATCCAACAAGCTTTGAACTGTGTTTTCTTGTTTTTTGTTCATTCATTTAGGCATACCCCACTTAGAAATATTTATAATATCGAATGAATTATATCATAAAACATGAAAAAAGTTAATATTTCTCAATTAAAATATATATATTTTTGTTAATGCAAGCAGATCTAATGAACAGCGTATCTGCTTAGCACATTCGATAATTTAAACAAATCTTATAAGCATCAAAGCATGAATAAATTAAAGGCGACTTACGAATAAGTCGCCATTTGATTGAAATGTTAAGACTATCTAAATTATACTGCTGCTACTGTGAATGTAAATGTGAAATCTATTGCTAAACCAGCAACTGTATTGTAAACAGCTTGGCTAGCAGGTTCATTCATAGTGATTGTTGCAATTACTGTAACTGTTGCACCATCAGAAATAATTGTATATGATCCAGCGTTGTTTAGTGAAACATTAAATAATGCTGATACATCTGCTGAAGAAGGATTTTCAACACTATCAAGAACAACTGATAAAGTACTTGAAAGACCAGATGCGTCTAAACCTGTAGAAGCCCAAGCAACTGTCCAAGTCAATGTAACTGATGTTACATCTCCACCAACTGCAAATCCTGTTGGAACTAATGTTCCAGAACCAATTACTGCTGAACCAATGCCTACTGTTGATGTTACAGTTTCACCTGTACCAATTGTAATTTGTTCAACTCCAGTGTCACTATCAGCTGCAATTCCAGCTGCCCAATATGCATATGTGAAACCTGATACCAATACTGCTAACATAACTAATAAACCTATAACTAATTTCTTTTGTCTCATTTTTTAAATCTCCTTTTTTAATTTTCCCTTTTTATTTTTTATTTTTTTAATTAATCTAAAATTCTTTGTTCTACACTAAATCTAATTGTAAAACTTATATCTTTACCTTTAATCGCGTTATATGCTGCTTCTGAATCTTCCACGTTGATGCGCTCTAATCCAAATCCTCTATCAGCAGCTTCTGCAGCATCAATTGGCTCTAATAATCTTACTACAATAGTAATTGTTACTGTACTATTGAATAATTCATTTACAAAACTACGATTTCCGTTACCAATTTGTATGTCGACAAGTTGTTCATAGTCTTCAAGCCCATCAATTTTTACATCAATTGCTTCAACGACTAAATTCATGCTCTTTACTAATGTTTTGTCAACACTTACATCATATTCCAGGATGACTTGATCAACTTCTCCTTCTAGGTAAATATACCCTTCGGGAACAAGCATTCCTGTGAAACTCTGTTGTTTATCCTCAATGACAAGGTTAGCGTCCTCAGGTTCAAACTCGATGATTACGTTTGATAGTTGAGATACGTCAGTCCAATAAGCGAATGCTGCGGTTGAAGTGAATTCGAGTGCAGTCATCAACATGATGATAATAACAATTGGCACGTATCTTTTTCTCCCCATCGTTTCGCCTCCTTTGACTGAGAAAAATCTAACGTTTTCCTTTTTTAACTGATTTTCTTAGTCTTTTCTAATAAAATAAAAAGCCCACATAATAATCAGTATCTTCAATGAATGTCTTTCGACATCACTAATGACAACTGGCTACCATCTGACAGGCCCTGTAGTTTTGCGTCCCATGATTTCTCATGGTTTGCCTTTTACATTAATTGCGGATAAATACATAATACTCCATCATTATATATCACAATAGAAATAAAGTCAAGAAAAATATTCTCAATTTATTATTTTTATTGTAAGAATCTAACATAATAATTGATTTATCCAAGTTACTACGTATATATTATATCATAGCGTAATAATATAGCAAAAAAAAGCACTTTTATTTACAAAAGCACTTTTTATCTTATTCTTATTTGCTATTTAATTAAGCTTGCTAACTTAGTAACTGTACGAACTAATTGAGCAGTATAGCTCATTTCATTGTCATACCAAGCCATTACTTTAACTAATTGTCTATCATCATAATTAACAATTTGTGTTGTGTGTGCATCATATAATGATCCAAACTTAGAACCGATAACATCTGCAGATACGATAGGATCAGAAACATATGCCAAAGTTTCATTAGCTGCTGCTTTGAATGCTGCATCGATTTCTTCAAGTGTTGTGTGTTTCTTAACTTCTACAGTTAAGTCAACAATAGAACCTGTAGCAGTTGGTACACGAAGTGCTGTTCCATCTAATTTCCCCTTTAATTGTGGTAATACAAGACCGATTGCTTTAGCTGCACCAGTAGAACTTGGAATGATACTTGATGCTGCTGCACGACCACGTCTTGAATAAATACCTTTTTTATGTGGTTGATCAACTAAAGATTGGTCTGCAGTATATGCATGAATTGTTGTCATGAAACCACCAACGATACCAAAATTGTCATCAAGAACCTTACAAATAGGTGCTAAACAGTTTGTCGTACATGAAGCACCACTAATGATATCTTCTGTTCCATCAAGTGTATCATCGTTAACATTATAAACGATTGTCTTAACTGTACCACCAGCAGGAGCACTAACAACAACTTTCTTAGCGCCAGCTTCTAGATGCCAACCAGCTTTTACTTCGTCTGTAAAGAAACCTGTACATTCTAATACAACATCAACTTTTAAATCTTTCCATGGTAATTGTTTAGGATCTTTTTGAGAGAAGATAGGAATTTTCTTTCCATCAACAACTAAATCAGTTCCTTCAAAACTAATACCGTCTAATTTAAAATTACCTTGTGCTGTATCGTACTTCAATAAGTAAGCAAGCGTTTCTGCATCCGTTAAATCGTTAATACCTACAACATTAAATTTTGAATCATCTGCCATTAATCTATATGCCAGACGTCCAATACGTCCAAAACCATTGATTGCTACATTGATAGCCATAATTTTATTCCTCCTAGAATTGTTTTTTCCATCTATTATTTTACCATTTAATTGAATAAAAACAAATATTTTGAAATCATGTTACATTATGTAAACGTTTTTTCTTCCCTTTATACCCTCTATTTGATATAATAAAAGCGGCAATAAAATTAAACCTATAATCTATAAGAAGGTGACGTCGATGACTAAGAATATTGAGATAGAATTCAAGACAAGCATTCCACTTGATAAATATCATGAACTTCTTCAACTTTTCAATTTAGAGAATAACATATTTAAGCAAACAAACCATTATTTCGATACAGATGATTTTAATTTAAACAAAGAAAAAATGGTTTTAAGAATTCGCCAAAAAGGTGAAAATCATTTCAAGGTCACTCTAAAGAGTCAAAGCGAAAAAGGTGCTTTTGAAAGCCATGTATTATTAAATAAAAGCCAAGCTGAAGATATGATTAAAAATGGTTTTAGCACAAAGGACTTTTTTGAAGATTTAGATTATTTTGTTACATTCAAGGCTAGTCTTGATAATTATAGAGTTAGTACACCTTATCAAGGTGGAACATTATTTTTAGATCGTTGTGAATACTGTCATGTTGTTGATTATGAAATCGAATATGAAGTATGTAACTACGATGAGGGAGAAAAACTTTTTAAACAATTTGTTGATTCACATCAGATTGAAATTGTTCCTACAAAAAGAAAAAGCGAGAGAGCATTCACTTGTAAAAGATAGTCTATATAGGCTATTTTTTTCTTTTATTATTATAACATTGACTTATTTTGATATAAACTTTATAATATTATATGTAAGTATATACCATTGGAGGGCCTATGAAAGAACGTAGTTTACTTTATTTTATTACAGCTGTGACTGCTAGTGTGCTTTTTTTAGTATCAATAATCATTCGCAGTTTAGATTGGTTTGGTTCATATGGATATGCAGTAATGCCCACAATGTATGAATTGTTTATACCAGTTGTGTTGCTTTGGGTTGGTTGGTATTTCCAAAATAAGGGATTTCTCTTATCAGCATCTGTCCTTGTCGCCGTTTTATTTGGACAGCATTTCAATTATACTGGAGTACTCAATGGTGACATATTCATTTTGAGCACATACGCACCCATGGTTAAAACAGTATACGTTTTAGGTTTCATCCTATTACTATCCGTTACAGGCATTGGCTTCTATTCATATTTGAAGATGCATATATCAAAGCAATAAGAAAAATAACATTAAAAAATGGGAACCGTTTGGGTTCCCATTTTTTTTAGTGAGTATTAGCTAAATCACTTTTAATTTCATCAAAATATCGTTTGAGTGCACTTTGATAGTCACAATATTCTCCATTTGGACAATCCGTGCACATAATCAATTCTCTAAGTCTCTTAGGAATGAATACACGTATTTCCTCATCGTTATAACCTACTTGAAGCTTTTCTCCTTCAATCATAATCGGTCTCTTTAGCACACTTGGATTATTGATAATAAATGTTTTAAGTTCACTTATTCTCATATCCTCAACGTCTAAAGATTGTTCTTTGAAAATCTTGGATCTTGTAGAAATAATATCTTCAAATCCATTTTCAGCATTTTCAAGCATGTGATCAATATCTTCTTCTGTGATGGGTTGATTGAAAAGATTCTTTTCATTGTAAGGTATCTTGTGATCATCCAGCCACTTTTTCGCTTTTCGACATGACGAACAACTTGGTGTTGTAAATATAGTAATCATTGTCTTCCTCCTTTTTGGAGCATAGGTATTATCCTATAGCACTTTGTGTCTTTTAAGGTTTCCCCGCTCTTCAATTATATAATTATTCGTCTAAATTTACAACCTGTGATAACGTTTTTATCACGATTTTACATATTTCAAAACGGCATGATATGAAATATATCTTTATTAGGTTATAATAGAGGAAACAAATCAGAAAGGAAATAAATATATGTCAAAATGGAATCTATCAATCTTTTATCCTAGTTTGGAAGCTTGGGACGAGGATTTAAAAAAATTACCCAACCATATCGAAACGCTAGCTTCTTTCAAAGGTAAACTTGCAAATTTTGAGGATTTTAAATCTTTTTATGCAGCTGAGGAAGAAGCAACCAAATTGCTTTATCGCCTCTATGCTTATATCCATTTAAATAGTGACCTCAATTTAAAGGATACGGTTAAATCCAGTAAGAATCAACAGATGCTATTAATGCTTTCAGATTTAAATCAAAAAACTTCTTTTCTTTCTCCTGAGCTTATTGCTTTAGGTGAAGAAAAAGTGATGTCATTTATTGATAAAGATGCTTTCCTTAAAACTTATAAGTTTCAAATGGAAATGCTCTTCTTTCAACAAAAGCATGTTCTTGATGGTGATCAAGAAGGTCTTCTTTCCAATTTTGGTCCTTTAAGAAGTATTCCTTCATCTTTGTATCAATCACTAGCTATCATTGATGCTGTGAATCAAAAGGTTACATTAAGTGATGGTAAAGAGTTAGAAATCAACTTAGCTAATTTTAGATCACAAATTGCTGATGCTCCAACTGCTGATGATCGAAGACTTATTTTTGAAGCAGCTTTTAAACGATATAAAGATAATAAGAATGCATTTGCAAATACATACAATCTTGTTTTGCAACAAGCTTCAGCTCACTACAAATCAAGAAAATATGATTCTGCGCTAGATGCTGCATTATTTAGAAACAATATTCCTACTTCTGTTTTTCATAATTTAAAGGATGTTGCTTTTGAAAACACAGAACCAATCAAACGTTATCTCGAATTAAGAAAAAAACATTTAAAGCTTGATAAGTATCACACCTATGATCGTTTTGTTAAATTAATTAAGGATGACACAAAATATCCTTTTGAAGCAGCTAAATCATTATTCTTTGAATCTATTGCACATCTTGATCGAACTTTTGTAGAAAAACAACATGATGCAGTGAAAGATGGTTTTGTTGATGCTTATCCACAAGATGGCAAGAGAACTGGTGCTTATTCATCGGGCTTTTATGGGCATCATCCATTCATTTTACTTAATCACGATGACACACTTGATTCTGTGTTTACACTGGCTCATGAGGCTGGTCACAGTGCTCATACGTTGTTTTCTAACGAAGCACAGCCGATGGCTTCATCAGATTACACAATTTTCGTTGCTGAAATCGCATCAACCTTCAATGAACATGTGTTATTAGACTATCTATTAACTAAAGCAGAAACAAAAGCTCAAAAAATTGATTTACTAGAATCTGCTATCGATGGCATCATGTCAACATTCTATCGTCAGACATTATTTGCTACTTATGAATATCGTGCAAATCAATTGATTGAACAAGGCATACCTGTAACTGAACAAACTTTATCACAAATCATGATTGAACTTTATAAACATTATTATGATTTAGATATTACTGAAGAAGACGGCAAACAATATGTTTGGGCATATATTCCTCATTTATTCCATACACCATTTTATGTCTATCAATATGCGACTTCCTATAGTGCTTCTTTGAAGATCTATGATAATGTTAAAACCAATAAACCAAATGCAATGTCAAACTTTTTAGGCCTACTTAAATCTGGTGGTAGTGATTATCCTGTCAATCAAGCAGCAAGAGCAGGCGCTGATTTAACAAGCAAAGATACCTTTATGGCGGTTATTAACCGATTTGAGAGTCTGGTTGATCAATTAGAGAAAGTACTTGAAGAATAATATAGATTCATGTATAATTAAAGTGCAATGAGAAGGAAAAGTAGTTTGTAAACAGACTTTTAGAGAACTGGGATGGTGGAATCCAGTAGTCATGAATAAATGAATGGGTCCTTTGAGCAAACAGTAAATCGGCTTTAACGATATTGAGGGCTGGAAATTAAATTCCAGAACTAAGGTGGCACCGCGTAACAATACGTCCTTAGATTTTTAATCTATGGACGTTTTATTTTTATAGGAGGAACAAAATTATGCCAACATTAAATCAAAAAGAAAAATTAAAAAAAGTTAAGCAACCTGATGTGAAAATACCAATTCCAGTCAAACAAAAAAGACTTGTATCTGGGATTAAACCTACGGGTCAATTAACATTAGGTAATTATATTGGAGCACTTAAGCAGTTTGTTAAACTACAAGATGAGATGGAAAATACAGAGCTCTTCATTTTTATTGCTGATCTGCATGCAATTACTACTCCCATTGACAAACAAGAACTAAAGAAAAACATTAGAAGTATTGCTGCTATTTATCTTGCATGTGGACTTGATCCAGATAAAGTCAATTTATTCATTCAATCTGAAGTGAATGAACATGCTGTTTTAGGCTATGTGATGGAATCAACAGCTTATATCGGTGAAATGGAACGCATGACCCAATATAAAGATAAAAAGCAGAAACAAACAGAAGGCATTCGTACTTCATTAATGACTTACCCTGCTTTAATGGCTGCTGATATCTTAATGTATGATGCCAATATCGTCCCAATTGGTGACGATCAGAAACAACATCTAGAACTTACAAGAGATTTAGCTATTCGTTTTAATAACACTTATGGTGAAACATTTGTTGTTCCTGAAGGATTCTTCCCTGAAACAGGAGCAAGAATTATGTCTTTAACAGATCCAACAAAGAAAATGGATAAATCAAATGAAAATCCTAAGTCTTATATTTTGTTACTAGATGATTTAGCTGCTGTAAGAAACAAGATAAAGAGTGCTGTAACAGATTCTGATGCAATCATAAAATATGATGTAAAGAAAAAGCCAGGTATATCGAATCTTTTAACGATTTATTCATCTTTAACCAATGAAACAATTAAAGAAGTTGAGAAAAAATATAAGGGTAAGAGCTATTCTGCATTTAAAGCCGATTTAGCTGAAATCGTTGCTGATTCATTAAGACCTATTCAACAAATGTATTTTGAATACATCAATAATCCTCGATTAGATGAAATATTAGACCAAGGTGCTGAAAGAGCAAAATTAATCGCATCAAGAAAAATTGAAAAAGTATTTAAACGCATGGGTATGGGACGCGTTAGATAATCAAATCGAACAAATAAAAAGGCCTATTAGATGATTCTAATAAGTCTTTTTTAATTTTTTAGAGGTCAAACTCAAAATATTCATCCTTCTTCATCCCAATTTGCTTAGGTAATACTGAAGCAAACTCAATGAATGCTTTCCCTTGTGCTGTTACGAAGTTGTCATAAACGACTACACCTTGGTTTGAATAATTTGTTTGAGCATAACTATCTTTAAGTGACTGTGGATGAGTTGGATCCAGGGCATTTCCTGTGCATGATTTCCCTTCGAGAAAACCAAGTGAGACTAAAATATCTACTCCACCGCAAATTCCAGCAATGACTGCTCCATTTAAAGATGCTTTGCTAATGAAATTAAATAAATTGGGGTTTTCTAAATAATGCATTGGATTTCCACCAGGAATAATAAACAGTTTGACATCACTTGGATCAATTTCATCGAGTAAAAAATCAACGATGAATCGTTGTCCAGACAAACTCTTATATTCTTTTTTTTCTAAAGCTACTGAAATAATCTCATATTTACTTAAATATAGTAAGGCTAATGAAATTTCAAATTCAGCAAATCCTTCATAATAAAAGACAACAATTTTTTGTTCTTTATGCATTCTTTTTTTCCTTACTAGATTGATTTATTCTATTGAAAATGCTGTTGTACTAAAGTGATCAATTGGATATTCTACATCACCATCAATTTGTAAATAAGTGGGTTTGTCAAATTTCACTGAAATTTCTTTTCCTACATAAACCTTAACAAATTTCTTAAATATGAGATGCCATCCTGTATAAATAGTTGGGAAGATCATGATTAATAGCCATTTAGGGATGTCTTTAAGCACGACTAAGTGTAAATTAGGTTCTTCTCGTTTAGCATTCGGAGCAACCTTCATACCACCACCATAATATGGACCATTCATCATCGATGCTAACCAGACACGTTCTTCTCTCCAAGTTTTTCCATCAATGGTTATTTCTGCTGAAATTGGCTTAAACTTAGCAAATCCTTCAAAGGCATGTCTAAAGTAGTTGATTTTATTCTTTTTATATTTTGATGTATTCACTAAATGTCCCACATAACCATCAAGACCGGCACCAATACCATTTAAAAAGTATCTTGATGTATCTCTATAAAATACTTTAGGAAGTTTATGAATGTATTTCTTAATAGGAACAACCTTAGTTTTAACTTTTAAGCTACGAATGAAATCATTACCTGTGCCAGCTTGATACATAAAAAGGTCTTGTTTGAAATCAAGATCATATAGTCTATTGGCAAGATGATTGATAGTTCCATCACCACCAACAATGATAATGCGATCATCTGAATTGCATCCAGAAGCAAATGCTTCAACATCATCAATTGCTAAAATGTTGTAGCTAACAACAGCATTTCCACTTTTCTTTAGATGGTTGATTACCTTTTGAATGAATTTTTCATTCTTCCCATTTCTTGATAGTGGGTTGTATATTAGGATATCCATGTTGTTCCTCCTATATGAATTGAATCATTGCATATTTCTTTTTGCCTCTACGCAAGATGACATAAGCATTAAATAAGGTATCACTTCTACTAACTATGTACTCTGTTTCACTAACCTTTTGATCATTTAATCCAATTGCTCCACTTTGAATGAATGTTCTTGCTTCACGTTTAGATGATGCAAGGTTTGTTTCAACCAATAGATCTAATAATGATTTTGGCTCTGTTAAGGTCATTGAATCAAGCGTTTTATAGAGCATTTTCAATCCATTTTCATTAATTTCTGAGAAATCTCCTGAAAATAATGCTTTGGAGACTTTAAGTGCTTGATCGAGTGCATCTTGGCCATGAACAAGTTGGACAATTTGAGCAGCAAGTACCTTCTGTGCTTCTCTTTTCTCTGGTTCTTGTTCTGATTTTTGAATTAAATCCTGAATTTCATCTTTTGTAAGTAGTGTAAGTGATTTAAGATAGTTAACAACATCAGCATCAGAGGCATTTAAGAAGTATTGATAAACTTCATAAGGACTTGATAGATTGGCATCTAACCATAAAGCACCTGATTCACTCTTTCCAAACTTTGTACCATCAGCTTTTAATAAGAGGGGTGAGCTCATACCAACAGCATCACTTTGCTCCCCTTCCATCTTTCTGATGAGTTCAAGTCCTGTTGTAATATTACCCCATTGATCAGATCCACCAAATTGTAATTTGCAATCATGCGTTCTATATAGATGTAGGAAGTCTATCGCTTGAATTAACATGTAAGAAAACTCAGTATAAGATATACCGATATCCATTCGCTTTTGAACTGTATCTTTAGCTATCATATAATTGATAGAAAAATGCTTTCCATAATCTCTTAAATATGAGATCATATCAATTTTCCCAATCCAATCATAATTATTAACAAAAATAGCCTTTTTGGGATCAATAAACTGACTCAATTGAAGTTTAATCTTTTCAGCATTGTTTAAAGATTCTTCAAGTGTCAATAATTTTCTTTCGCTTGTTTGTCTTGGATCACCAATCAATCCAGTTGCTCCACCAATTAAAACAATTGGTGTATGACCGTATTGTTGTAGTAGCATCATTCTCACGATTTGTACCAAATGTCCTACGGTTAACGATTCTCCAGTTGGATCAAAACCACAATAAAACTTAATTTTATTATCATTAAGTAAATGACGCGCTCTGTCTTCATTACTCACATCTTTAATGAGACCACGCCATAATAATTCATCATATAATTTCATTTAAACATCCTCCATGTTTTTATATAAAAATCGCCCTTAGAAACTCTAAGGACGAAATAATCCGCGGTACCACCTTAGTTCTAGAGCTTACTCTAGCACTCGATTTTAGTGATCTCCATAAATGTATTTCGAGCTTTGTTTTCTCCTCATGTCACACCTTCATGAAGTCTCTTTCTTAGGTTTACAAGCCTCTACTATTTTTTATATCTTCGATCGATTTAGTTTGTTGATTGTCTCTTGACAATGTAATGAGGTAAGATAATGCGAATATTATCTACATCTTTTTGATTCATTAACTTGGTTAATAGTCTCATTGAAACAGCACCAATATCATAAACTGGAATATCGATAGAGGTTAATGTAGGTCTTGATAAAACAGCATATTTTGTATTTTGGAATCCAGCAACTGCTAAATCTTTAGGTACATGTCTACCATTATCTCTTGCTATGTTCATAAATGAAACGGCAATAGAATCTCTAACACCAATTGCTCCATCAACTTTCTTATCACTAAAAAAAGTGGAGAAATGTTGACGATTGATATTTGTATCACCTGAAGTTCTGAAAATCTTTGGTTCAAGACCAGCTTCTTCCATTGCTCTTGCATATCCTGATTCTTTTTTGTCATTGACTGAATATCTGCGTGCAGTACTTAACAAATAAATATTTTGTCTTTTTTCAGCAATCATCACATTTGTGATTTCATATCCAGCTTTTTCATAATCAATAGAAACAGTAGGAACTTCTGGATCATCTGAAACTACATTTGCAAACACAAAAGGAATGCCATTACTATTGAACATTTTTTTAATATCATCTACTAAATTTTCTGAAAGTTCATCATTCAAATAAAGCACGCCATCAACTTGTTCAGCGACGATGTCATGTAATGTATCAATAATATCCATATCTTCACGAATGGAGAATAATTTAATCGAATACTTATAATTTTGTGCAATATCGCTAATACCACCAAGCATTTCAGCTACAGAAGCACGAGTAATATCAGAAATAACAACACCTACTGTTGTTGTTTTTCTACTTGCTAGTCCGCGAGCAATAACATTGGGACGATAACCAAGCTCTTTAATGACTTTAAGCACGCGTTGTCTTGTTTCTTCTTTAACCTTTTCTGGGTTGTTTAAAACACGGGAAACTGTTGCAAGTGAAACACCTGCTGCGCCTGCTACATCATAAATTGTTGCGTTACTCATAAAAATCACCTCAAAATCTATCTTTCTTATGAAAATATTATATCATTTCATGTAAAGGCTTTCAAGTAAAAGATGAAAATATTTTCATTCGCTTACAAAAAAAATAAAGAGGCAATCGCCTCTTTACCAAACTTATCGTTTTTCTTTGATTCTTGATGCTTTTGCTGACAATGTGCGAATGTAATTTAACTTCGCGCGTCTTACCTTACCTCTACGTGCAACATCAATATGATCAATTGATGGTGAATGTATTGGGAAAGTACGTTCTACACCGATACCATAAGATATCTTACGGACTGTAAATGTTTCAGATATGCCTCCGCCTTGTCTTTTAATGACTAGACCTTCAAATAACTGTAAACGTTCACGGTTTCCTTCTTTAATCTTGACATATACCTTGACGGTATCTCCAGGACTGAAAGTTGGAACTTCCTTGATGTAAGAACTGGTGATCGCTTCAATCAGCGCTTGCCCTTTTAATCTTGACATGTTCGACTCACTCTCTTTCTTCCAATGTTCATGTTCTTTGACAGCGGACCATTGTGCT
>Ga0180007_10004321_pt1 | contig 15107 bp, 10 predicted proteins | sample MM_PC_MetaG_FD_121122 | JGI IMG/M metagenome (GOLD analysis project Ga0180007, IMG submission 121122) | Groundwater microbial communities from the Aspo Hard Rock Laboratory (HRL) deep subsurface site, Sweden - MM_PC_MetaG | ecosystem: Environmental > Aquatic > Deep subsurface > Groundwater... | reverse complement strand
GATCGAAGATACCGATGTCGAACGTTCTACCGAGGAATCGATCCGGGCCATACTGGAAGGCATGAAATGGTTCGGCTTGGACTGGGATGAAGGCCCGGAAAAGGGCGGTGATCACGGCCCTTACCTTCAGTCACAGAGGAAAGAACTATATGCTGAAGCAATAAACAAATTACTCGATGAAAAGAAAGCCTACCAATGTTTCTGTACTCCCTCGGAACTTGATGCAAAAAAAGAAAAAGCAAGAACAAATAAAGGACAATACGCTTATGACGGCACCTGCCGTGATCTGCCGAAAGAAAAACTGACGAGTTCCTTGGAAGATGGAAAACCTTATGTTATCCGGTTAAAAAAAAGAGAAGATAAAGAGATCGTCTTTAAAGACCTTATCAAAGGTGAGATCAGGATCCATTCTGATACTATTGATGATTTTATTATCCGGAGGAGTGACGGGAATGTTGTGTATAACTTTGCCGTGGTCTGTGATGATGCCTTAATGAAGATCGATCATGTCATACGGGGAGACGATCATATCTCCAACACACCCAAGCAGATACTTCTATATGAAGCCCTCGGATATGATACACCATTCTTTGCTCATGTACCCATGATCCTGGGCGAAGACAAGACCAGGTTAAGCAAACGCCATGGCGCTACATCGATCTCCCAGTACAGAGATGACGGGTTCTTGCCGGAAGCGTTAAGAAATTACCTGGCCCGGCTGGGGTGGGGGTATGATGATTCCCAGGAAATATTCAGCACCGATGATCTGATCAAAAAATTCTCCATTGAAAAAGTCAGTAAAAATCCTGCCGTCTTTAATTATAAAAAACTGGAATGGCTCAACGGAGTTTATATACAGAACCTCTCTTTAGAGGCACGAACAGAAGCGGTCATTCCTTATTTAAAGGAAGCCGGACTGATAGATGATAAATTTATCAGGGACAATCCGGACCTTCTGAAAGAAATAGTCGCGGTGGTTGGTGACCGCATGAAAACATTAAAAGATATTGTCCCTTATTCTGACTACTTTTTTATGGAGAAAGTACAATTCGATGAAGATGTAAAGGAAAAAATATTTCAAAAAGCTGATCTTGCGGATGCATACCAATTGATCGCTAAAGAGCTGGAAAAGGTTAAAACATGGGACAAAGAGAATATAGAAAAAGAACTTCAGGCTATTTCAGATGAAGTCCCTATAAAAAGAAAAGATTTTTTTCAGGCCATTCGTGCTGCATTAACGGGAAGACTTTTTTCACCTGATCTGACAGGGATGATGGTCATTATGGGTAAAGAAAAAGTGCTCACAAGGATCACAAATGCCCTGAATGCATGTACAAAGGATAAATAATATGAAGAGCTTACTGATACTACTAATACTGATGGGACCGGCATTACTATATTCTGAAGAGGAGTCCCTCTATATTCTCTTTTCAAATAACTGCAAAGGCCAGATCACAGCCTGCGACTGCCCTTCTCATCCCTCAGGCGGGCTGGCGCGGATGAAGACCTTTATTGATGATTTCAGAAAAAAGCATAAAAATGTGATCCTGGTTGACGGAGGGGACATGTATTCCACGGTCGGGGACAGGATCCTGAACAAATATATGAGCCGGTCAATTGAGCTGATGAAATATGATGCTGTCATGGTGGGGGCCCTGGAATTCAGGACAGGGGAAAAATTCCTCGTAAGAAATGCCGAGAAAATACCGTATACCTGCGCAAATATATATCAAAAAAATGAGAAGAAGCCTCTCTTTCCTTCGATGATCAAAATTTCAAAAGGAGATTATTCCATTGGAATAATCGGGATGATCAGTAAGACAAGGTCATCAAAGATCAACAGTAAAACAATTGAGGTTAAGGAACCTCTGTCTATAGTCAAAGAGATCATTGATAAGGAAGAAATGGATCAATATATTCTTCTTTCAGGCTCATCCTTCGAGGAAGATGAAAAAACCGCAAAAGAGACGGAAGGGATAAGCCTGATCATAGGGGACTATGGGATCTCAAAAATAAAGGAACCAATAAAGGCAGGGGAAACAATGCTTGTTCAGGCAAGCATGGATTGTCAGACGATCGGCGTGATGGAACTGCAGGGACAGGACGATACATTGCAGATCATTCATTTCAGGTCTGTTACATTAAATGACAATTATAAAGAAGATCCCAAGATCAAGAAGCTGGTGGAAATGGCAGAAGAAGAATATGAAAAGGGATTAAATTGAATTTCACAATTGAAATACATAATGATACACAAACTCATCCTTCCCGCTTATCATGACCTTCCGGTCATCCGTCACAATAAATCCCCCAACCGGATAAGCGATATATGTGAATACTTTCCCCCATTTGTCAGACTCTTATTCATGAGTCCACCCATAAGACAACAGAAAATAAAAAAGGGCAACTCCCTTAATCTGTCGATTCATTTATTTGAGAAGGAAGACTCATCAGTACCTTTAATAAAACAAAGGTATAAAGGGGGTAAAGGGTTTAAAAGGGATAAATATTTTTTTATTGATTATCTTTTAAATCTTTTACACCCTTATTATCTTTTAAACCTTTATGTCATACCTGATATCATCAGTTGTAATCCTGATAAAGATCTATGGATTTATGAATAAATTTCTTACCTCATATAGTTGACTTTGCTAATAATTACTGTATACTTAAGTCAAGTAATATGAAAGAGATTGAACAATTTTTAAACTCCCTTCAGGATAAATGTGAGATCACTCCGGATGTAACAGAACTGATACAGGAGAACCTGAAAAAAAATCCCGTACTGAAAGATGTTTTTCTTAAAAATCTGGACTCTATATTACGATCAAATTCACAGTTTAAATTTTCTGAACTGGAAATGCTCCTGCGCAACATCAAACTTGATCATACTATCCAAACATCAATTGAAGATAACGGAAAATTCATCATTGCAAAACGCCCGATAAAAAAGATCGAACAGAACAGTCTCAGGATCGAAACAGAATCATGCGGTGTTATCCAGTTCCGGGTTCCCCCTAATACCATAAAAAAAGCCCACGGACATGCTGTTCCCGTGGCCCAGTATTACGTACTGACAGGGAAGACCTTCTATAACGGTATGAATTATATTGATATCGCGTTCCCCATATTTGAAAATTACTACAAACACCGCCAGCGTAAGACAATCCTGCTCTGTGTGGATGAACAGACCCGGAAGAATATTGAAGTTTTATGCACCGAAGAGATATTCGGGCCGTCACTGGAACAGCTCAGATCGTATGGACTGAATGAGGAAGAAGCCTTTGCTTTCTTTAATGAACTGAAACTATTCACCTCAAAAATAAATGAAAACGGATCCCAGAGGGAAGCCACCTTAAATGATTTTATAGAGATACATACATTTAAAGATAATACCATACAGATCAATGATGTTCAGATCACCCGGAGAGAAGGTTTTGACTATTTCTTTGTAAAGGAGAAAAACAAAAATCTGGGTTACATCGATCTTATAAAATGGGAGCCTGTTCTGATAGAAGAGAAATTCAGCCTTTCTGAACCCGGTAAGGAGAGTGAATTCGGCGTCTATTTCTTTGATCCGAGCACGGGATTTGATCCGGAAAGATTAACCAGCAGTTTTATCATATGGATAGGAGACGGGAAAGGAATGGTGGTGGATCCGCTGACAAACCTGCCCCAGTATCTTGACAGGAAAAGGATCAACCGCCGGGATATTGATTACCTGCTGCTTACTCATGTCCATTCAGACCATGATGACGGAGTTCTTGAAGAGATCCTGAGCGGTAAGGAGATCAAACTTTTAACAACCCGGGTAATTATGGGAAGTTTTATAAACAAAGTAAAAGCCATAACAGGCTGGAACGACGGGCAAATTAAAAAATATATTCATTTCCAGGAATTAATACCGAACCAGGCATACGCATTAAATAAAAAGACTTCTATTTTAGTAGATTATGCTTTCCACTCTATCCCTACATGCCGTTTTGTTGTGTCATACAATGATCCGGCTAAAAAAATTAAAAAGAGCATCTCCTATTCCGGTGACACGAACTATGATAAGGAATACATTAAAAAACTTGTATTGGAAAAAAAACTCACAAGAAAACGGGCTGATGCCATTTTGGGATTTATATGGGATAGCGATCTTATTATCCATGATGCAGGCGGAGGTCTGCATACCGATGCAGCACAGTTATCCCGGTTCCCTGATGAAATACAGAAAAAAATAATTGCGATCCATATTTCCGAATTACCAAAGGGTAGCCCCCTTCAGCAGGCAAAAAAAGGGGAAGAGATCATTCTGGCCAAAGCAGATAAAATAGAACAGTTCAAGAGAATGTCGAGACAGCTTGATGAAGTAATCCTCTTTAAGAACCTGACAATGAATCAGAAAATGGAGATCATTGAAGAAGCCAACAGGGAACAGTTCGGTGAAGGAGATGCGATCCTTGAGATGGGCGAGACTGCTGTAAAATTTTACATTATTTTAACCGGTGAAGTCGAGATCATTACGGAAAGCGGGAAAAAAATATACCTGGGAAAGGGTGATTATTTTGGAGAAATGGCCTTTTTCAGCGAGCAAAAAACAAGAAACGCTACAGCCTATGCCCGGACCAATGTGGAGCTCCTTTCTCTGCCGGAGGAACAATTCAATAAGTATAAGGACTCGATCCTGGAGATCTTTAAAAGCGTCATTGAGATACGCCCGCTTCTTTCAAATATCTCATTTTTTAATATGCTGGTTGAAAAAGAGATCAATGCCCTGTCTCTGCTTTTTAAACAGGAGAGCTATCTTAAGGGAGATTATATTATTCATTATGGAGAAACAGGGGAAAAATTCTACATAATAAAGAACGGTATCGTCAATATCATTACACGTGATAAAAATGGTAAAGAGAAGGAAATAAACCAGATCGGCACCGGTAATACTTTCGGTGAAATGGCTCTGATCGAAGAAACAGAGCGGTCCGCAGATGTGGTTGTAGAATCGGATCGTGCGGAAGTCATCATGATCGACAAAGAGACCTTCAAGCAGATCGTATCTGAATATCCCGGCATTGCCGTAGGACTGGAAGAGATAAAGAATATATACAGGGAAATAACCAAAGAACGGTTATAAGAAACCTAAAGAAAATCTTTTTTAAAGATTTTTACCGTAAAAGCCTGCCTGTTCAATCCGCATCACCATTAAAAAACGATCCGAAATATACTATGACAAAATCACAATTCTACTCAACTTTTTTCTTAATGGCTGCCAGTTCTTTTTTAATGGTATCAAGTTCATTATACATATTCCGGACAAAAGCATCATCCTTGGCAGAAATATGAGAAAGATCATAGTCATCAATGATCTTTCTTCCCCTGGTATCATCTTTTTCTTTTGAAAGCGAAACATCAAGAGCGATCTTCGTCTCCATCTCAAGAAAGGTATCAAGCAGATTTTTAATATTATGCTTCTCCCCGAACTCAAGAAAAAGTATGTTCTTCTCATGCTGCCATCTCTTTTCATTGGACGAATCCTTGATCGTGTTCCATGTTATTCTATTATTTGACGTTCGGGCAAACTCCCTGACCCTTTTCATTAAACCCTTCAGCGCATAATATCGAATATAGAACGTATAACTGTCAATGGCCTTTATCCTGTTCACTTCAAACAAATAATTCTTACCCAGCCCTTTTATGTCCTTATCAAAATAGATATCTTTGATAATACATTTGGGATCTTCCAGCCTGGCCCTTGCATTTATCATCAGGTCAATGATATCCGGCCTGAAAACTTCAAATTGAAACTGAGTCCGCCGGGCTTTATTCCTTTTAATGTATTTCCCTTCGTTCCGTTTAATGGTATATATATTGTCCGAAAGAATCCATGCGGGAATGATCTCATTATAGGCCGGCGATACCTCTTCGAGGATGTGAGCGGGAGTATTTATCAGTGAAAAAGGAAACTCTACCTTCTGGGGAAGTGTCCTGACCCCTGTAGCGATGATCGTGTAAGGAGCCTTCCTGAAATTAGCAGGGAATTTAATATTCACGCCAAGCCCGAAAAAGAGGCCTTCACCGGGAAAGATCTCCTGGTCCGGAGCTTTAGAGGTGTGATTGGACCCCACATTGGCACCATAACCGACATTCCCTTTTCCTTCGCCCCAGAGTGCCGCGATCATTAATGACTGATGATGGAATCCCACAAAAGGCCCTAAAAGAGAAGAGGTCACTTCACCTTCCGCGATCCCCGAATTAGGCCCTATGATCGAATTAGTCACTTTACCGTGCCGGAGAACATGGGAATGCTCAGTTAGAACAGAATTATCCACTATACCCATGGAGGAGACTTCAACACCCCATTGAATTATTGAATCCTTTACGTAGACCCCGTCTTCCAGTACAGATACTTCTTCTTTATTTGAAAGGATCGTACAGTTCCGTACCAGGGTGCAGCCTGAGACTACGGCGTGAGGGCCTATAAAGGTGTTTATAACTGCTTTATTATTTATCACCTTTGCTGAATCAAGAATAATACCCTTTTCACACTTTATCTTCTTTTTGTATTCAGAAATAAACGCATCATAACTTTTTAAAAATTCCTTATCATTACGGGAAAGAGCCAGCTTCTGTGCTTCCTCTACGGTCAGCTCTGCATAAGAGGCAATATCCCTGCCCCCGGTCTCCATGCCCACTGATATGATACGCCCGTTCCCAAAATCAGTCTTGACATCTGCGCTGATCATCATGGAATTCATTAAAAGGGTATTGGCGCCTGTATAATAATTTTTCAGCAGTCCCACATCCTTGATCAGGACATCTTTATCAATGACGCAGTCCTGCAGAGTAGAATTATAAATACCATATTCAAGTGATAACTCTTTAAAACTACTCTTTCCTTTATTGGAACAGATAAATACTTTTCCCGAAAAAATATTATTCCGGATCTTTTCAATATTAACGGAAGGAGCTGCTTTCACTTTCTTCCAGTCAGAGGAATAGTTGTTATTCTTTTTAAGCTGATCGATCTGCTCTTTTGTCAGTGCTTTAACTTCTTTTTCAATAGCCTTTGATCTCTTCTTTACGCTTTCAATTGAGCGGATCAGTTCAGAAGATGATAATTTATGCTGAAAAATCATGTTCTTCCCCCGTTAAATGGTTTGGTGAAATCAAATTTATTATACCTTTTTATTCCTTACCGGATCAGTTGGATAATGATCCTTTAACTTTGATGCTGCCTCTTTATCAAAGATCATAGTGACCATTTTATGCGACTGAAGTGCTGATGCGGGACAATGTGAAGAGACAGGCCCTTCTACTGCCTGAGCCACGGCATCAGCCTTATTTGTGCCGTTAGCCAGCAGAATAATTTCCCCGGCATCCATGATCGTTCCGATCCCCATTGTAACAGCATACTTCGGGACCAGGGTAATATCATTATTAAAAAACCGTGCATTATCCTGACGGGTCTTCTCTGTAAGGGTCTTTGTCCTTGTCCTGGAAGAGAGGGAAGAACCGGGTTCATTAAAAGCAATATGTCCGTTCCCCCCGATCCCGAGGAGCTGAATATCCAGTCCGCCCATCTTTTTTATCTTATCTTCATACTCCTGACAGGAAAGGTCCTGATCTTCAGCATTCCCGTCCGGGACATTAGTATTCTCCTTTTTAACATTAATCTGATCGAACAGATTAGTATTCATAAAATACCTGTAACTTTCCGGGTGAAGAGGAGGGAGCCCTACATACTCATCAAGATTAAAGGTTATAATACCTGAAAAATCAAGCCCTTCTTCTTTATGCATACGTACAAGCTCTTTATAGGTGCCTAATGGCGTACTCCCTGTGGCCAATCCCAGCACGGCATTCTTTTTTTTTCTTATCAGGTCTGCGATCATTTGTGCGGCAAGTTTTGAGATCTCATCATAATTCTCTTTAACTACAACTTCCATAAATTCATTCCCCCGGTAATATTAAATAATAAGCTGTGTTATATTTACGAAACCTCGCAGATCTGTATCTGAATTTTTCAGGCATATAAAAACATAACGCCTTATTTTCCAAAATCAAATATATTTTAAATGGATTAATATGATCAAGTAACCAAGGATGGTAAGTATATTATTGCCTATTTTAATTGTAAAACTCTAAAAGTCCTCGGATTGGCGAACTTGCGATGCGGAGAAGTCGACAGCAGAGTCTCCTGCATGCTTTCATTCTCATCCGTATCACTCGGTTCAATACTGATACGAAGTAGAGCCCCGTTTTTCGGCTGAAAACCGGGATAAACCTTAAAGGGAATGGCTACCTCCATATCATAACCTTTTTCTGTCTTTTCTACATAAAATTGTACACGAGAAAAGATCTCTTCTTCAATATAGTCAGGGAACCAGTATGCTTTGGAAGGAGGGACCTGCTTGAAATCACCGGGACTGAAACCGAATTGAAAGTCATCATTATCAGTCACTTTGACATCTTTATCCCCCTCGTAATCATAATCTATCCATAATTCAATATGATCTCCGTTAACAATATCCATATTCGTATATTTCTGAACGATCTTTTCATCTGTGATCGAAAATGCCAGATAAAGGAATTTTGCATCCCATCCGGCGCGGACAACCGCGGAAAAATCTTCATTCCCCTTCCAGTTCGGTTTTCCGAACACAACATGTTTTTCATCTTTAATAGCAATTACTTCTTCATCTCCTTTCTGCTCCCACTCATTCAGCATACCATCGATCTTTATTTCAGATATTCTGACTGCATTGATAATGGGGAGGTCGGGATATTTCGTCCGGCCAATCATCTTTTTACCTTCCGCTGTTAGTTTAGTATAGGCCCTGTAATCGTGTATGGCAAATCCAAAGTATGAACTGTGAGCCGCTAATTTTTTTTCTACAAGCCCGATCGCTTTTTCCATCTGCTTTGAACCTTCGTCATAGAAAGTGTTTGGGGTCTTTACTCCCCATTTCATATTCGGGATCTGGGTTTCAAGTCCGATGACCACTTTCTTCCCCAGTTCATCAGCCGCTTCAATGAATTTCATGGCATTGTGAAGAATTCGGTTGGCCCTGTCAACATAATCCATAACAGCCAGGTAATCAGCATGTTTATACACTTCCATTATATACTCTTTCGTAAAAAGGGTCGGGACCGCAAGCCCGAAACGGACTTTTTTCTTTCCTTTTTTCAGTTCATTAGCTGATTTTTCGATCAGTTCCAGGAACTTTTTATCGATCCTCTTCTTGAATTCATCCTTTCTGTAAGCAGGCAGAATGTGAGGTTCTACATCAAACTGGAATCCGTCAAACATTTCAGCAGCAGCAACGGACTGCTGATATTTATTAAAAGCTTTAATTGCATAGAGGGCCCCGCTGTGATGGATGGCCCAATCTGCTGTCCCGTTCAGAAATTCCACTTCCACGCCTTTTTCATGTATAGACCGTATCAGGTCCCGGATCTGTCCTTTTTGAGATTTCAGCATTCCGGTGGTAACATAAAGATAGACTGTAGTGATCTTTGACTCTGTCTCCGGAAGGTTCTTTAAAAAATGCAGGAATTCTTTTTTTGTATCTTCTTTCGAAATTATCTGCTCAGTGATCCAGACCCATAAAGCCCGATGTCTCTTTTCAGGAACACCCTGCAGAATAGAAGTTATTAGAAACATAAAGATCAAAAAAAATACGATCGATCTTTTTTTCATATTCACCTCAAATATATGTAATTTTAAATAAAGAAATCACTCAGCAGTTATTCCAGCCAAGTGTTTCATTTTCACTCTATCCAAATAGAATAATCGAACTTTTGATTTACAACCAACCTCGTTACATCGCATACAAGATGAATCAAGTGTTTTAAGGTTCCCGGTTTTACCTCACCTTCCCCCACGAATGGGAAAACAGGTGTATTAATTTCCAACCGTACCCTCCCTTCAATATAAGATGAATCAAGTGTTTTAAGGTTCCCGGCTTTACCTCACCTTCCCACCAAATGGGATATCAGGTGTATTAATTTCCAACCGCACCCTCCCTTCAATATAAGATGAATCAAGTGTTTTAAGGTTCCCGGCTTTACCTCACCTTCCCACCAAATGGGATAACATGTGTATTAATTTCCAACCGCACCCTCCACCCCAATACAAGATGAATCAAGTGTTTTAAGGTTCCCGGCTTGCCATATCGTTATTTTTGCAGGAGGCAAAAATAGATATGGCTCTCGGAGAATCCCATGGATGGGATTCGAGAATAAGGGAACCAAAACACTTGATTCATCTTGCATACTACTTCTCGAACTGTATCTCATCAATATAGACAACGCCATTTGCAGCACCGTTCTCATACAGATCCGTCTCAAAATTTACAGCTAAAGAAGCCAGCATAGACCATTCAATAAAAATGTCATCCAGCGGAATAACAGCTTTCTGCCATTTTGTTGTAATTTTTTTGTCAGGAAGATAAGCTCCGATCTCATCTGATTTTGCACTGTCTCCTGAAGCTTCATAGGTCTGGTCCGCTGCACCTATCTTGAATTTCTCTCCGCCCTTCTCGCCTTTTACCCATAAGGTCAGTTTCTTATACCCGGAAACATCCAGAAAATTCTTTCCTTTTTTTACAAGGGTATAGTACCCGCACCATCCGCCGTTCCCGTACGGGCCGCCTTCACCTTTTTTATCGAATTTGATCTTTAAAACCTTATCCGCTTTTCCATTCCTTTCAACTTCGATCTTGGAAAAACCCGCCCTGGAAGGTGCTTTCTGGTAAACAGCGCATCTTCCATTCAGATTGTTCTTCATCTTCTTCATATCATCTACGACCAGAACACTCTCTTCGGCAGCAGCCACAAGAACGACCTGAGTTAATATGAATAAAGCTGAAATTAATAAAGTAATTTTTTTCATCTCTTTCCTCCTTAATATTTATCTCTTTTTATATCGGCAGTTTTTACCTTGTTCGTTACTAATGTCGTGCCATCACCTCCTTTATTTGTCCGGATCTCTTTAAAATATTTCACTGGATCAAAATCACTGTGATACATCATCTTCACGGAATCATAGGCCGGTTTGGGCCGGACCTTATAATTTGTATATGAAGTTCCGTCAATACTGATGATGCCGAACCATTCTTCGTAATCATCCTTTTCATGTGCTCCCGGGTCTTTTTCGAATTCCACAAACTGTGCACCTTTTCCCTGCTTCCACCATTCATCATTCCATTCAAAGATACTTCCCCCGGCAATAGGATTTTTTGAGGTCAGAATATCGATCCAGCGGTTCACGATCTCTCTTCCTTGAGTCTTTTCATCAACCGAAGCCAAATCATCCTCCGGCGCGGTCGGATATCCGAATTCGGATACGATCAGGGGACAACCCGTATACTTTTCCTTTAGCTCTTCCAGGTAACCCTGGTATGAAGTGCCTGTAAAAGAACCACCGGGCTGAAACTCGGAGACATCCTCGGGCCAATAGGAATAAATATCAAAAAAAGCAATATCCATAAAGTCAATATTCAATACTTCATCACTGGAAGGCCAGTTGATATGGCTTATCATATGAGTATTAGAATAGGTCGTAAGTTCATAATCGCGGAGGTAATCCGCCATCTCCATTAAAAAATTTTCAATGGAATTAAGCTCCCTTTCACTGGAAAAATATCGGCCTTTAAAATTTTCCAATCCTTTGTTCTTAAAATCTGAAGTTCTGATACTGTACGGATCGATCTCTCCCCCGATAAAATATGCAAGGATCGCATCGGATAGGTTATTCTTATTGACATAATCAACAATAGTCCTGATCCTGCTCTTGATCATCTTTTTCAGGCGCTCATCCTGAAAATCACCGGTCTTATGGTGAATTGGAATACCCTGTATGATCTTCAAGCCAAGTTCCCTGCATGCATAATAGATCCGTAAAGGCCTTCTCCAGTACAAAAGTATCGAATTAATATTGGCTTCTTTGATCTTTTCCAGGTCATCTTCAAATTTTGCCTTGCGCATGTCGTCACCATTGCGCTCCAGGGGGTAATAGGGATTGTAACTGATTCCCTTTACAATGAATTTTTCGTTATTAAGATAAATAAAATCCTTATCAATGGAAAGTCCATAGCTGAACTGCCTATACAAAGATCCTGTATTTGTGATCTCATCAGCCATGGCTTTTTTCTTTGAAGCCGATAAAAGTAAAATACAAATTAAAATAATAATACATCTTCTCATAAATTAAATGACCCTTATTTCATTTTTCTAAATACATCATAATAATGTATGGCAAATCCGTAAAATGACCTTTTATCACTGAATTCATACTGGATCCATTTCAGCTCTTCATTTAAATATTTCAGGCTCTCCTCCGCGTATGTAATTTTGGGAAGCATGATCAGCGTAGCCTTGAATCCCCTGTAAAACTCTCTGGAATCCTCGTACCTGTATTCCATGGGAATAAAATTCTCCCATTCCACATCTTTCGGGATCCCGAATTCTGCATTCTCCAGAGACTCATCTATAATTGTACTCTTTTTCTTATATTCATTGATCCCGAACCTGCCGGCCAGTTTCCTGACAGAATTTTTGACTTTCTCCATATCCTTATAATTTTCAGGTACTTCGATCCCTATATGGACGTTATGGCCATCATCAAAAGTCTGTATCCGAAAGTCCTCGATCCTGCTGATAAAAGCCATATCCGAAGCCTCTTTCTGCAGGCGCCTGTAGAACTCTTTTTTTGGAAAACCGGCTATCAGATAAACCGTGATAAGAGGATATTTAAAGACCTCCACCCCGATGTAAACGGGCTTGTTCACTTTTTCTGCATAGTTGATCTCGTCCCGGCAGTGATAAATGGCTCCATCCGCGCCATAAGCAAAATCACGATAGCCCATAATGCCGATATTATCAACTATATCCAGAAGATGATAACTGGTTGCCTGCTTTTTTCCTTTATATTCGATAAGTTCTATCTCTCCGGTTGTTTCAAAGGGTTGTTCCAGAAAGAACGGGATATCAATACCAAAGACCATATCGGAATTTTTATGGATAAGTTCCGTCAGTTTATCGTTCAGCTCAATATACTCTCTGTAGATCCTCTTTCGAAAAGGAGATTTGAATGCGATCATAAGGTACGGCTCATTGTCAAGATGAATACCATCAAACCTCTCAATTGGTTCTACCTCTTTATTGTAATCACAGACCGCCTGTGCAAGGGCCAGGGGCTCATGATGACGCTCTCTCATGACCCAGTCGGGATATCCGTCCAGTACATGGACTTTTATCTTTTTTCCATGTGCCTCTTTTAAAAATTTTCTAAAAGCATCTTTTTGTTTCACGATACAGGTAAAGCTGTTATCCTTTTTCTTCCCCTTGAATTCGTACAAAAGCTGTAAAAAGAGTTCATTGATATTCCGCTTTTTACAAAAAGCAAAGAGATCACGGGCCCCATTCTCTTTAAAGAGTATATCATTTACAAGCCATACCCACATGGCATTCTGCACCTTCTTTATATTGCTCTTATTTCTAAATGGTTTACCGGAGTAATTCAATTTATCATTTTTCGCACTTTTAAAACAGATATTATCAATATAGACCGTATGATCACCCGGTTCTGTAAAGTCAAAAAGAAGCAGACCAAAGGTGGTAAGATCGATATCGATCATATCAAACGGTATCACTACCTCCTGCCAGTCCCTGGTTATTCCTTTTTTCAAATAATCAGTGATTAGACCGATGAGAAGAGGATCCTCAGACTCAACCCTCTTTTTATCAGCAGCACCCACCTGAAACAGTTCTCCTCCTTTCTTCCCTTTGACCATAAAAGAAAGATATTTATATCCTTCTGCCGTGGGATCATAAAATTTTATCGGCTTTTTTTCCAGCTCATCCTTTGTTCTGAAAAGATGCATCCAGATACCGCACCATCCCTCCTCTTCCCTGTGAGCCTTGATCTTTAAGCTCCGTCCTGCTTTACCATAAAAAACATCGGGATCCTGATAGGCATTTGCTATTGACGGCACTTTCAATACCCTGTTATATAAGCCCTGAAATGTATTCTCAAGGGAGCCGTCAAAAGAGGCGATCATTTTTATATTATCAGCAGAAAAAAGCAGGCAGGGAGATAATCCAAATAAAAAAATAAGGGAAAGAAGGGTCTTCAATTTTTTTACACTCCTTTTCGAATAGTATAATACAATAAAACAAAAATTCTATTATTTTAATAATTTAATCATTGAATGAAATATACTAAATTTAAGCCTTAAAGTCAAGGAAAATATTGACTAACTATTAAAATTATAGTATATAAAGTGGATATCCTAAAAATGCAGCTTTAAAAAACAGGTATAGCATTTATATCATTCAAAAAAAGATCAGGGGATCTAATAATGAAGCTCAAGAAAGAAGGCCATATATCGGTTAGCGGCGGATGCCTGGCTTATTATCAGGCAAAGGTCACATTCTGTCCAAACAAAGATACAATTGATATGGATGTGGATAATTCCGGGATGTACTTCCACTCTGACGGGCCGGATGCGCTTCCTATCAAAAGCTTTCAGGTTATTCTTTCAACAGAAGAGGCTGAACTGTTTTGGGGAAGACTTGAAACTTTAATGAAGAATCCTGAAAAAGCTAAGGGAAGGAGCACAAGAGGAGCCAGAGTGACGATCGACCTGGAAGGAATTCTAAAAGAGGAGATCGACGAAGGGACCGGTAAGATCGCGATCGACCCCTTTCTGGATGAAATAGTACGATTTATATTGACCTGTTATAATAACATAAAAGAATAAATAAAAGCGGTATTAAAAATGAAAAAAGAAGCTAAGAGACAGTTTAATATTGTATTAATAGGCCCGGGCTCGATCTCAGTGGGAATGCTTGTAATTGGATTGTCAGTCTCAGTATTCATTGCCAACCGATGAGGAAAATAAAAATATACGGAAAATCTCCATATAGTATTGCTCTTATTCATGGCGGTCCCGGCGCACCGGGCAGCCTCACTCCATTAGCAGAGGAGCTTTCCTCATTTCATGGTATTCTGGAATTATTTCAATCAGAGGATTCCCTGGAAGGCCAGGTACATGAGCTAAAAAGTCTGCTGGAAAAGCACGGGGATCATCCAATCACACTGGTCGGCCACTCATGGG
>Ga0180007_10004320_pt1 | contig 15108 bp, 12 predicted proteins | sample MM_PC_MetaG_FD_121122 | JGI IMG/M metagenome (GOLD analysis project Ga0180007, IMG submission 121122) | Groundwater microbial communities from the Aspo Hard Rock Laboratory (HRL) deep subsurface site, Sweden - MM_PC_MetaG | ecosystem: Environmental > Aquatic > Deep subsurface > Groundwater... | reverse complement strand
ACCAATTGAAACTCGACCGTCACCAATCACACGGTGACCCGACCAGTCCACGCTTGACCTGATTCATGTGGCAATAGTGATAACAGGACACGGTGACAAACCGGGCCGTACCGAGATCATCATAATGACGTAATTGAGTCACGATAGTCAAAGAAACTACTGACACGGAGGTCGATCAATCCCAATCGAATCACATTCTGTAAGAATCGGACCACTACTCTCTTCCCACCGCAGGTGCCTGCCCGCCGCAGGAGGGGTGGGGCACCAGGCAACTGAAATTGCACTAACCCGCCAATACTTGCATTAGGCTACGTTGAATCTCTCAGGCACTGGTGTCCGCTTCCCCCCCTACCCCCGCCGCAAATCAACCACCGTCGCCCCCCAGCCGCCGCCGGAGCCGCCCTCCTGACGGTACCCCGCCACGTCCGGGTGCGTATCCAGCAAACTCCGCACAATCTCCCGCTGTACCCCAATCCCCTTGCCGTGCACGATCCTGAGCTGAAATATCCCCCGCTCCCGGCACACGGCAATGTACTCCAGGACCACCTCGCGCGTCTCTTTGGGGGAAAACTGGTGCAGGTCGAGCGTGCCGTCAATCGGGTACTCCACCGGGTTGTCGTTTGTATCGCACACGGGGCATTCCTTGCACTCGGCCGTTCACCTGAGTTCAAGCCACCCTTCGTCAAGCTCAGGGTGACTTGATGGAAGGGCCATGTAGGTCGGGTTCCGAGTCCGTCTTCGGAGGAGAAACCCGACATTGTCGACAATCTGGCGTTGTCGGGTTTCTCGCTCCGTCCGCCTCTAGCGGACTCTGCTCGGAACCCGACCTACAACTCCTGAACCCCTCCCAAACGAGTTTGAGAGGGTCACCCATCACATTTGCCGCCCCGAGGGCGGCGGAGTTGTTGACTTAGGCCTATAATGTAGTAACTTACGGCCTTTTGATAAACCGAACAAGCGGAGAACCATATGGCAACTGCTCCCCAGTCGAATGCACCGGGACAACCGGCGGCCCGGGAAGGCCTGATCCAAACGCTCACCTCGATGGGCCGTCCGTACTGGATGGTCAACATCATGGAGATGATCGAACGGCTCGCCTACTACGGTGTCCGGGTTGTTATCCCGATCTACATCGCCCAGGCCGATGAAATCGGCGGCCTCCATTTCAGCCAGGAACAAAAGGGTTACATCTTTCTTTGGTGGGCGCTCTTCCAGTCGCTGACCCCCATGATTTCCGGCGGGTTTGCCGATCGCTACGGGTACAAAAAGACGATCGCGGTGTCGATCGGCATCAAGGTGCTGGGCTATATCCTCATGGCCACGCAGACATCGTACTACCCGTTCCTGTTCGGCTGCTGTGTGCTGGCCCTCGGCACCGCAATATTCAAACCGGGCGTCCAGGGAACCATGTGTCAGGCGCTCAGCAAAAAGAACTCCTCGGTCGGCTGGGGCACGTTTTATATGCTGGTGAATATCGGGGGCTTTCTGGGCCCGCCGGTCGCCCATTTCCTCTACGGCTACGGCTGGCCGGCCGTGTTCTACGGCTGCGCCGCGATGGTGTCCCTGAACTTCCTCATGCTGCTGACCTACAAAGACCTCCCGGCGGGCGGCGAGCAGACAGGCAGTTTCTTGAAAAGACTGGGCGAAACCATAATCAAGTTCTTCAATGTAAAACTGATCGTGTTTGTAGTCATCATGTCCGGCTTCTGGCTGATGTTCATGCAGCTCTTTGATATGCTGCCCAACTTCATTGTCGACTGGGTGGACTCGTCAAAAATGGTGGCGCAACTGGGTCTGCCGGACTGGATGCTTCAGGCCAACTCCCCGCGTGCCCCGCAGCTCTCCCAGGAATGGATGATCAACGCCAACGCCGGTTTGATTATCATCGCCGTGATTTTTGTCTCCTGGCTTGTGGCCCGCATGCGCCGCACGCATTCCATCACGCTGGGTATTATTATATCGTCGGTCGGCCTGGTCTTCGCCGGTTTCACCACTGCCGGGTATCTCTGCATGGCCGGTATTCTTGTGTTCTCGGTCGGTGAAATGCTGTCATCGCCAAAAATGAACGAGTACTTAGGTGTCATTGCCCCACCAGGTGAAAAAGGCCTCTACATGGGCTACGCCAACGTTCCCCAGGGAATCGGCTGGGGGCTGGGCTCGGTGGTGGCGGGTCATGTCTACGACAACCTGGGCGACAAAGCCAACCTGGCGATCGACTACATGGCCAAAAACCTCGGTGTGTCAGGTATCGACCGTCCGGAAGCCATGAACAAACTGGTGGAACTGACGGGCATGACCCATCAGGAGGCCACCAATATGCTGTGGGATGCCTACGAACCGTATCGCTTGTGGTATCGGTTTGCGGCTATCGGGATCGCCTCGGCCATTGCGATGTTGTTCTATGCCAAATGGGTCAAAAAATCCGAGGCGCCCGACGTTTAGCCCGTGTTGTGTTGGATGATAGTTCGATAGAAAACGAATTGGAGTTTCAATATGTGCGCACAGAATAAAATACCGCCCGCCCCCCGCTGGGACCTGGAGTCGATTTTCCCGGGCGGTTCCAAATCCACCGAATTCAAAGCCTTCCGCGAAAAGACCGCCAAAGGTCTGGAAGCGGTCAAAGCCGGAGTCAAGGCCCTGCCGAAAACGCTCGATGACTCCACGGCGCCGGCCTGGACCAAACTGATCCTGCTGATGCAGGATGTCGCTGAGAATATCCATTTGTGTATTTCCTTCCCGCATATGCTGGTATCACAGGATGTTTCCGATGACCTCGCGCATGCCGCCGAGGCCGAGGGCATGTCCCAATGGTCCACCTGGGAACAGCAGAAAACCGAGTTGAATTCGCTCTCGCTGCTGGCATCCGATGAGGCCTGGAACAAGCTGATGAATTCGACGGAACTGTCGCCGATCAAATTTGCACTGGATCGCGACCGCAACCTGGCCAAAATGAAAATGCCGGCCGAGCAGGAATCGTTGATGCTTGAGCTGGCTACCGACGGTTACCATGCGTGGAACCGCCTGTACGACAAAATGGCCGGCGACCTTCGCGTGCAGTTCGAGGAAAACGGCGAGACCACCGAAATCTCGCTCGGACAGTTGGCCACCAAAATGGCCGACTCCGACCGGTCCATCCGCGCCCAGGCCTTTGCCAAATTGACCGAGGCCTGGAAATCCCGGGCCGATCTCGCCGCCATGGCGCTTAACTCGCAGGCCGGGTTTCGCTTGGCCGTGTACGGCCGTCGCGGCTGGAAATCCCCCCTCTTTGAGCCGTTGCATCAGTCCCGGCTGACCCAGGAGTCGCTCGATGCCATGTGGGGGGCGATCTCCCGCGAAACACCACAGCTCGGCCGGTATGTCGATGCCAAAAAGAAACTGCTCGGGATTGACAGGTTCTCCTGGTACGATGAATTCGCACCGTGCGGACAGGTTGAGAGACTCTATCCGTTTGATGAAGCCGGCGACTTCATTGTCAAGAATGTCGGCGAGTTCTCCACCGAGATGGCCGACTTCATGCGCATGGCGCTGGACAAGCGCTGGGTTGAGGCCGAAGATCGCTCCGGCAAAGCCGGCGGCGGCTACTGCACCCGCACCGGTCCGTTCCGCGAGAGCCGCATCTTCATGACCTACGGCGGATCATACGATAATCTGTTGACCCTGGCCCACGAGCTCGGTCATGCCTATCACGGTTTCGTGCTCAAAGAGAAACCGTATTTTGCATCGCATTATCCCATGACGCTTGCCGAGACGGCGTCGATCTTTTCGGAGTTGCTGACCACCGATGCCGCGTTGAAAGTGTGCGATGACCCTCAGGAAAAACTGATGCTCCTGGATCAGAAGATTCAGCAGCCGCTCGTCTTTTTCACGGACATTCACACCCGCTACCTGTTTGACAAGTCGTTTTACGCCGAACGCGCCAAAGGCGTGGTGGGCAAAGACCGGCTGTGCGAATTGATGATCGCGGCGCAGAAAGAGGCCTTTGGCAATTTGCTTGATGAGTCCGGGTATCATCCGTACTTCTGGGCCTCCAAGCTGCACTTCTTTATCACCGATACGCCGTTCTACAACTATCCCTATACGTTTGGGTACCTGTTTGCGGGCGGTGTGTATGATCGGGCGAAAAAAGAGGGTTCATCGTTTGCCGAGAAATACCGGGCCCTCCTGGCCGATACCGGCTGCATGACATCCGAGGAAGTCGCGATGAAGCATCTTGGCGTTGACCTTACGAAGGCAGACTTCTGGCGCGACGCTGTCGCGCGGTCGCTGTCCGATATCGATGAGTTCGTCAAGCTGGCAGAAAGCAAGTAGGCTGCCGATGGTGCCGCCGAACGACAAATCGGATATCGACGATCGCCTGTGGAAAAACCATGTCACGCACGAGCGTGTCCGTGAGTTGGGCGAGAAGATCGCCGCTGTGTATGCGAAATTTGATACCGATGGTTTCGAGGCCGCCGTCATCGACGGCGGTTTCGATTCCCTCGAACTCAAGGACCGCCTGCAGCATATCGCCCGCACTCTGCAGGGTTTTCTCCCGTGTCGATTCAAACACGCCGCCGATATCCTGATCAAAGTGGCGCCCAAGGCCGATGGTTTCGCAAATTGGTCGCTCACTCACTACATTGAGTTTTTCGGGTTGGAGCATCTCGATGATTCCGTGCGGGCGCTCAAGGAACTCACCAAGCACGGCACCGGTGAGTTTGCTATCCGTCCGTTTATCATCAAGTACCCCGACCGGATGCTGCCCATCCTGCATCAATGGGCACAGGACAAAAACGAACATGTCCGGCGACTCGCCGCCGAGGGCACCCGTCCACGCGGCGTATGGGTAGAACATATCACCGCCTTCAAAAAAGATCCCGCCCCGGTCCTTGAGTTGCTTGAACGACTGAAGGATGATCCCTCGTTGTATGTGCGCAAGGCGGTCGCCAACAATCTGAACGACATATCCAAAGATCACCCGGACACGGCCATCGCCACCGGGAAGAAATGGCTGGCTGACGGCAGCGAAGACACGGCCTGGATAGTCAAACGCGCCTGTCGCACGCTCATCAAGGCCGGACACCCGGATGTATTTCCGCTGTTTGGCTTCACGGACAAGCCGAAAATCAAAGTCGATGCATTCAAACCGTCGAAAAAGCGCGTGAAAATCGGCGATGACTTCACGATCACCTGCCGGTTGACATCGCAGACGAAAAGTCCACAGCGTTTGGCAATCGACTATCGCGTGCATTACGTCAAGGCTAACGGCAAAACCAATCCCAAGGTATTCAAGGGCAGCGAACGAGACTTGGCGGGTCGTGGATCTGTTGATCTTTCATTCGGACATTCCTTCCGCCCGATGACCACGCGCAAGCACTTCCCCGGAAAACACAAAGCTGAGCTGATCATCAACGGGCAGACAGTCGCCGCGTTTGATTTCGACCTGACCGCCTGATCTACGGGATTCCGCTCCCGGGCGCGGCATCGTTGGCTGCCGACCGGAATCGTCAGTCAACCCGCCATCATGCAATAACTTACCAAACTGAGCGACTACCTGTCCGGATACCTCCATAGCCTGTAACTTTCCGGCCCGTATTGCGGTCGAATAGATGTGGCCCGGTGCGGGGACTCGTATGTACGGCGAAACATTGATGGGGCTGATCCGTACATGAGGCAGTGCAGGTGATACAAGGTCCGTCCTCAGGAGATTGTCATTATGTCCAAAAAGATTGTGTTAACATTGGTGGCCGTAGTCATCGTTGCCGCGGGTGTGTTTCTCGTCGTCAGCAACGGGTCCGCCTCCAAAGATGAAGGTCCCAAAACCGTCGCAGTAGAAAAGGGCTCGATAATCGACAAAGCCCTGGCGGTGGGACGTATTGAACCGAAAAAGCAAATCGCCGTCAAATCCAAGGTCGGCGGCCTGGCCCGACGCATTTTTGTGGAGGTCGGCGACTCGGTTAACATCGGTGATCCGCTGTTTGACATCGCGCCCGATCCCACCCCGATCGAATTTGCAGAGGCCAAACGTCAGGTCGAACTCAGCGAAGTAACCTTCGCCAATGTCAAGCGCGAGTTCGAACGTTCCCAGACGCTCAACGAAAAGCAACTGATTTCGCACCAGGAATTCGAATCCAAGCGCGCCCAGTACGAGGAATGCGAACTGCGCCTCAAACTGGCCAATGAAAAGCTGGCCCTTATTGAGTCCGGAAGCGCCCAGGTTGCGGATCGCGAAGTAGACAACATTATCAAGTCCAGCATCAACGGCACCGTCCTGGCTATCGAGGTCGAGGAGGGCGACCCGGTTGTCCCGCTGACATCCTATCAGTCGGGTACCGAGCTGATGACCCTGGCCTACATGGAAGATCTGATTTTCAAAGGCAATGTTGACGAAATCGATGTCGGCAAGCTGCACCAGGGCATGGAGGCCGAAATCGAAATCGGCGCCATCCCCGGCAAAAAAGTCATCGGCGAACTCACTAAAATCTCTCCCCGCGCCCACCAGGAAGACGGCTCGACATTGTTTGAAGTCGAGATCATTATCACCGATCCCGGCGAACATTTCCTGCGTGCCGGCTACTCCGCCAATGCCGACATCATGATCACCAAACGGGAAGACATCCTGCTCATACCCGAGCGATTGATAACTACCGAGGACTCCGTGTCCACCTGCGAAATCCAGGACTCTCTGGGAGTGATTTCCAAGCGGGAGATCGAGACCGGTCTCTCCGACGGCATCAACATGGAAGTTGTTTCCGGTCTGGAAGAAGGCGAACTGATCGTAGAGCGCCCGCCGCGCGAAATCAAACCGTGGGATTGATAGCTGAGGGTGTGACTACGCTATGTTGCCGTTCATAACATTCAAGCAATTCCTGAACGATCTCAGGCGCCAGAAGCTCCGCAGTGCCCTCACCATGTTTGGCATCTTCTGGGGCAGTTGCGCTATCGTGCTGCTGTTTGCCTTCGGCCAGGGACTTACCGAGGCACAACTGACATCGCAGAAAGGCATGGGCGACAATATCGCCATCTTCTGGCCCGGCGTAACCTCACAGGAATTCAAGGGTCTGTCCAAGGGGCGGCGGATACGATTGACCGAAGAAGATTGCGAATTGCTCAAAAAGAGTTCAGTGACGGTCAGCCGCATATCCCCCGAATACCGTCGCCACAGCATTCCCCTGAAATACGGCAAAAACAACACCCTGCGCAACATCATCGGTGTCTGGCCGGAATTCGGCATCATGCGCAACCTGATCCCGGAGTTCGGCTCCCGGTTTATCAACCAACGGGACATGGCCGAACGTCGCCGCGTGATTTTCATCGGCAACATTCTCAAGACAGACCTCTTCGGTGCCGAGGAAGCGGTCGGCCAAACCGTCCTGTTGAACGGCACCCCCTTCACGGTCATCGGCGTGATGAAGGAGAAAGTCCAGAACTCATCATACGGCGGACGGGACAGCCGCACCGTGTTTATGCCGGCTTCTACCTTCCGCAGCATGTGGGGCCACCGGTACATAAACAACTTTGTTATTCAGGCCCGCCCGGAGTACTCCATGCTACAGGCCCGTCGCGAGGTCTACGAAACACTCGGGGCCAAGTACCGATTCGATCCCGAAGACCGCGAGGCCCTCGGCGTATGGGACACCTCGCGCGGCTTTGAATTCCTGAAGAACTTTTTCGCCGCCTTCCAGGCGTTCCTGGTGGGAATTGGGGTCTCCACCCTGATCACCGGCGGTATCGGTGTGTCAAATATCATGAATGTGGTCCTGGAAGAACGCACCAAGGAGATTGGCATCAAAATGGCCCTGGGCGCACGCAAAAGCTACATCCTCACGCAGTTCATTCTGGAGACGCTACTGATAACCGGCGTGGGCGGGTTCCTCGGATTCCTGTTTGCCTGGGCGGTGGTGTCGGTCATTCCGCTCCTGCCGTTCCCGGACCTTGAACAAATGATCGGGACGCCAAGGGTGAGTTTGCTGTCAGGCATAATGATTACCGCACTGCTTGGCGTTATCGGCTTTTTTGCCGGCATCTTCCCGGCCCGTCGGGCCGCCAATCTGCAGCCGGTGCGAGCCTTGAAACTGTTTTAGGACACTATGCATCTGATCACGATATACAACATGTTTGTGCGGGACTTCCGCAAGCAGCGGAAGCGGATTACCCTGACCCTGATAGCGCTGATGTGGGGTACGATTTCGATCATGCTGTTGCTCGCCTTCGGCGAAGGCCTCCACTACCAGCTATCGCTCAACCAGAAAGGGATGGGCTCCAATATCGGTGTCATGTGGGCGGGCCAGACGTCCATACCGTTCAAGGGCATGGGTAAGGGCCGCCGCATTCATCTCTACAAGGAGGATCCCGCCTTCCTCGCCGAACGGATTCCGGAAATCAGGACCATCGGCGGCGAATACTCTCGCTGGGGCGTGCGCCTCAAGTATCGCGACAAGTTGCTCTCCGAGCATTGCACGGGTATCCCACCGGAATTCGAAGAGATGCGTCATCACATTCCGCAAGCCGGTGGACGCATGATCAATCAGCTTGATATGGATGCCAAGCGACGGGTCGCGTTCATTGGCAGTCAATTGAAAGAACGGCTGTTCGAAGACGAGGATCCGATCGGCAAAGTTGTTATGATGAACAACATGCCGTTCACGATCATCGGCGTCATGATCGAAAAAATGCAGATGAGCAATTACGAGGGGATGGATGAGGACGTGATTGCCATCCCCGCCACAACGTTTAAGGCTATCTTCGGCGACGCCTACCTGGATGACATCGTGTACAAAGCGCACGACCCGAACCAGATGGCCGTGATCGAGAAGAAGATATTCGAGGCCATGGGCCAGCGCTACAAATTCGATCCCGCCGATGACCGGGCGCTGTCCATCTGGGACACGGTTGAAGGACAGAAGGAAATGAGCAATATGCTCATGGGCATCAAGGTCTTCCTGGGCATCATCGGCTTCCTCACCCTGCTGATTGCCGGCGTGGGAGTGGCCAACATCATGTATGTGTCCATACGAGAGCGGACCCGCGAAATCGGCATCAAAATGGCCGTGGGCGCCCGCCGGGCCGTTATCCTCTGGCAGTTTTTGATAGAAGCCATGATGATCACCTTCCTCGGCGGTTTTTTCGGCATGGCCATCTCCTGGGCGCTGACGGAAGGGTTCAAGAAGGTGCCGATTGATTCCGACGTTCTGGAGTTTATGGGACGGCCCACCGTGTCTCCGGAAATCGGACTCATCGTCATTGCCATTCTGGGTCTGATGGGGTTGTTCTCAGGCTTGTTCCCCGCCCTGCGGGCCGCCTCGGTATCGCCCGTGGAATCATTAAGGTACGAGTAGACTACGGTAGCAGGAGTTGTTGACATGAGTCCGATCATCTATATGAAACAGGTCAAAAAGCGGTACCAGACCGGCGCCGTAGCCTTTGAGGCCCTCAAAGGTATCAACCTGATCGTCAACCCCGGCGAGTTTATCGCCGTCGTGGGACCCTCGGGTTCGGGCAAGTCGACTCTCATGAATATCATGGGCTGCCTCGATGTACCGTCGAGCGGCATCTACAAACTGGAAGACGAGCTGGTGAATAAGATGACGCACAACCAGCTGGCCGACATCCGCAACCAGAAGATCGGCTTTGTCTTTCAGGCGTTTAATCTGCTGCCGTACGCCACGGCTTTTGAAAATGTCGAGGTTCCGTTGCTGTTCGCCAAGGTGAACGGAAAAAAACGGCGGGCCCGGGTCATCGAGCTGCTCGCCCGCGTCGGACTGGCCGACAAGGCAGGCAATCGCCCCACCGAAATGTCCGGCGGCGAAATGCAGCGAGTGGCTATCGCCCGCGCCCTGGCCAACGAACCCGACATCATCCTGGCCGATGAACCCACCGGCAACCTGGACTCCAAATCCGGTTCGGGGATCGTGAGTTTGTTCGATGAGCTTCACAGCGCCGGCAAAACTATCGTTATCATCACGCACGACATGAACATCGCCCAGCATGCGCAGCGCCTGGTGCGCCTCAAGGACGGTCTCATGGATACCGGGACCGAGGACCCGCAACTGGCTACGGCGTCCTGATTCAACCATCGCTCGGCACTTCGCAACAGACATGCAACCGCCCCCGGAGTTCCCCCGGGGGCGGTGTGTTTTTTCTGCCGGTCGGGCAACGACTCAGTTGTTGCGCCTGCTGGTGAGCAGACTGACGACAACTACCATAGTGAACGCCAGAACAAACGACGGTACCCATTCGTCGACCGATGACTTCAGCACGGTTATATTTCGCCAGATGACAGTCACGATAATGCCGGTCAGCATCCCGGCAACCGCCCCCGCCCGATTGGCTCCCTTCCAGAGCAGACCGAGAACCACCACCGGGCCAAACGATGCCCCCAGGGCGGACCAGGCGTACAACACAAACTGAAATATCACCCGGCTTTTCATCGAAGCCAGACCGATAGCGATCACGGCCAGAACAATCAACACGAGGCGATCAACCTTCTGGGTGCGGCCGAAATCTTCCGGCGCGGCATCATCCCGCTTCCGGCCGAAAACATCGCGGGACAGGGCCGATGACACCACGATCAGTTGCGAGTCCGCCGTAGAACAAATGGCCGCAACAATGGCCGCCACCACCATGCCGCCGATGATCGGCGGCAGCAGCGTTGTACAGGCCATCGGCAACGCCTGCTCGGGATCGTCGATCACACCGAAATACACTTCTGCAAACAGGCCGAAGAAGACGGCTCCCATGTAAGCCAGCACCATCCAGGAAATCGCAATCGTTCCCCCCCGGCGAACCGACCTGGTGTCTCGCGTTGCCATGAATCGAGACAGCACATGCGGCTGGCCGGGATACCCGAGTCCGATCCCGACCAGACCAACAATGAATCCCAGCATGGCAAAGCCGGCCTTGCCGTACGAAAAGGTGAGCATCTGCGGGTCAACCTCCCGGGCCGCGGTCAGGAAGGCTCCAAACCCACCTATTTTGGTCAGCAGAACTATGGGCATGCCGATAAGGGCGACAATCATGAAGGTGGCCTGCACCACATCCGTCCAGCAGATCGCCCGAAAGCCCCCGGTAATAGTGTAGGTCAGGATTATTGCTGCTCCGGCCAGCACTCCCCAGACGTATGGCAGTTGAAAAATCGCCTCAAAGGCCTTGCCGGCCGCATTCATCTGCGCCGCTACGTAGGCCAGCATGGATATGGTGATAATACCTACCGCAATCAAACGCACGGAGGCCGAATCCTTGCCGTACCGGTGCATCAGATATTGCGGCAATGTTACCGCCCCGCTTTCGGCCGTTGCCTTCCGCAGGCGTTCCGCCAGGACAAACCAGTTGAAGAGGTAACCGGCGGCGATACCGGGGACAATCCAGAACGCGGCCATCCCGAACAGGTAGGCCTCCCCTACCAGCCCGAGCATCACCCAGCCCGATTCCGCGCTGGCCGAGGCCGACAAGGCAGACACCCACGGCCCCAACTCGCGATTGGCCAGTACAAAATCATCGGCCGTCGCCTTGCGCATCCGCGAGGAGTACAGCCCGATACCGATAATACCGGCCGTGTACACCACAAAAGAAATCAATAACCAACTGCTGTCTGGGCTCACGTAACCTCCCTGGGGATGTGGCAACTCGGGGGCTGGGACAGGCACTCGCTGATGTGATCAGAAGTGCTGTCTGGCCGGCATACCCGGCGTCCAACGGCCGGCAGGATCACTAAAATTATGGCGGGCAAATAGTGTCATGTCAAACAAAATGGAGACGCCGGCACTTCAGCGAACCCTGCTGGAGGGCTTCCTGAGCCTCTCGGCAAGTCACCCTAAGCCGTTGACATGAAACGTCTGAGAGACGAAAGTAGGTATCGGCATGACAGTCATCGACGCAAAAGTGCAATCATGTGCACAGTATTGCATCAAAAGCAGTCTTCTTTGTCCGACTCCTACCGCTATGTAACTGCTAATCATCAACTTACAAAGCGTCAGAGGATGGGCACAGATGTTGCTTAATGAGAGTTCAGGAAAGTGTAGCTATTAATTAGAAAGGACACATAGTGAACAGGCAGTCCAGGGTCTTGATGTTGGTATTATCCCTGTTTTTGCTCCCGCTCACCGCGGCAGCCGTGCCGATGATGCACGAAACCACGTACCAGGATTATACCTTCCAGGGACACAACTACATGCATGTGTCTATGATCGATTTTTTCAATGAGTCTCCGGACGGGTGGCACGATGGCGTCTGGATTGGTACTGACGAGGGCATGGATGAGCAGCTTGCCTGGTCGCATACGTTGCCCGACGATTTCTCGGTTCCGCCGTACCGGATTGACCGCGCCAAGATCTGGATCGACGCTGAGTGGGTTGATACCGATGGTAACCGGATCGCAATCGAAGGTTCCTGGGACTGGAATCCGCTGAATCACACGTGGTGGGATGACACCATGGTTGACCTGACAAAGGTGAACCAACGTGGATTCTGGAATAACGGCGTCCTCGATGTTGAGATCTTTGCCGGCGAAGGCAGCCTGCGGGTTGATCAGGTGGTCCTCATGATGGATTACACGTACGCCCCGGTTCCCGAACCGGCCAGCATTGCGTTGCTCGGACTCGGTCTGGCGGGCGTGGGCCTTTACCGACGTCGTCGGTCGCGTTAATTTCGCCTGCTTGTAGAAAAGTCAACGAAAGGCCGGCTCACAGCCGGCCTTTTTCGTGCCTGCATCGATCTGTCGCTGACTTGCCTAACTCAAAACCGGACGGTTTCTGTTCAAAAATTGCACTAAGATGCATACTGTTACCGGGAAATTTCATAGTCTATGTCAAACGGGCGGAACTCTGGTGTCGTATTTGATGTAACTACTTGTGCGACATAGGGCCTTGAGTAACGGGCACAGCGTTTGCCATACTTTAGGCCAGAAAACTACATTCTTTTTTGAATAAGAAGGTCATTCGCAATGAAAAAGCCTCACCTGATGCTGCTTCTGGTAGCGGCACTGGCCCTGTTAGCTGTTCCGGCGTCAGCCTTTAACCTGAATGTCGACTACACTGAGTCCATTCAGGACTACGGTATTGATGCCTCCGGCTACAACTACATTTCATCGGTGGATTTCTCCAACGGATATATCGGCTGGATGCAGACCGAATCCTGGGGACACACCCTCTCAAGCAGCTATATGCCGGTACCGGATGATGTCACCGTGGCCAACGCTACGCTACGCATCTCGGGATACCGCTATCTTGGTTTTGGAATGGATGCGGTGAATGTCGGTGGGGAGTTCCGTTGGACGCAGTACGAGGGTTGGACCTGGCGTACCGATTACACGGAAAACCTGTTTGATATCACCAATATCGATGCCAGCTACTGGAATTCGGACCCGCTGAGCGTCTCGATGACGCCGGTGTTTGATCACGGTCTGGTACTGACCTCATCGATTCTGGCCGTTGATTATGACCGGGCCACGGGCACCGGTTCGGGTGGCGGTCTGGCCGCGGTTCCGGAACCCGCGACCCTCACGCTGCTTGGTCTGGGCTTGCTGGGTGGCGGCATTTTGCGGTACCGCCGCAAGAGAAGCTAGAGACGAACGGAAGCAGATTATCCAACCAGGCCGGTTTCCCCGGCCTGGTTTTTTGTTGGGGGGAACTGAACCCCTCTCACCCCTCAAAGTCGCTCAGGCGGACCGGGAGTCGGCGACGGCCCCAGGTCCCCGGAGGACCGTCAAAACGACCCGCACAAGCCGTCCCGCAACTCTCACAGCACCCCTCGTCCGTCAACTGCCAGGTAGACAGCTCATACCAATCCCGGCCTATCAGCGCCGCTCCGCAGCCATGGCAGTACGTTGTGTCGCCCTCGGGGTCATGAACATTCCCGGTATAAGCGTAGCGGATACCATTGCCCAACGCAATCTCTCGAGCCCGGGTCAGAGTCTCGGGAGGTGTTGACGGATACTCAGTCATTTTGAAACTGGGATGGAAGGCGCTGAAATGCATCGGGACATCGGGCCCCAGTTCCCTGGCAACCCAGGCTGTCAACCGCTGCAGTTCATCATCGCTGTCGTTTTCGCCCGGAATAATCAGGGTCGTCAATTCGAACCAGACATCGGTCTCACGCTTCAGGTAGGTCAGCGTGTCCAGCACCGGTTGCAGTCGTCCGCCACACAGCTTCCGGTAGAAATCATCGCTGAACGCCTTCAAATCAACATTGGCGGCGTCCATAACCCCGAAAAACTCCTCGCGGGGCTTGTCGCAAATGTATCCGGCGGTCACCGCCACGGTCTTGATACTCCGCTCCCGGCAGGCCCGGCCCACATCCAGACAATACTCGTGAAAAATCACCGGATCATTATAGGTAAAGGCAACCGACCGGCAGCCCAGTTCAGCGGCCGCCCGGGCGATTGTCTCCGGTGAAGCGGAATCGGCCAGGGTATCCATTTCCCTCGACGTACTCATGTCCCAGTTCTGGCAGAATTTGCAGGTCAGATTACAGCCGGCCGTGCCGAATGACAGCACCGGGGTACCGGGATAAAAGTGCGCCAGAGGCTTTTTCTCGATCGGATCCACGCAGAACCCGCTGGACCGCCCATAAGTGGTCAGGACTATCTCATCGTTTTGCCGGGCTCGCACAAAACACACCCCGCGCTGGCCCTCTTTCAGGCGGCAGTGCCGGGGGCACAGGTCGCACTGCACCCTGCCGTCGTCCAGACGGCTCCAGTAGCGCGTGGATACTATGGCTGGATTATCCTGAGATGCCACCGCAAACCTCCTCTGCCGACAGCTACAATATATATATGGGGTCAGGCTGACCGCACCTGTTTTTGATGCCCGGGCTCCCAAGGCTGAGTCTAACTACCGAATACTACGGCAGGATATCCAAAGCGGTCGCCGGCCGGCTCACCGCTAACGACCTGGCGTGCCGTTATCGGCCGGTCCGCATCGCCCTGACGGCAACAACACTCGACCCCGATCACGGGAGCACGGTACACAAAAAAGCGGCCACCCTGCCGAAACAGGGCGGCCGATATATGCCGTCAATGCCTGAAGGTAACTTCAGTATCGACTACGGAACGCAGCACGGGGCCGGACCACCGCGATACAGGTAATCAGAGATGTACACTATATCGGCAATGTTCACATAGCCGTCGCAGTT
>Ga0180007_10004319_pt1 | contig 15110 bp, 14 predicted proteins | sample MM_PC_MetaG_FD_121122 | JGI IMG/M metagenome (GOLD analysis project Ga0180007, IMG submission 121122) | Groundwater microbial communities from the Aspo Hard Rock Laboratory (HRL) deep subsurface site, Sweden - MM_PC_MetaG | ecosystem: Environmental > Aquatic > Deep subsurface > Groundwater... | reverse complement strand
CTTGTACTGTTTCTACCGGGCATCGTGTTGCTGGAGGGTTAATAGGATATGATACTTACGGGGTAACCCTTACTAATTGCTATGCCACTGGTAGTGTTAATGCTGACGATTGGATGGCTGGTGGTTTAGTTGGCAGAATGTATGGTGGGACTTATTCCAAGTGTTATGCTACTGGTAATGTAACAGCAGAAAGATATGCCGGAGGGCTCTTAGGATATTCTGATAGTAGCATAATTAGCGATTGTTTTGCTAGGGGGAGTGCTACGGCTGACCCTGTTAGCGGTTACTTTGCAGGTGGATTGATAGGGCGTAGTGCGTCAGATAATGTGGATAACTGTTACTCCACAGGAGCAGCAAGAGATAGTGATGGTTATGCTGGAGGTCTTGTAGGAGATAATGTATCCAGTACTATCACCAACTGCTTTTGGGACACCGAGACTTCTGGCAACGCTACCAGCGATGGTGGGACTGGCAAGACTACAGCCCAGATGAAAACTGAGTCCACTTTCACTGATCCTGGGTGGGACTTTACTACTCCTATCTGGTACATCAATGCTACTATCAACGATGGCTATCCAGCATTCACGACAGCTTTAAAAGTCCTCAAAGGCAATCCAAACCTCGACCAGAGAATATACCGGCACGTCGAAAGGATGGGGAGATAATTAACCCCCCTGACTTTCTACAGAAGGAAAATAAGGGACTCTAACCTCACTCTTGACAAACCCCTCTACAGTAGTTATACTGTATAAAAGTAAAACTCAATATTAAAAACGGGGCAAGTCATAAGGCTTGCCCCGTTTTCTTTTTAGCGGAGGTGTACCGGTAACTAATGCAACAGGTTATTGAAATTCCACTTGGCACCATCCAAACCTACGGCACCCTGAGCGGGTACGTCTACCTCCACATCCCAAGATTCATCTGCAAGCAATTTGGGGTTAACCCAGCAACGGTCTTTGACGCATTATATAGGGATGGCAAACTAATATTGGAACAAGTAAAGGGGAAAAGCGATGCCACATAGCTGGGAGATAGTCCAACAACAAGCTGGTTCTTGCCTTATCGCTATCGTCGCCCCGCCAATCGGGGTCTCGCTTGACTGGGCGCTTTCATGGGGCAATATGCAGAAGCCGCCAATCCACGATGTGATGAGACTGAGCGGGTTGCCCTGGGACATAGCCCGAACCCAAGCCGCCATTCAGTGCGTCAATGGCGGGTACCAGTGGCTCTTCTATCTAGATAGCGATGTCCTTTGCCCAGCCGACACCATCCCCCGCTTGATAGCCCACCGGCTGCCCATCGTCTCGGGCCTTTACCACCAGCGGTTCCCCACCTGGAATGGGATAACGGCGGAATACCTGCCCTGCATGTTCAATGAGGTTGCGGACGCTCAGGGCGTCTTAACTAAACAGACGGTTGTTGACTACAAACCGGGAAGCCTGGTCGAGGCAGCCTATGTACCGGGTGGCTGTCTTCTCACCCACCGTTCTGTCTTTGAGCGCATGGCACAGGCAGGGATAAAGCGCTTCTTTGAATGGACGCTACAGGTCGACAGCGAGCCTCCGGGCACAGGAAGGTCAGAAGACTTCGAGTTTTGTTTGCGAGCAAGGTCCCTGGGCTTTCTTTGCGTGGTGGACACTTCAATTATCTGCATCCACGAGACCGGGGCTCACGTGGGGGCCAAAGGATTGCTTCCGAAGCTATGATGTATCCGGAAGAAGTCAATCTTGAAGAGAAATCTAAATGGCTCCGTAGGGAAATCTTGGAGATGTGCGGGCGTGCCGAGGCGGGTCATGTCTCCTCAGCATTTTCCTGCGTGGAGATTCTAGTTGCCCTCTACTACGGGGGCATCCTCCGCTTTGACCCGAGAAAGCCGGATTGGGACGAGCGGGACTGGTTTATCTTAAGCAAGGGACATGCCGCACCAGCCCTATTTTGCGTGCTGACTGATTCTGGTTTCTTCCCCGCCGACGAGCTAAATAATTTTTGCCGAGGTGGCATATTAGGTAGCCATCCCGATACTAAAGTGCCCGGTATAGAAGCGGTAACCGGGTCGTTAGGGCATGGCCTGGGTATTTCTGCTGGGCTTGCCCTGGCCGCCAAAATGGACCGAAAATTAAATATGACCGTAGTGCTACTCAGCGATGGCGAATGCTACGAAGGCTCAACATGGGAGGCGGCTATGTTTGCCAGCCACCACCAGCTCAACAACCTGGTCGCTATAGTTGACCGCAATATGCTTTCCGCCACCGACTTCACCGAGAATGCCCTCGGGTTAAACCCCCTGGGGGAAAAATGGAGGACTTTTGGCTGGGAAGTGGCTGCTATTGATGGGCACTCTTTTAAGGAGATATTTTCTACCTTCAAGGACTTCCGCTCCTATAGGTCAAGTAAGCCTTTAATGATAATCGCTAATACGACTAAGGGTAAGGGGGTGTCTTTCCTTGAGAATAACCCGCTAGCCCATGCCCTTGTTCCGAAAGGGAAACAACTAGAGCAGGCAAGGGAGGAATTGGATGAGAGACGCCTTCTTTAGTCAGCTATATGAGATTGCCAGGGACGACCGCAGGGTTATCCTGCTATCTAGCGACTTTGGTGCCCCCAGCTTGGATAAATATAGACGAGACCTAGCTAGTCAATTCATTAGCACTGGTGTTGCCGAGCAGAATATGGTTAACGTGGCTAGAGGACTGGCTATGGCCGGCAAAATAGTCTATACCTACGCCATTCTGCCTTTCTACATGCGGTGCTACGAGCAGATAAGACACCTCTGCTTTCAAAATCTTAATGTCAACTTGGTTGGGGTGGGTGCCGGATTCTCCTACAGCACGGCTGGGCCGACACACCATGCCTTGGAGGACATTGCCGCCATGCGGGCCTTGCCTAATTTAACAATCCTTAACGCCTCAGACAGCACCATGGCTGGTGCTTTTGCTGGGATAACGTATAAAGCTAGTGGACCAAAATATATCCGGCTTGACCGTGCCAGTCTTGAGCGGCCTTACCCCTTGGGCGAGGACTTTTCAGCTGGGTTTATCGACTATAGAGGTTCGCAAATTTCGACCATTGTCGCTACGGGTTGCATGGTTGCGCAGGCTGGCTATGTAGCCGAGAAACTACGAAAAAAGAATATTGATGTGGGCATAATTGACCTATATAGAATAAAGCCACTCAAGCGAGAGCTGATTGAGAGGCTAAAGTTAGGCGACTACATAGTAACCTTAGAGGAAAATTATATCAATGGCGGGATAGGCAGTATTATCTCAGAGATATTGCATGACAATAATCAAGCCCAGAAGCTCCTCCGGCTTGGTGTCCCTGACCAGTACTACTCTAACTATAGCGGAAGGGAGGAACTGCATCGCCTCTCTAGGCTGGACGTGGAAAGTATTGCGGAAGAAATTTTGGAATGGCTTTAGGTGATTACTCCCCATGGCTAAAGCCAGGGGCTTCTACGGGTCTCGGCCCGATGCTCGCTAATCCACGAGCAAGAATATTCAGGGAAGCATTAAGGTCGCGGTCCATTCGAAGACCGCAATAAGGACAATCATGAATACGGACGCTCAAATCTTTCGGAACAACTTCTCCGCAGCGGGAACACTCTTGGGTGGTGCCTCTGGGGTTAACGAACAGTACGGCACGACCGGCGCTTTCAGCCTTGTACGTGGTGTACTGGACGAACTGGCCCCAGGCCACATCTGCAATGTTGCGGTGGATAACGCGGTTATCGTCAGAGAGCATGTCCGGGATGTTCAGCTTCTCAAAGACCATAAACTGATAGTTGTTGACCAGCTTGCGGCTTTCCTGATGCGCAAAGTTGGTACGCCTATTCGTGGCACGTTGGTAGGCATGGTTAAGAGCATGCAGTACTTCAAGACGTTTGGGAGTTCCCTTATCGAAGTGTTCCTTCTTCCGCTGGAGCCGGGCAACATCGTCGGCGTCCCGTTTCATCCAGCGCTGGCGCTTAATCTTGGTACCATCGGAAAGCACGGCGAACGTTTTCAGACCAAGGTCGATACCAACGGACTTGGCGTTGGTCGGAAGCGGTTTGGGCTCGACCTCACAAGAGAAGCAGGCGTACCACTTACCATCACTACGCCGAATGGTGATGGTCTTGATAGTTCCCTGAACAGGCCGGTGCAGCTTAACCTTGACCGCGCCAATTTTCGAGAGCGTCAAGACATCGCCATCGAGCTTCACGCCATTACCGTATTGCGGGCAAGTGAAGCTGTCATAGTACATGCGTCCCTTAAAGCGGGGATATCCGGGCTTATCGCCCGCCTTAACACGGCGGAAGAAAGCCTGAAACGCCAGGTCAATTCGTGTCATGGTGTTCTGGAGCACCTGAGAGTGGACATTAGACAGTTCCGGCTTATCCGTCTTCCATCCCGGGAGCAACTTCGTAGTGGTGTAGTAGCTCAATGTCTCACCACGCTGTTCATAGGCATCCTTACGGGTAGCCAGCGTTTGGTTATAGACAAAACGGCACAACTCAAGCGTCTGGGTGAGCTTGTGCTGCTGGGATTTAGTCGGCTGGAGACGGTATTTGAACGTTACTTTCATATGTTTAAGTATACCACAAACACACTTAAATTGGTAGTATTAGCGCCTTATATCCCCATACCTGAAGGTAGGGGCTTTACGGCGCGACGAAGGTAAAGAAAATTGTTTATAAAAGGTGAGGGATGAAGACAGGGTACGATATCATTGTGCACTCAAGCGAAGGGGAGAAAATAACCGAGCAGAAGCTTATGGGGCTGCTTAAAAATAGCCCGATCCCAGACGATGAACTCCTTGCCAATCTGGGGCTTTACCTGACAAGCAAGAACCTGTCCAGGATGCTCTTTTTCTATGAGATATACAAGAATGTGTCCAAGATACATGGCGTGATTATGGAGTTCGGCGTGCGATGGGGGCCAACCACCTCTCTACTCTCCGTTCTACGGGGTATATTTGAGCCCTTTAATCGTACCCGTAAGGTCATAGGCTTTGACACCTTCTGTGGGCATAGGGGTATAGGGGTAAAGGATGGGGACATTAGTAAAGATGGAGCATACTCGTTGCCAGCAGACTACGACAAATACCTTGCCAATCTCTTACAGGTGCAAGAGGACCTCAACCCCCTCAGCCATATCAGAAAGTTTGAACTGATCAAGGGCGATTTAGTGGTCACCCTTCCCCGCTATTTGGAAAGGCACCCAGAGACAATTATCTCGCTGGCGATTTTCGACTTGGACATTTACAAGCCAACAAAGGAGGCACTGGCGGCTATCCAGCCATACCTTTGCAAAGGGAGTATCCTGGTCTTCGATGAGCTATGTGATGAGGTCTTCCCCGGTGAAACAGTAGCACTCAGGGAAGTGCTAGCCATGCCACAGTTGCGCCTACAACGGATGCCAATGACCGCAAGGCTAGCATATTTTGAAGTGGAATAATGAAGGTATACATCAAGGGATTGAATGTCTGCCCCCTCCGAAGACAAAACCTGTTGCATTACAGGTGTTTCTTAGAGAGTACTGGGCACCAAATTGTCTCCAAGCCTAGGGAGGGTGAGGCACTTCTGGTCTGGACTTGTGGCTTCAGGGGGGATGTCATTGACAATAGCATCTCGGAGTTGAACCAGTACTCCAGGGACTATCCAGGCGAGGTCATTGCTCTTGGCTGCCTTCCCGATATAGATAGGGAGCTGCTTGAGAGGAACTTCAAGGGAATTATCGTGCCCTGGAAGAAGGAGGGGGAATTTCTGGAGGGGTATTTTCGAGCTGAGGCTGGCTCCTATAGTGAATCCAGACCAGTATTTCACGAGAATGCAATCTGCGAGGATGCCGCTGAGTACAGAAGGCAGCATTGGGATGCCGATGTTACCTTTGCCGACCAATTTTTTAAGTTGCTGATCAATGAGGGTTGCCCTTATAAGTGCACCTACTGTACTGAGAGATTGGCTTTCCCCCCTTACAGGAGCGAAAGCGAGGAGAGTCTGGTAGATGCGTGTCGGGTGAGGGGGCAGGAGAACCGCATCATCCTCATGGGAGACTGTCTAGGGAGGTATGGATCAGATATAGGTTCAAGCCTCCCCAAACTAATCAGACGGCTGCACTGTGAGTACCCGGAAACGGTTTATGTTCTTGGCAATCTCCATCCCATGGACTTTCTACATTTCTACAATGATATGGCAGAGTTCTTGAGCCGCAATTGGATTGCCCACATAACTATGCCAATTCAGTCTGCCTCAAACAAAATCCTCTCAGCGATGAGGCGTGGGTACACGAAAGAGGACCTGGACAGGGCTTTTGGCTTCTTGGTGGATAGGGGATTCAAAACCTTTGATACACACATAATTGTGGGTTTCCCAGGGGAAACCGAGGTAGACTTTCAAATGACACTAGAGTTCCTGAAACGATACAGGCCAACCTACGCCCTGGTGAGTAAGTACTATGATAGCCCCAATACCGCATCGTCAAAAATGAACAACAAGGTTGACGAGGATACAATGGCTAGACGGTTGGAATTGATTGTTAAGGAGATGGACCAAATCGGGATGGTGTACAACATAGAGGGTGACGAAGTCCTGCAGGGCCGATTATCACGAATCAACAGGAGGGATTGATGCGGATAAAGCTTGGAGCTCGAGATGGGCTTCATGGGATCTTCCATCACCTAGACGCATTGCAGGAGTGGAAATCAGGGCAAGATTTCCCACCGTTGTGGGTGGAGGTAAGCCCAACTGATGCTTGTAACCATAAGTGCTTTTATTGCTATGTGAACCAGGTGAAACGTAAGCGTGCACAGATCCCCGAGGACTTACTGGTTAACATCTCAACTGATATGGGAGCCGCTGGAGTAAAGTGTTGTGAATTCCAAGGTACAGGTGAGCCACTACTTAACAAAGGAACCCCCGATGCCATTGTGGCCGGCAAGCGGAGCGGGATGGATGTATGCTTGGTCACCAATGGTGTTCTATTAAACAGGGATATGTTGGAGAAAGTGGAGCCATGTCTGTCCTTTCTAAGAGTAAGTGCCCTGGCTCACAACGCGCAATGCTATGCACGGCTACATGGCTGCCCGGAGGAGGACTTCTATTTAGTTACAAAGGCACTGGAAGAGGCAGCGCGAATCAGGGACAGGCAGAAACTTGATATGGTGCTTGTGGCAACCTTCATCACCTTTGATTTCAATAGCCCTTATATTGTCGATACTGCCCAGTTACTCAAGGATATCGGTGTGGATATTATGTCAGTCAAGCCAGCCGTGTATATCGGGCGTGGCCAAAGCTGGGTACGGGATTCCTTTCACCGAAAATACAGGGACCGATTTATCGAGGCAAAAGGCCTCCAAGACGACAGGTTTAAGGTTTTCCTTAATGAGGAATTCTTGGATGAGTTTATGGGCCAGCCCCCTATCCGAAACTACACAAAGTGCCATGGTGTGGAATTCGAAACACATATAGGTGCTGATGCCAGGATTTATCCCTGTGGCTATTACTGGGGCGATGAGAGGTACTGCTTGGGCGACCTAAATAAGGGTAGCTTCGGTGAAGTATGGCGGAGTGCGGAGTGGCACAGGGCTTTAACGCGGTTTTACGACGAAATCCACGTGGATGAGTGTGGGTATTACTGTTGTAAGCAACATCCAATTAACGGGTATCTATATGAAATGGCCAACCCTCCGCGACATATAAATGTTATCTGAGAAGTAAAAAGTGAAAGATGTCTCGATAGTAATACCCTGCGTTGATATGCTGGAATTGACCCGGGGCTGCGTGGAGCTGATAGAGAAGCACACGCCCCCAGTCTACGAGCTGATCATTGTCGCTGATGAGTGCCAGGCAGAGATGCTGGACTGGCTTGAGACACTTGAGGCCAAGGTCATCACCAACCCCAAGCGGGTAGGCCCCATCCCGGCTATTAACATGGGATTCAAAGAGGCTGAGGGTAAATATGTTGCGGTGCTGAACAATGACACCTCTGTTACTGAGGGGTGGCTGGAGCCACTCATCGCCGCTCTCGAGGATCACCATGACTTCGGCTGGGTCACCAGCCAGTATATGCGGGCTAACGTCTTGGCCAAATTCGGCCCTTCCTGCTCCCTCTATCTCAAGGAGGCCCTGGATAAGGTGGGGCTGTTTGACGAGAGGTTCAACGAGGGCGAGGGGTGGGAAGATAACGACCTGCTGCTCAGGTTCTGGCAGGCCGGCTACCAGCCACATGGTATTTCTAAGAGCTTTGTCTACCACCCTCCAGAATCTGCTACTTTCACTGCACTTTGGGGAACTTCGCAGGGGGCTCAGAGACTCCAAAGATCTGAGCATAATTTAAGGTTACTTGTTGAAAAGTGGGGGCTCTTAGTGATTGGCATAGACTGGATTAACCTTCCCTACCTATAGGAGGTAGCCGTCGATTCAGAGGATATTGATTATATCAAAACAAAGGAGGCAGGACAATTCCTCTGCCAGCTAAAGCAGGCAGCCCCCTTGCCCTAACGATTATGGATAAATTAGACCTTCTGCTAGTCAACCCGGGGCGGGGCAAACTCTATCAAGGGCTAGGATCCATCTCCGGCCTTGAGCCCCCCTTCTGGGCCGGGTTGATAGCCGCTTTCATCCGGCGGCACGGCTACGAGGTGGCGATACTTGATGCCGATGCTGAGAACCTGAGCCCCGAGGAGGCAGCGGAGAGAGTTGCACAATGTGAGCCTCTTTTGACGGCCGTTATTGTTCAGGGGGTAAACCCGTCAGCATCCTCAACACCAAAGATGGCTGATGCCGGTGAGTTTCTCAGGGCACTAAAGGATAGAGACCCTGCCCGGGTTACGATAATGGGAGGAATACACCCATCGGCCCTGCCCGAGAGAACGCTGAGGGAGGAGGCAACCGATTTCGTCTTCCAGGGTGAGGGCTTTTATACCATCGAGAAACTCCTGCGCTGGCTCAATTCAGACAACACTGTACTTCCACAAATAGATGGTCTATGGTGCATCGCCAATAACCTCTTAATCCACCATCCAAGGCCAGAACTGTTACATGAAGACGAACTCCCCCCGGTAGCCTGGGACTTGCTGCCGATGGATAAATACCGCGCTCACAACTGGCACTGCCTCGGTAACCTTGAAGCCAGACAGCCTTACGCCACCATCTATAGTAGCCTCGGCTGCCCCTATAACTGCCACTTCTGTAATATCCATGAGATGTACTTGGGGGCGAAACCGAGCATCCGCTTCCGCAAACCAGAAGACGTCATTGACGAAATTGACCTCCTGGTAAATGAGTACGGTGTGAGAAACATCAAGATCATGGACGAGCTTTTCACGCTGAAGAGAGACCGTGTCTCCCGTATCTGCGACCTCATTATAGAGCGCGGCTATGACCTGAATATGTGGGCCTACGGCAGGGTAGACCTGGTTGATGGCGAGCTTCTTAAGAAGATGAAACGGGCAGGTATCAACTGGATATGCTACGGCTTCGAGTCGGCGAATGAGGTCGTCCGCCGGGGAGTAGCCAAGAGGTTTGGTCAGAACAAGATGTATGAGGCTATCTTTCTGGCCAAAGAGGTCGGGATGCACATCCAGGCTAACTTCATCTTCGGTTTGCCTGACGATGACCTCCAAACGATGCAGGACACCCTGGGAAGGGCGAAGGCCAACAACTTCGAGTGGGTAAACTTCTACTGCTGCACTGCCTACCCCGGTAGCAGGCTCTATGAGGAAGCGATTCAAAAAGGAGTCAAGCTACCTGCAACCTGGGCTGACTACGGGCAGTACTCCGAGGGGTTCCTGCCGCTGCCAACAAAGCACATTTCCGGGGAGGAAGCCCTCAGATTCCGCGATAATGCCTTCAAAGAATACTTCACCAAGCCAAGGTACTTGGAGATGATAGAGCAAAAGTTCGGCGAGGCGGCGGTAACCCACATCAGGGAGATGCTGAAACACGAGATTAAGAGGGTCAAATGTCAAATATGATAAGCCTCTACTGCACACCGGCCCGGGTTAACATGGAGACGGGTGGCGGTGCCACCACCGTGACGGAGTTGGCGGCCCTCAGAGAGGTCTCAGAGGTCGGGCTTATCATCGCGGGTGATGACTTAGCTCCGTGGCACCAGAAAGTGGGAGACAGCCCCTTTCTGGAGGACTACTATGCGCTGGAGCAGATAAAAGACAGGCACTTTGACATCGCCCACTTCTACGGCGGCTGCTTCACCCAGACGGCGAGGGTGCTGAAGGAGAGGGGGACAAAGATAAGCTGGGCGGCCGCTGCCCACGACAGGAAAGTGAGCATCGAGGAGTTTCAGAGGCTCGGCATGGAGTACCCCTTCAACCATATGAGCGACGATAGACTGTTTGAGATGTACACTGAGGGGTACCGGCTGGCCGACATAGTTCTCTCCTCGTCCCATAAGAGCGCTGGGATACTCAGGGATATGGGTTGCAAGCGGGTGAAGGTGGTGCCTGGGGGGATAGAACTGCCGAAGAAGGTCAAGCCTATCCCCAGCAATTTCGATGTTGGCTACCTCGGGGCACTCGGGCCAGATAAGGGAGTGATTTACTTAATCCAAGGATGGGGAATGCTAAACTACCCTGATTCAAAGCTGATGCTGGCCGGCTGGGGGACAGACACTCTGGAGACATTTATAAGGCAGGTGAGCAATCAAGGGAACTTCGCTCTGCTGGGCAGGGTGCCTGATGTCGCTGACTTCTACAATGCCATCTCCATCTATATACAGCCCTGTTTCTCTGAAGATACAAGAGTCCTCACGAAAGACGGTCCTAAAGACATCGAAGATATAAAAGTTGGTGAAAAGGTGTGGACACTTAGCAACGTTGGCACTCTTGAGTTGAATGCCGTAGAGCGTATATTCCGGAACTATTACAGAGGGTCAATGGTTAGTTTTCAGAATAAACAAGTGAGCCTATTGGTGACGCCTAACCATCGAATTTACTATCGGGATAGAGATGGAGTTAGCCTTGATGTTAAAGAAGCTAGGGATTTCGCATTACACCCAAGGCGATTCCGTATCCCAACAACCGGATCCTGGAAAGGAAGGGACAATGAGTTCATCAATGTCGATGAACTCATTGTCCAGAAACAATTGTCGCACATGGGGCGCGAAGGCTACTACGAGAAGTGGCAGAAAGCCATGGAGCTTCGCGAAAATGGCTGGGGTGGCCGTAAAATAAGCAAGACAATTGACGTTCCCGAATCGACTGTGAACTCTTGGTTATATAATAGCGCAAAGCCTTGGGGGAACCTGAGGCTTCTGCCGGAGAAAGTTAAAACTGCTACTTTATTTGAATTGATAGGATGGTACATATCAGAGGGTTCAATATCTCAAGGGTATATTAGCATCTCATGCCTTAGTCAAGAAGCAAGGGAAAGAGTCCTTAGTCTCATAAATGAACTAGGGTTAAGAGCAGCTCCAAGTGACCTAAAGAGGGGTAATATCAATTTTTACTGCATAACGCTACGAAATATTCTGGAGGAGTGTGGTACTGGTGCTAAACAAAAAATCATCCCTAGATGGTGCCTTGAATTTTCACCCAAGTGGTTGACGTTTCTCTATGACGGCTTGATGGCTGGCGATGGAAGCCGCAAGGGGCATCATGTTTTGTTCTATACATCATCAGACCATTTAGCGATCCGCTTCGTTGAGTTGTGTTTGAAACTTGGGTATTCTCCCAAAAAAGTGAGGCGTCATACGAAAGCCCACACGATAAACCTGACAGGTCAGCTTATAGGAGAGTCTGACGGGTGGTATATATCGGTGAGAGAAAAGCATAATAAGGGTACGGTAAAGGCTGAACATATTTTATCAACATCTTATAATGGCATTGTCTGGTGCATTTCAACCCGCAACAGAAATCTCTTTGTAGAGCGCGACGACCTAATTAGTGTCAGCGGCAACAGTGTGACTGAGGGCTGCGGGCTTGAGATACCGGAGGCGATGAGCTATGGCCGGGTAGTCATCGCAGCGGAGGGTGCGGGGGCAGCCGAGATTATTGAGGATGGCGTGGACGGGTTCGTTGTGCCAATTAGAGACCCCAAGGCAATCGCCGATAAGATTGACTGGTGCAAGAGGAACCGGCAGCTCCTGCCGGAGATGGGCGAGAGGGCAAAGAAAAAAGCCTCCAACTACACTTGGGACAAGATAAGAAAGCAGTACGTTCAGATATTGGTAGAACTGATGAAGGGTTGACACTCCCCAGCCCTAAAGGCGGGGTTTTAGCCGACGGTATTTTATAAGGATGGTCGGGGGCAAAGATAACTGCCAGAGGAGGTGAGAAATAACCTGGGAAGCCATCACATATGAGTAAACCGCATAGTGAGAGCGAGCCACCTGAGAGGAGAAACCCAGGAAATGCGAGCGAGCCATTAAAGAGGAGAAACCCAAGGACTGTGAGCGAGCCATTGATCTAGAGAAACCCAGAGAGAGAGAGCGAGCCATTGACAGAGAGAAACCCACAATCTAAGAGCGAAAAAGGGAGGGAGGATGCTTGCAAGAAAAGTAGGACGTGTCCCGAAAGAGGCGGTAATACTGTCGGCCGGTGAGGGCTTGAGGCTGGGGGCAATCTCAAGTATCCTCCCCAAGTGCCTTATCGAGGTAAAGGGGAAGCCTCTCCTACAGTACCAGATGGATCACCTGAGGCAATTCGGCATTACTAAGGTGGTCGTCGCAGTTCAAAACAGGTTTGAGACAGTAATGCGGCTGGGGATGCAGGACGGGGTTACCTTATCCCTGGAAGACGAGCCTCATGGCACGGCAGCCACCCTCAAGCAGGCTCTAAAATACATCGAGGGGGAAACCCTCATGGTCATCAATGCCGACGACATCGCCGATATAGATATAAACGAGGTGGCCAACCTTGGAGCCCCGACCATCTGTATTTACCCGGCGAGGTCGAACTTCGGAGTGGTGCACCTGGATGGCAACGAGGTTCTCTCATTCGAGGAGAAGCCTTCCCTCCCCTACCATACCAGTCTAGGCTGGTACCACCTATCAACTGATACTCCGCTACCTGATGTAGGCTCACTGGAGAGAGATGTTTTCCCCGACCTGGCTGCCCAGGGTGTCCTCAGAGCGCACTACCACGGTGGCTTCTGGGTCACGATAAATACCCTAAAAGATATTAAAGAAGCGGAGGAGGTCCTATGATACTGGTAACAGGCGGAGCCGGCTTCATCGGCTCAAATGTCACCGAGCACTACCTGAGGAAGGGGCACAGGGTGGTCGTTTTCGATAACCTCTCCCGGCCTGGTGGCGGGGCGGAGAAGAATATCGGCTCCCTGCTGGCCAAGTACGGGGGAACCCGCCACTTTGAGTTCGCCTTCGGTGACGTGAGGGACTGGGGGCAGTTGGCCAAGGCCATGAGAGGGGTTGACATCATCTTTCATACCGCGGCTCAGACAGCAATGACTACATCGCTCGAGGAGCCTACCGACGACTTCGAGGCCAATGCCCTGGGTACGCTCAACGTTCTGGAGGCAGCCAGAACGTTAGGCCGCAACCCCATCATCTTCAACCTCTCCACCAACAAGGTCTACGGGGATTTGACCAAGGAGCCGGTCAACCTGTCAGAGTGGACAACGAGGTGGGAACTCGAGAATAAATACTGGAGCGGGATAGACGAGAGCTACCCCCTGGACTTCGAGGGGCCCTACGGGTGCTCCAAGGGCGCCGGGGACGCCTACTGCCTGGACTACGCCCACACCTTCAACAGCCGGGTAATCGTCTTCAGGATGTCCGGCATATACGGCGTCAGCCAGTACCCCACCGAGGACCAGGGTTGGATAGCCTGGTTCGTGAGGCAGGCCATGGCTGGGGCTCTTATCAACATCTTCGGGGACGGCAAGCAGGTAAGGGATATCCTTTACATTGATGACCTACTAAAAGCCTTCGACATGGCCCTTGAGCGGGCGGAGGCCACCTGCGGGCAGGTCTACAACATCGGGGGCGGCCGGGAGAACTCTATCTCGGTACTGGAGCTTCTTGACCTCATGGACAGGGAGCTGGGAATCAGACCGTCCGAGGTAACCTACCAGGAGTGGCGGCGAGCCGATCAGAAAATCTATATCAGCAATACCGCCAAGGCCTACCAGCAATTCGGCTGGAAGCCACAGGTCTCCAAGGAGGAGGGGATTAAGAGGCTCTACCATTGGATGAGAAGGCTTTCATGAGATTAGACGCATCTTATTACGATGAGGCGTACTTCAGGCCAGGGCCGAAAAGCGACTTTTCTTTGCCTTTCACCTGGGAGGTACAGGCGGCGGCGAGCATGAAGGCAGCGATTAAGTTTATGACTATGTTCCATCCTGAGAACGCCCTGGATATCGGTTGTGCCAAGGGCTTCCTGTGCAAGGCGTTACTGGAACTAGGTATAGATGCCCATGGCTGCGACATAAGCGAGTATGCTGTCAGCAATTGCGAACCGGAGGTAAAAGGCAGGCTAACGATTGCTGACATCAGGGACGGATTGCCTTACCTCGATAACAGCTTCGACTTGGTTTGTGCCGAAGCAACGTTGGAACATATCGAGATGGAGTTCCTCCCTTATGTGGCATCTGAAATAGCCAGGGTAAGCAGAAATCATATTTTTATCGAAGTCCCCATAAGCCCAGATGATAAGAACACGCCTTACGGTGACCCCAGCCACAGAACCTATAAGTCGATTTCCTATTGGATTTCGCTGTTCTATAATCAAGGTTTGCTTTGTGACGTAAGTCGGTCGAGACTAGATTATGATGCTTACCCTTACTCTGCCATAGCCTTACATTTTACAAAGCTGAGCGGGTGATAATGAAGGATAGGATGTTCAAAAAATTTCTCTGAGAGGTGAAAAGTGAAAGATGTCTCGATAGTAATACCCTGCGTTGATATGCTGGAATTGACCCGGAGCTGCGTGGAGCTGGTAGAGAAACACACCCCCCCAGTCTACGAGCTGATCATTATCGCTGATGAGTGCCAGAAAGAGATGCTGGACTGGCTCGAGACACTTGAGGCCAAGGTCATCACCAACCCCAAGCGGGTAGGCACAGACAAGGCTACTAACATGGGATTCAAAGAGGCTGAGGGTAAATATGTTGCGGTGCTGAACAACGACACCTCTGTTACTGAGGGGTGGCT
>Ga0180007_10004318_pt1 | contig 15112 bp, 6 predicted proteins | sample MM_PC_MetaG_FD_121122 | JGI IMG/M metagenome (GOLD analysis project Ga0180007, IMG submission 121122) | Groundwater microbial communities from the Aspo Hard Rock Laboratory (HRL) deep subsurface site, Sweden - MM_PC_MetaG | ecosystem: Environmental > Aquatic > Deep subsurface > Groundwater... | reverse complement strand
CGACACGACCGGCGCCTTGTCCACCAAGACCTACCAGATGTCGCTTGACATTCCTGCAGCCAATAACGTCTCCCTCTATGGAGCCGTTTGGAAGGATAGCTCCGGAACTGATGTCGGCCTCGCGGCTGGCACCTATCCGGCAACCAAGAATCTGCCTCTTTCTGGCGGAAGCTTGAGCTACTAATTGGTTACTCGTTGATATAGAAAAAAGCGGCCCGGTCATTCGACCGGGTCGCTTTGATTTTGTGATAAAATAAAGGAGTCCACCCTTTAGGGTGAGACAAGGAGGTCTCTGCCTAAAGCCAGGACTCCAAAGACGGACAACCGGAGTCCGCCCTTTAGGGCGAGACCTTTACGAACCCTGTCTCTGGCTAAAGCCAGGACTCCAAACCGGGAGTCCGCCCTTTAGGGCGAGACCCAAACAAACACAATGCTTCATTCAACACATCACCATCCACCACATATTTTTCGCGACGACACAATTTATTTCATTACCGCGAGAACCGTGGACCAAAAATTATATTTTGATACTGATTCCAAAAAGAAATTATTTTGTCTCTGCCTAAAGGCAGGACTCCAAAAATTTGAAATTCATCTATACGCCTGGGTGCTGTTGAATAATCATTATCATCTGTTATTTAAAATTCCAGCTGGGGAAAATTTATCTAAATTTATTAATTTTATTAACGGTAAAAGTTCTTTTGAATTAAATAAGTTAGAGAACAGACAGGGCCGTAAAACTTGGTACCAATATTTTGACCATTGTATCCGCGACGAAGCGGATTTTTGGAAACATTTCAACTACATCCATCAAAATCCGGTGAAACACGGTTTTTGTAAAAATTTAGCGGAAGTTTTTAATTACCCCTTTTCAAGTGCGAGAAGTTGGAGTAAAATAAAAGGAGAGGAATGGTTTGACTCATGTTTTGAGCTGTATCCAATTATCGATTTTACGGCGGGTGAATAGCACGCGGACTGACAGCCTGCACAATTTCTCGGAATGACAGCCTTTAGGCTGTTACAACACGATAATACACAATAACACGCTAAAGCGTGTCACTCCGTAATAAATAAAACAGAAATTTAATTTAAAAAACATTTTAATAACTAAATTAAAATTCTATGACTAAAAACACAAAAATTATCATCCTTATCGTAGCCGTAATTTTGATTTTGGGAGGAGGAATTTTGGCCTGGAAAATTTGGAGCCAGCAGGAGAGAATGGGAAGTTTTGGGGATTATATCACTTCTTTATTTGCCGGAGAGAAAGAAGAGTTGCCGGAGAGTATTCGGGATGCGTATGAGACATTAAAAAATGATCCATCAAACCTTGATGCTTATATGGCGCTCGCCCTTTGGAAAAGAGACCAAGGCGAATTGGAAGAAGCAATAAAACTTTATGAGCAAGCGTTAGCAGTTAAGCCCGACGATACTTTGCTCTTGATGAATTCCGCCGAACTTTACACAAGAAACGAGCAGTATGCCGAGGCCGCTGGCGCTTACGTTAAAGTTATGGAAGTAAATCCAAGATGGCTTGCCTCTTATCGCAGTCTGGCTGATCTTTACCGCTATCAAATGCCGGAAAGGCAAATTGAAATTCCCAGTATTTTAAAAAGGGGATTGGAAGCTAATTCTGACAACGAACTTTATTTTGTCGGGCCGCTCGCAGTTTATTACAAAGATTTTGGTCCGGAAGATGAAGCCATTCGTTGGTACGAGAGATTGCTTGAACTTGATCCGACAAATACTGCGGCGAAGAGTGAGTTGGAAGAGTTGAAGAAGTAAGTAATAAAATTTTTAATTTTTAACAAATCAATTATTTATTCCCTGAGCGGAGCGTAGCGGAGTCGAAGGGTTGGTCTTCGACAAGCTCAGACAATAACCATAGTAAATATGGCGCAGTGGAGGTGGTATGTTTATATTATTCAATGTAAAGACAGAAGTTATTACACTGGTTTGACGTGGCAGCCGAGCGATCGGTGGACACAGCATCTATCCGGTTCCGGAGCAGAATATACCAAACTCCATAAACCAGAAAAAGTTGTTTATTTGGAAGAATACGAAGACTTAGAACTGGCTAGAAAAAGAGAGAAACAAATTAAGGGTTGGACGAGAAAAAAGAAAGAAAAATTGATCAAAGGTGAGTGGAGTAAGTGGGAATAGCCCTTCGACAGGCTCAGGGCATAGTAAATTTTGACATTTGGATTTTAACTAATTTATTTAAAAATTAAAAATTATAAAATTTATGAAGAGATTTATTATAGTTTTAATTTTCTTTTTGATTATAACAGTTATTCCAGCGCAAGCCTCTGAAACCATCACTATCACCAACACCGGCGCTCCGACTGCAATTTTTTATCCTTTGGAATTTGATAAATTAGTAATGGATTTTACTGTAGCCAGGACCGACGGAGCGACAGACGTTTTAAATGCCCTGACCCTAGAAAACGACGGAACGGCCAGGGGTTGGGATTTTCAAAAAATAGTTATTTGGGCTGATGCAGGAAAAGTCGGTTTTCAGGGAATGGATGTTGATGAAAAGTTGGGCGAAGCCGTGCGTTATGAATTGCCGACCGGTTCGGGCTACTGGTATTTGCAGGGTTTGCAAAAAATCGTGCCGGCCGCCGGACTCAGAATTTTTGTGAGTATTGAGGTTGGATCAAGAAGTGTGATTACTTCGAACAAAACAGTTCAGATGAAAGTGTCGGGTCTTTCGGACTCAGGAACAGTTGGCCGCTTTGATTTGGGCGACACGGGCGTATTTTTTGCCGGAACAACAGGTGTGACTGACGGGATTTTAAACGTCGGCATTCAAACACTTTGGCCGTCAAATTATGATACAAGCGCACCAAAAACAGTTATTACTGCGCCGGCTGATGGTTCAACGCTCACGGCCACAACTTATAAAATCACTGGAACAGCGCGCGATCAGGGCGGTTCAACACCATCTACGGTTCAGATCCAAATCAACTCTGGCAGCACGGCCGGCTCTTGGGTTGAAGTTACAAATACCGGCGCGAATTTTTCCGCTTGGGAATATAATTGGACAAATATTACAGACGGAACTTATACAATTAAAACTCAAGGATCGGATTGGATTGGAAATAATGAAACCGTGGGAGAGGGGATTACCGTGACTGTTGATCAAACTGCCGCGACCGCAGTTTCCTCTACGCTTTCTACTGTAGCTGCCACGCCCGCGACTCTTGCCGCCGACGGAGTGACAGAATCGATTGTTCATGTAACCGTTAAAAATTCTTTAGGCAATCCACTTTCCGAAAAAACTGTTGTTTTAACTTCCAGTCGCTTGACCGACACGGTTAGCGCGGTTAGGGATACAACTCTTTCAGATGGTGTGGCGACTTTTATTGTGAAATCAACTTCATCGGGAGATGCGACATTAAAAGCCGCAGTCGGCGCAGTTGAAATCAGCCAACAGCCGGTTATAACTTTTACTTCTTCAAATTTTGCTGCCGGTGATTTAATTAAGGGCAGCAGCACAACAACCTATTATTATTCATCAAACGGCTCAAAATATATTTTCCCAACCGCAACGACTTACTCTTCTTGGTTCACAAATTTTTCCGGAGTTAAAACAATTTCTGACGCGGAACTTACTGCTATCCAGACGACCGGCAATGTGACTGTTCGTCCGGGAAAATTAATTCAGGTTGTGAGCATGGATACGCCCTGGCAAGTTATGGATCCAAAAGTTTATGCAGTAAGTCGCGGGGGAGTGGTTCATTGGCTTAAAACAGCTGATGTTGCTGTCGCGATTTTCGGCACTGATTGGGAAAAACAGATTATTCCGGTTCCTGAAGCAATTTTTACAAATTATGTTTCTGGCGCAGATATTTTTTCCGCCGCAGATTATAATTTAGCGGCCGAACAGGCGGTGGCAACGATTGACGAGGACAAAATGGCATGGGTAGCAGAATAAAATATTTTTTCGTAGTTGTGGATAACTTTACTCTTGACCGTCTCTAATTTTTGTGTTAAAATTAATATAAGATTAATTAATATATTTTGTACCGTGCTTGTCGTTTCGCGTACAAACGAATTAGTTTTAAGTTTCTCTAGGAGGAGAGACCTTGTTTGATGCTTATTTTTAAGCATTTTTTTGTTGTTTTTTTGTCATTGCGAGAAGCCCGCAGGCGACGCGGCAATCTCATCCAAGAGTAAATTACCAGTTACTATTTACTAATTACTCAATTTAAATAATATAAACCTTATCCCGTGAGAATCGCATTCTGCGGGGAAAATAAAAACGGATTTTAGAATTAATCGTGAATAGAGAAATTTTATTCGCGGTTCTCAATTCATAATTCGTAATTTCAAAAAATATGGCAGAAAAGATCAAAAAAGGGTTTTTCAAAGTATTGCCATTGTCGGTGGTTATACTTTTAGTGGCGAGTTTAGTGGTAACTTTTACCATGCCAGCTCCTCAAAATCCGGGAGTTTCACCCGCCTTGGCGGCAGATAACGCGATCGTGTCAATAACATTACTTGATTCAGACGCTAACGGTAAAATGGATAAAGCCCAAGTTGTTGTTGATAATGATTCTACGGCTGCTGCTTATATCTTCAGCACGGCTGGCTGGAGCGCGACTGATAATGCCGGAGTTGATCCAGTAACTATCACGGCCGTGGCTTTTGATACTGATGCAGATGATGTTGGCGATGCCGCGACTGCCGGAACCGACCCATTGACTATCATTGTTGATTTGGATGAAACAAATGTAACGGCTAATGATACTTTAAATTCAGATTTGGAAATTATTTATACTCAGCAGGGAGTAAATGCTGGGACTGAATATGATGATTCCGCAAACACCCAACTTGTAGCCATCACGACTGGTGATGGAGGCGGTGCGGCTGTTGCGGAAGCTGACGGTGCTTTGCCGCTTGTCTACGCACAGGTGTATCAGGATGTTGGTGAAGATGGCGCGGTTGAAACAGCGGTTTTGACATTTACGGAAGTAGTCACCTTTACCGAGAGTAATGCTAATTGGTTAGATGATTGGGCATTCACCGCCAATAATCTCACTTCTTTTGCCGGCGCGCCCACGGCCATGGTCGGAACCGGCACTAACACGATCACTTTCACGGTTGCCGCGACCTCAAATCTTACCGGTGTCTCCGGCCTCACAGAGCCGCAATTTGCTTTTACAAAGGATGCGGTCAATCTTATAGTGGATGGCACCGCGAACGAATTGGCTTCTATTGCCCTCACCTCTCTTGTTGACGACGCCAATCCTGTTCGTTACGGAGCCATCACTTACACCGATAACGGCACAGACGGTACTGTTGACCGCGTCACGATGAATTTCACTGAAAAGGTAACCTACACATACGCAGACGCCGACTGGACAGCCGTTGCCAATGGTTTAACCGGTTTTGATGTGACTGCCTGCACCAGCTGTACTGATGTTACATCTGTTGTTCTTACTGCTACGACAACCGGTAGCATCACCGGTGTTGGAGCCGGAGTGCGGCCGACTTTGGAATATGCTTATTCTTCACAATATATACAGGACGCCACAAGTAACAATTATTCTGACGAGGGTGCTGGAGTAAATCTTACCGACGGCGCTGCACCATACCTTGTTTCCGCGACCTATTCTGATTCCGACGCTGATGGAAAAGTTGACCGCGTGGCATTTCTTTTTACAGAAGTAACAACCTGGACCACGATTACTGCCGCTGATTGGGTATTCTCCGCAGCCGGAGACGTTAACCTTGTTGGAGATTTTGACGCGGCCGAATGCGCTGGTTCCGGAACTCTCGCCACCATCACCTGCACGGACGCAGGTACTGGCACGGTTGACGCCGACGCCAACAAGACCGGTAAGCAAACAACAGGTGGTGCTGAACCAACTTTCGACTATACCAACGCTAATAACGACATCAATGACGGCGCTCCAGCAAACAACACTGCTACTTTTGGACCGTTAACCTTGACCGACGGCGCGGGGGCTAAAGTCGTAACTCGCGTTACTAAAGATACAGATTCTGTTGAGGGTGCGGCTGGGACAGTTGATGGTACAATGAATGGTGTTTTGGCCACCTTTACAGAAGCAATGGATGCTTCATCTGTTACCACTGCCGAATTTGCCGTTACTTTAAATGATGATTCAGCTTTGACTGAAACATACGGCGATACTACTGATGATACAACTCTTTTCTTCGGAGTAACTGATTCTACTGCTAGCGACACCTCTGATCTTTTGAAATTACAGATTACCGGTGGTACTATTCTTGATTATTCTGGCTTTGCCATGACAAATGAAGGTGCTGCTTCTGCCGCGACCGACGGCGCTGCGCCATACCTTGTTTCCGGGACCTATTCTGATTCCGACGCTGATGGAAAAGTTGATCGCGTGGTGTTTGTTTTTACTGAATCAACAACCTGGACCACGATTACTGTCGCTGATTGGGAATTCTCTGTGGCTGGTGACATTAATCTGACCGGCGATTTTGACGTAGCTGAATGTACTGCTTCTCCGGCTACAACCTACACTTGTACTGACGCAGGTACTGGCACGGTTGACGCCGACGCCAACAAGACCGGTAAGCAAACAACAGGTGGTGCTGAACCAACTTTCGACTATACCAACGCTAATAACGACATCAATGACACAATTAATAACACAGCTACTTTCTCATTAGCGTTAACTGACGGCGCTGCACCGAGAATCTCTAGCGCCGGCACTCCTCGTGTCACCAAGGACACTGATTCGGCCACTGGCGCCGCGGGAACGGTTGACGGCGATTTGGATGGTGTACTCGCAACCTTTACCGAAGCCATGGATGCCTCGTCTGTTGCTGTGACTGATTTTGTCATTACCTTAAATGATGATACTGCTAAAGCCGAAGCATATTCTGATACAACTGATGATACTACTTTGTTCTTTGGTTTGAGCGATCCGACTGCCAATGATACTTCTGATCTCTTGAAATTGCAAATTACTGGCGGCGATGGCATTTTGGATTACGCTGGTGTTAGTTTTGCCGCTGAGGGTGCTGCTTCTGCCGCGACTGACGGCGCTGCGCCATATCTTATTTCCGCCACTTATCGTGATGACACCGGTACTGACGGTGCCGTAGATACCTTACGCACCACTTGGACGGAAAACGTGACAATGTCAGGCAGTACAGCAGTTGACTGGACAATTGTAGGTGGTTCAATTACTGCCGCCTTTTCTTCGGCGGCTGATGATGCCGTGGCCGGAACAACTTTGGATGTTACGGTTACTGCTGATGCCGGAGAAACCGTGAGTGCAGTTGCTCCAACTATTGCTTATGATAATGATGACGCAAATGACAGTGTGGTTGACGGCTCGAGTAACGCGACCGGTACAATGGCCGCGGTTACTGCGACTGACGCCGCCTCTCCGGTTGTTGTCTCTGCTACTTTTTATGATACTGATGCAACTCCGAATGACGGAAAGCTCGACATCATCACCGTGGTTTGGTCGGAAAATATTTCTGCCGTAGCAGACGGGAGTGGGGATTGGGCGCTTACCTCTGCCGCGAACTTCGCCGGAATTGCAGAAGGAAGTGTTGTATGTAATACTCTTCCCGCCGCCGCCAATGAATGCGATTACAATTTTACAACTACTACAGTTAAAACTGACGTCGGCGATCTGAGTCTCGCCTACACTGCCGGCACGTCGGTCACTGATGGCACAAACCTCGCGGCGAGCAAGACCATAACTTCTGCCTCAACCCCGGCCTTTACCGACGGCGCTGATCCGGTTGTTGCTTCCACTTCTCCGGCCGATGGGGCGACGGGCGTTGCTTTGGATGCCAGTTTCTCCATTACTTTCTCAGAAGCCATGACTACGGGTGATCTTACAACTGCGACTATTGGTAGAACCCCCACCTTTACTCTTGGCAGTGCCGCTTGGACAGTTAGCAACACGGTTGTGACCTTTGCTTCTCATGACGCTTGGGCCGGTCTACAATTATACTCAATTAATTTAGTTGAAGGATCAATTAAAGAGGCGGCCGCGGCGGGAGTTAGAACTCTTGATAACTCGGCTATAGTCGCCGATCCTTATACCTTTACAACCGTTGGAGCTTCATCTGGCGGCGGTGGAGGCGGAGGCGGAGGTCTTCCTGCTTCTGTTAGTGTTACTACTCCGAATGGCGGAGAAACATTAACTGGCGGCGGAACATATAACGTTAACTGGTCTGCTCCGGGCGTGGCCGACACTATCAATCTCTACTATTCACTTGATTCAGGCATCAACTTCCCGAATACGATTGCAACCGGTTTGACCAACGACGGTTCATACACTTGGACAGTTCCAAATATCAGTTCAAGCACGGTTAAAGTAAAAGCAATGAGCGGTTCATTGAGTGATATTTCTGATGCTAACCTTACGATTGCCTACACCACTCCGGACGTGTCTCTCGCGAATTCAACCGTTGAGGCCGTTCCGACTTCGGTTGTGGCAAATGGCACAAGTTTCTCCATCATTACCGTAACCGTGAAAGACGCGGCAGCCGTTCCGCTCTCGGGTAAAGTTGTCTCTCTTGCTTCAAGCCGCGGCACTTCTGATACTGTCACAACCGTGACAGGAACAACCGGCGCGGATGGTAAAGCAACTTTTAATGTCTATTCAAGTACCGCCGGAACTTCAACCTACACCGCGACTGCGCAGGGAACAGTTCTTACAGACACTGTTTCGGTTGTCTTCACTGCAGTTGGCGAACCGACCACTCCGGCCGAGGGCGAAACCCCGACTTCTATTTCCGTCGGCGACCTGATCAAGAGCCCGCTTTCCACTTCCGTCTACTATTATGGAAGTGACAACAAGCGCCATCTCTTCCCGAACGAGAAGACATATAAATCATGGTATGTTGATTTCAGCAATATCAAGTCCGTTACCGCTTCACAACTCCAGGGCATTGCTCTTGGCCATAATGTCACTGTTCGTCCCGGCACTGTTCTCTTGAAGATTGAAACCGATCCAAAAGTCTACGCGGTTGAACCGGGAGGACTCCTTCGCTGGGTTCCGACCGAGGCGCGCGCTTTGACTCTTTACGGCTCTGCTTGGGCATCAAGAATCATCGACGTTCCGCTCGTCTTCTGGGTTGATTATTCATTCGGCAGCGACATCACAACTGATCAACATCCAACCGGTACTCTGATTAAATACACCGGCACGACTGACACTTACTTTATCCAGGGCGCGGAAAGACGATTGGTCTCAACTGCCGGATTTACCGCGAACAAGTTCCAGTTGTCAAATGTTCTCGCGGCTCCGACCACGATTTCCTACACCCTTGGAACGCCGATCACTGTTGAGGATACATCCCTGACCAGAATTTACTAGAACTTAGAAGATAAGATAAAAACCAGGCCGGATTTTCCCGGTCTGGTTTTTTGTGGTATAATGATGGCGGAAAGGCGTAATATGTTTGTGGATAATTCGTTATAAATAATAGGTTAATAATATAAATTTTGTAAAATAAACTACTTTTGTTCAGTTACTTTTAACTTTAAACTTTTAATTTTAAACTTGACTGAGCGAAGCGAAGGAACGTATGGCAGAACAAATTAGAAGGAAATTTTTTAAAGTACTACCATTGTCGGTGGTGATTTTAATGGTGATGGCTTTGACAGTTGGGGTTTGGCAGGCGACAGAACACCCCGCACATGCTGGAGTAGTGGTTATGTCCACTGCGGTGACAGCGGATACAAACGCTGATGGCACCGTAGATCAGGCCACTATTACATTTAGTGAGGGCACGGATATTAATGACACGGGAGCGGGCGCGGATGGCTTGGACAGTCTTGCTTTGACAGATAGTTGCACAATTGCTATCGGTGATTATTCTGCGACTAACACCTTGACGCTGATATTAACCCTCACGGGTTGCACAGCTGGTGATACTAGTATTACTCCTACCATTACTTATACCTCGCAAGGTGGAGCGGGAAACAATTTCGCCATTTCCGATAATGCTACAAGCACAGAAATGGTTAATGGCGTAAATGTAGTTTCAGACGACGGCGCCGCGCCAGCTTACTTGAGTTCCAAGACATTAGACAACGACGCTGACGGAGTAGTTGATTATGTTAAAATAACTTATTCCGAGGCAGTTCTTGATTCTTCGGTCGCAGCCGCTGATTTTGAAGCCGGTATTGTTGATACCACAGCTGGGAACTTAACAGAGTCATTTACTTCCACCGAGCCTTCCGCCGGAACCGAGACAGACGTGGCTGATGATGCTTATATTTATGTCGGCGTTGCTTCAAGCGGTGAAACGATCTCAACCGACAAGACTGATTATACCTTAAAGATCGAACAGGTTGGTGCGGTTACGGACAGCGTTCCAAATTCACTTGCTTCCTTTGTCCTAAAAACTTCTACTGATGGCGCTGCGCCATACCTTATCTCTGCAACTTACTCTGACTCTGATGCTGACGGTCAAGTTGACCGTGTTGCCTTTGCTTTTTCTGAAGTAACAACCTTAACTACAATTACTGCCGCTGACTGGGCTTTTTCCGCGGCCGGCGATATTAATCTCGTCGGTGATTTTGCTGCCGCTGAATGTACTGGTTCCGGCACTTTGTCTACGATTACTTGCACTGACGCCGGAACTGGTACCGTCGACACCGATGCCAACGAAACAGGCAAACAAACTACGGGGGGCAGTGAACCAACCTTTACTTACACCAACAGTACAAATAACATTAATGACACAATTAACAATACGCCTACCTTTGGCCCCATAACTTTAACCGATGGAGCAGCTCCTGTTCTTGTAACTTCTTCTCCGGCCAGTGCCGCGACGGATGTAGCTTTGGACGCTAGCCTAGTTCTTACTTTTTCTGAAACCATGACAGAAGCTTCGGTAACGGGAGCAATTGCTAGGACTCCTTCTTTTACTCTTGGTGCGGCGAGTTGGAACGCTGCAGATACAATTTTGACTTATTCTGCTCACGACGCTTTTGCCGGTTTGCAATCGTACACAATTACATTAGCCGGAACAATTGCTTCGGCTGCGACAACGGACGGAAATCTTGGTAGCGGTCCAGTAGCGAATCCATTCTCTTTTACAACCGTGGCGGCGACAAGCGGTGGTCCAAGCGGAGGCGGAGGATTGCCTGTTTCTATCACAGTTACGGCGCCAAATGGCGGAGAAATTTTAACTGGCGGCGATACTTATAATGTTACTTGGTCAACGACTGGCACGGTTACTGATCCTGTAAGCCTTTATTACTCAACCGACTCTGGTATTAATTTCCCAAATACGATTGCTACTGGTGAAACAAATGATGGCTCATATACTTGGACTGTGCCAAATACCGCGACCGGCACTGCCAAAATAAAAGTGGTCGCCGGGTCATTAAATGATGTTTCTGATGCCAATTTTACGATTACGTATTCTACTACAGCAGTTTCAACTGCGAATTCCACTGTTTCTGTTTCGCCGGCATCTGTTGTAGCTAACGGGACTTCAGAGGCAACTGTCACGGTTACCGTAAAAGATACGGGTTCAGATCTTCTTTCCGGTAAAGTTGTAACTCTTACTTCATCCCGAGGTTCTTCTGATACAATTACGACCGTGACCGGCACGACCGGCGCGAACGGAGTCGCCACCTTTGAAGTCAAATCAAGCACGGCCGGTACCTCAACTTACACAGCTACGGCCGCAGGTGTAGTCTTGAATCAAACTGTTTCAGTTGTTTTCTCAGCCCCGGGGACAGTTCCTCCAGCTGGCGAAACCCCAGTTAGTTTAAGTGTGGGCGATTTGATCAAGAGCAGCCTTAGCACCTCTGTCTACTACTATGGTTCAGACGGAAAACGCCATCTTTTCCCCAATGAAAAAACATATAAATCTTGGTATGTTGATTGGTCAAATATTAAAACAGTCCCAGCCACCCAACTTCAGGGCTTGGCGCTTGGCGATAATGTAACGGTTCGCGCCGGTACGGTTCTTGTTAAAATCCAAACCGATCCTAAGGTTTATGCTGTTGAACCAGGCGGGTTGCTCCGCTGGGTGCCGACCGAAGCTCGTGCCACAACTCTTTATGGTTCAAATTGGGCGCAAAGAATTATTGATGTGCCGCTTGTCTTCTGGGTTGATTACTCATTTGGAAGCGACATCACAACTGACAAGCATCCGACCGGCGCTGTAATTCAATACACGGGCACAACTGATAAATATTATGTTCAGGGGACAGAGAAGAGATTGATTTCCACCGCTGGCTTTACGGCTAATAAATTCCAGTTATCCAATGTTCTCTCTGCGCCAACGAGCATTACTTACACGCTTGGGACGCCGTTGACGGTCGCAGAGGATGCGTTAGTGAAGATTTACTAAAGGGATAGAAATACAAATAAAATGGGCAGAGTAAAGTCTGTCCATTTTATTATTCTCCGGAAATTTGATATAATAAAGCTTGAAAGATTTCTGTTTTTTATCCGTTTATATAATAAGAGTCGCCAAAGGAGTGGCTTTTTCTTAACTAATTTAATTAGAAAAATTATGAAAAAATTAAGAGTTTTTTTGATTATTACAATGGCGCTGACAATGAGCGGTATAAATTTTTTACCGCAGGCGGTAAATGCCTGGACGCCGACTATGGATTCGGCTGCTTTTATTGATTTTGATCATAACGGCACTATTGACCGCGTGAAAGTAGTTTTTAATGGTAATATTGATAATTGTAAATTTGAGGCAGGGGATTGGGCGCTTGGGGCAGGAAGCGTCGGCTTGATTGGTCCGACTGGTATATTGAACGGTTCCGGAGTTGACGCAAACTGTGACGGCTCAACAAATTATTTTTATCTTTTGGTGGAAGGTGCTTCGAATGTAACCGGCTACCCGGGAATGTCAATTCCAGCAGAGCTTGATTATACAAACCAAGGAAATTTAGGGAGTGTTACAGCTCTGGGCGTATTTGCGCCAGATCAAACTCTTGTTAATATTGACGATAATGCTTCGCCGGTTATTGTTTCCACTTCGCCTGCGACCGGAGCAACGGGTATCAGTATATCAACGCCGTCTGTCAGCGTAACTTTTTCTGAACCAATGCAGACTGGAACAGTTTCGCTTTCAATCAGCGAGGGAAGTTGGGGGGCGGCCTCATGGAGTGGTGATAACACAACCCTTACTCGGTCAAGATTGTCAACCCTTCCTTATGATGTAAATATAGTAGTGACAACAACCGGGGAAGACAAAAGTGGATATTTAATTTCTTCCGGTAATCCTCCGGCCGTGGCAAATCCTTGGAATTTTAGAACTGCCGCGGACGTGTCCTCAATTGTTTCGGCAAGTGAATCTCGGGTTTCCGCTGCGCCGGCTTCAATTACGGCAAATGGATCGTCTGTTTCGGTAATTACCGTAACTGTAAAAAATTCTTTTGGCGGATTACTTCCCGGAAAAATTGTGACGCTTTCGGGAAGTCGCGGATCAACCGATACAGTTATTATAGTTAATGATGTGACAAATGCAGACGGGAACGCATTTTTCCAAGTTCGTTCAAATACAACCGGCAGCACAACCCTTACTGCGGTAGCAGATGGTACAACAATTGGCCAAACAGCCGTAGTAACTTTTACAGCCGCGGCGTTAGGACCGGTTTCTGTTTCAAGATCAAGTGTTTTTGCGACGCCGGCTTCCGTAACGGCAGACAATAGTTCTTATTCCACGGTTTATGTAACCGTGCGTGATGCCTCCGATAACCTTCTCTCCGGAAAAACCGTGACTCTATCTTCAAGCCGCGGATCGACTGACACAATTTCAATTATTAACGGCACAACAAATTCTTCCGGACAGGCGACTTTCCAGGTTAAGTCAGGAACTACTGGTACAGCAACTCTTACTGCTGTTGCGGATGGAACAACAATTTCGGCAACTACTACAGTAACTTTTGCGGCAGCCTCTACTTCTTTGATTTATGGAGATTTATTTAAAGAATCCGGAAGCACAGCCGTATATTACTATGGCGATGATGGCAAAAGGCATGTTTTCCCGACCCAAGCAATTTACTTTTCTTGGTATTCTGACTTTTCTACCATTAAAACTGTGGCTCACAGCACTGTGACGTCAGTTCCGCTCGGCGGAAATGTTCTCGCAAAACCCGGGACATATTTGGTCCAATTTGTCAGTATGGATACGCCCTTCCGCGTTCTTGACCCAAAAGTTTATGTCTTGACCGCGACCGGACAATTGCGATGGATTACTTCGGCAAGCACTGCCGCCTCGCTTTATGGCGCCGACTGGGAAAAAAAGATAATCGCCGTCCCAGAAGTTTACAAAACAAATTATGGAAATGCCATAGCCGGAGCAGACGTTAACGGAACCGCGGATTATAGCAGAGCATCGGTTGAAGCTGCCGCAAGGACAATAAGTGATTTATATTAAAAATATCAGAGGTAAACAAAAGGACTGCTTCTTTTAGTAAAGGACAGTCCTTTGTGGTATTTTGGCTTGTTTTTTAGAATGGGGGGTGTTATAATAAATGAATTAATATATGCGCAAAACCACTATTTTAGTGACAATTTTTAGTTTAATTATCTGGGGTTTTCTACCCGGATTAGCTTTGGGAATAAATTCTCCACGGGAAAAGGTTCGGCCATATAAGGTGGACGAGAGTTTGGTTAAATTTAAAGACAGAGCGCGGGTAGAAAAAATAATTTTGGAATCGGGGGATAGTGTGTCGGAAGTAATTTCTCAATATGAAAGTCGGCCGGAGGTAGAATTTGTTGAGCCGAATTACAAGGTAAAAATTGAAACAATTGCTTCAAACGATCCGTACATTTCCAAACAATGGTATCTTGATAAAGTTCATGTGTGGAGCGGGTGGGAAAAAACTTCGGGAAACAAAGACACAGTGATCGCTATTTTGGACTCAGGAGTGGATATTGATCACCCAGATCTCGCAAGTAATATTTGGGTTAATCCAGGTGAAGTGCCAAATGATGGAGTAGATAATGACGGAAATATTTATGTTGATGACGTGAACGGTTGGGATTTTGTTGCCGGCGATAATAACCCGCGGCCGGATTTTAAAGAATGGTGGTATACCAAGGAAGGAATTGATCATGGAACAATTGTCGCCGGGGTTGCCGCTTCTGTAGGAAATAAT
>Ga0180007_10004317_pt1 | contig 15117 bp, 9 predicted proteins | sample MM_PC_MetaG_FD_121122 | JGI IMG/M metagenome (GOLD analysis project Ga0180007, IMG submission 121122) | Groundwater microbial communities from the Aspo Hard Rock Laboratory (HRL) deep subsurface site, Sweden - MM_PC_MetaG | ecosystem: Environmental > Aquatic > Deep subsurface > Groundwater... | reverse complement strand
TTCAATAACATCAATGTACTTATTGCCGCCATAATAGCGTTTACCCGGATACCCTTCTGAATATTTATTTGTCAAAACAGAACCCAAAGTCTTTAAGACATCCTGGGAAACATAATTTTCTGATGGTATCATTTCCAGGCCATCTTGCTGACGCTTGAGCTCATCATTCATGGCCAAACTGATTTTTTTGTCATTAATTGAATACATATAATACTATTGTACTGTATAAATTGAATCTAATCAAAGTATAGGGCATTATTAAGAATGCCTGAGTTAAATATATCAAAATAAATTACTCAATTTTCCGGATTACTTCTTTTCTTTCATGGCCGACCTCACATAATCATTTATAAACTTCGTCATTTTCTTGCTGGCCTTGTGAATTTCATCAAGATATTCTTTTTGTTCCTTGCTTATCTTGCCAACCTGTCCGATTAACATTGCTTCAGAATATAGATTAATAGTAGTCAATGGGCCTTTGAATTTATGGGAAACCAAACCTAGCATATCCTCACTGTTCTTCTGATTTTTTTTCTTGTTGACTGGCATATTTATTCCTCCTCTAGTGGTTCCCATGATTTTACTGTACCACAATAATAAAATAAGGTACGGCAGCAATCCTCGTTTGATGACTTGCAAATTCTTTCAAAAGTAACAGTAACTTTTTCTCCCCGATACGGCCTGAATTGCTCTTTCATAGAATCATATTTTTGCAAACCGATTTCATAGCCGCTCGTAGCCAAGATGCCAAATGACTCGCTAGGCGTATTATAACCCTTTACAAAAACCGTTCCTTCAATTATCACCTCTTCATTCGTTGAAGCTGTTCCTGACACTGCTTCATCACCGTTATTAATATTATCATTGGCTGAAGATTCATTGTTTATGTTTGTAGTAATAGTATCTTCATTATTGGTAATTGGCTCAACATTCTCCACACGAATTACGATAAATACAATAAATCCTATTATGGCCAGCAATACAACGACTGTAGAAATTATCAGGATTTTTTTCGTTTTAGGATTCATATTATAAAATTATTTTTTAAATAATGGAATTTTTTCAATTATATTATCGGCTTGGTCAAAAAATTTAAGTTCAGTCAAAAATTCCCTGGGCAGTGTGCCTAAATTCATCATAGTGGTAAGCAGGCCAATCCAGTAATTACTGATAAAAACCATTTGCTGAAGCTGCTCCGGATGATAAGTACGATTCCTGATATGGACAATTGATCGCATCAATACCATCAAAGTGCCCAAGCCACCGCGAAAAACCACAATAATTGGGGAGCAGGTAGCCAGCAGTTCAATTCGGGGCTGGGGAGAATTAACCATAATTTTTTCACCAAAAGAACTGGCATCTTTTTTAAGTTCCGGGAAAATAATTCCAGCTGCCTTGTCCTTTGCTATTTTTGATGTGGATTCCATAATGCCTGATGAGCGTCCGCCGTTCATTATAATCCCTCCCTGCTTAATCACGTACTCTGTCAGAACCGCCGCTTGCTGGCATTGGTTATGATCAGCAGGCAATGAACCGCTGCCTGAAATTGATACAACTAATCCCTCGCTTTCATATGTGATCAGCTTCTCTTTTGAGGACTTATGCAGGGTCAACCAGGCAGAGGTATTTTTAATTTCAGCTTCATTGAATAACTCGCCGATAATTCTGCGTTTTTTCTTTTGATATATGATTTTTGCTTTATTGCCTGATTCCATATGCTTAAATATTATTCATAACGCAAAGCATCTAAAGCTGAAATTTTCGCCGCGCGCCGGGCAGGATAAACGCCTGTGATAACGCTGACAAAAAATACCACCAATAATATTATAACTAAAAAAATCATAGGTGAATAAAACATATCTACCGGCTCGCCGCCCAATCGTCCGGCTAAATAATTTATGCCAAAATTTGTCAGCTCCCCACCGCCTACCCCTACAAAAATTCCAATTATTCCTCCGGTCATACCTATAATAATAGCCTCAACTAAAAATAATTTATAAATATCCCCCGAAGTGGCCCCTAAAGATTTCATCAGGCCGATCTCCCTAGTTCTTTCCAGAAGTGAAACAGTAAGTGTATTTAATGCTCCAAGTGCCGCTACAAACAGGGCGATAGCCCCGAAACCAGCTACTATTAATTCAAAAACGACAAATATCTGGTCAATCTGCCCGACTGTATCAGCTACTGAATCAACTTGGTAGCCCATTGATTCAATTCTTTTCCTCACTTCCGGCAAGGCTGCTTCATCATTTACCTTTACGCGGGCCAAAGTGTAATCTTCTAACTTGTCATCCTGAACTTTAACCTTAGCAGCACTATAATCGGCGCTATAGCCAAGGTTTTGTAAATAAGCTATGGGGATATATGAAATACTAAGCTCATCTTCATCTTCAAGTGTACCAATTATTTTTACGGAAACTTCCCTTGACACTAATTCTTCTTCTGAGCTGCCTTCAATTTTTTGGGGTACTAATAATCTCACCTTTAATTCCTGTCCTACTGCTTCATCCGGATTTCCATAACCGACCAAATTAAGAGCTGTTGAGGTAATAACCATTTCATTGGCCTTCTCGGAAGAAAATTCCTGCCCTTCTTTCAGTTTAATGCCTTCCATTGATAAAAAAGTTGGATTAATACCGTAAATTGCCACGTCCGTTACTGCATCACCATGCACTACCTGGGCTGACAAACTCAGCGATGGACTTACCGAATCCACATCTTCCATCGTGTTAAACTGTTCAACCACTTCCTCGTTCAGTTCCAATAATGTAGATTCACCCTTGGAAACATCCAGTATCGTCAAAGCTTCTACATTGGCAATTTGCCCGCGTACTAGTCTCTGCAGGCCAAAACCCATGGACACCAGAAAAACCACCAAGCCTATGCCTACCGTCATGCCGCCAATAGTTAAAATACTCCTGAGTTTTCTGCGCCTAAGGTTGGATTCTGAAAGAAAAAATGTATAATTTATTTTCATATTATTAAACTATCAGCCGCCTAAAAATTGTTCGCTGCCCTGCACTACATTGCCGTCGCGGATATAAACCGTTCGGGAAGCATAGCGTACATAGTCAATATTATGCGTAACCATTAAAATTGTTTTTTTATCTTTTTCATTAAAATTTTTAAGTAGGGTCATCACCCTGTCTGCGGAATTAGTATCTAAGTTACCAGTGGGTTCATCAGCTACAATAATTGGAGGATTATTCATTAGGGCGCGGGCAATAGTTACTTTCTGCTGCTGGCCGCCAGAAAGTTCAGTGGGCAAATAATTAGCATGGGTCTCCATGCCTAAATCTTTTAAATACTGCTGGGCTTTTTTATTTCTTTCTGATTTTCCAATATTATTAATTGCTAAAGGCAAGGCTACATTATCTAAAACTGAAATTGACCGAACCCATTCAGCGCGCTGAAACACAATCCCATAGTGTTTGAATCTGAATTTTGCTATCTGGTTTGGCTTTTTATTAGATATTACGTCCCCATTCACAATAACACTGCCGGAGCTGGGAGTTTCCAGACCGATCATATGATTGAGCAGTGTTGACTTGCCGCTGCCAGAAGGACCTAAAATTACGATAAATTCCTGAGGATAAATTTTTATATTTATATTCTTCACTACATCAATACGGTTTTTACCAACCATGTAGTATTTGTTCAAATTACGCACTTCAATAATTGGCTTTTTCTTCTCATTTTCTGTTTTGGCGCTCTGCGCAGCAATATCAGCAATAGTCTGGCCTTTTGACTCTGCAGGAATTGGTTTTTTTTCTTTTTCTTTTTCTTTGGATTGGTTTACCATTTCATCTTCCACCCAAAAATATGATAGTTAATACTATATAAATTTTTAAATATTTTTAAAATTATTAAACAATAACCAGTTTGGTATTTACTATATTATAACATATTATTCAAAAATAATTAAAACTCATTAAATTACTCTAGAACAAACTGCCCATATTACCCAGCCAGGAGAATGTTTGTTCTAAGTTAGTGATAATCAACTGCAAAAATGATTCGCGTTTCCTGGAAGTCAGTACGGAGTGTGATCCTGATTTTGTTTCATTGCCGGCTTTATCGCGCGATACCACCCGGAAATGATAAGTTTTAGCCGGCGCTAATTCACTGATAACGGTCAAATGATCCATAACCAATTCGGCATTTTCCTCGGTCTGGTCGCTGTATTCTGAACCGGACAAACCAACGCCGAATTCAACCTGGGAGGTGGTTGGCTCATCTGATTTCCAGGAAATCACAATCTGGATCTTAGAGCCTTCACCTGAACCAATAGTATTGGATTCAGATTGTATGCCAAAAATTTCCGGCGGCGTCGTATCTTCAAGCGTGGTAAACTCGTTTTCCTCTGATACTGCTTCGTAGCCGAACGCGTCAGAACCGCGCACTTTAAATAAATATCTGGCTGCGTCTTCCAGGCCGTATAATAATATGACGTGGTCGGTAACCATGGCAGTATTGCCCTGTGTCTTAGGAGAAATATTCTCACTGTAATATTCTACTTCCGAAGTGGTAGGTACATTGGTTTTCCAGTAAACTTCCGTCTGGCCTTCGGCCTTATTTTCATATGTTATATCTGACACTTTCGGAAAAGTCAGCGTACTAAAAGTATAATCATCTGAAGATATTGGGTTGCCATTCTTATCCTGACCGCCGATGCGCAAATGGTACAACGTACTGTCACTTAAATTTTCCAGCTTAACCGTATGGGTGTAGGCATACGAAAGTGTAGTATCAGTCCAGGTAAACCCGTAGTTAGCCGTTGTACCATACTGTATGGCCGCAGTAGACTCCTTATTAGTTTCCCAACTGATAATACCGTCGTACAGCCTGACGTCCGTAATCTTCACATCCATCACCCTAGGTGCTTCTAAAGTAGTGAATGATTTAACGTCTGAGTAGGCTTCATTTTCGTCAACATCAATACTTTTAATCTGGTAATAGTACGTTGTTTCAGACTTCAGGCCGGTGACTTTTACTTCATGCTGTTCCAATAAATCAGCCGTGCCCTGTTCTTCTGTCCAGTCCGTCTTGGTTATACCAAAGTCAACAAATGATGAAGCGATACGCTCTGTACGCCAATTCACCAATGCCGAGAATGAATCAGGCACGGCCACCGGCGCTTCTGTAATAGCTGGCGGCGATGTATAGCGACCTTCTGGAACTTCGGAGACAACGTCAGTAGGCAGAGAAGTGGCTTGTGCCTTATCTTCAGCTGTAATTTTATAATAATATTCCGTAGAATTATTCAAGCCGGTATCAAGATATCCTGTTGACGTAATGGTGGCTATTTCCTCAAAAGTTAATCCGTCAATAGAGCGCTCAATCGTGTAATATATTTCATCCTCGAGCGTATAGCCTTCAGGCGGATCCCAGGTAATAGTTATTGAATAGCGCTTAGCATCCCTATCCGATGAGTCTGTAATAGTGACAGCATGCGGTGAGCCGGGTGGCGTGGTATAAGCCTCAAATTCTATGGCTGCATAGTTTGAATAATTAATATTGCCGGTATTATCAATAGCCACTACATAAAAGGTATTAATGCCCTGTTGGGTTGCCGCGTCATATGCTGTCAAAGAGGTTTCTTCCATATAAGTTACATTTTCTTCATTGGGCAAATTATTAACCACATAGTAATATCCAGCAACCGTCACGCCCTCATCATCAGGCGCCTCCCAATTAAAAGCAAAATTATTAAGGGTATTTGAGGCAGGTGTGACAGCCAAATTTAGCGGAGCTGATGGAGCCCCCTTGGTAGTGAACTGAAAATCACTTGAATAACCGACATTACCATCCTGATCCACCCACTTTGTTCGATAGTGATATTCTGTATCAGGCGTCAAATCAGTCACTGTCACTTCATGCTCAGAGACTAATTCTGAAGTGCCGGTTTCTCCGCCATAAGCAGTAGTTTCCCCGTATTCAACAAATGAAGTAGCAGGGTGAGGAATAATATTACCTTCACGATCCTGGTCATCAAGAGTTAGCCATTCTATGACTGCGGAACGAATCCTAGCTGTAGCCAGCGGCAAACCGCTGATGGAAGGAGCATTTTTAAACTTACCTTCGGGTTTTATATCGACCACAGCTGAATTACCCGAAATAGTGCCTCCAGAACCAATTGCCCGGGTAAAATATGAATAAGTTATTGTATTATCCAGACTGGTATTTAAATAACCTAAGTTATCCGCATCAACCTCAGCTAGCATCGAGTAATTATCCGGTGGATCATCAACCGTACTAGGATTAGTACAGTCAACACTATCCTCACAACGGTATACCTTATAACCTTCTACACCAGAACCTTCATCAGTTGGCTCATCCCAGGTCAGGGTTACTAAATAACGGCTAGTTGAACGATCAGAAGAGTCAACTGCCTGCATACTGGTAGGAGGACCAGGCGCATTAGATATAAAATCATAAGTAACAGTTACATAATTATCATAATCAATATTGCTTATGGAATCCGTAGCAACTAGATACAATGTATTAGTCCCTTGTTGCGTAGCTGCAGAAAATCCTGGTAATAATTTATTTGAAGTTTGAGTGGAAGTTGTCCAGCCGCCATCCGGACTTGGTGTATCACTTCCTGAAGTATTTTGTCCGCAAGTAGCTGCACTCGGCACCTCATTAATTGTATAGCAATACCTAAGAACGTCTCCAGCCGCACAAGGAGTCTGTCCTAAACAAGTAGCTGGTAATTCCCAAGAGAAAGAAAATGTATTATTGTCGACAGCGGATGTCGGATTAGCATATAAAGCGGCTGGCGCGGTTGGAGCATCGCCAGCATAGTAAAAATTTGTTTGCGAATAACCAGAATAATTTCCGGCATTATCTAAAGCACGCACATAAAAAGTATTGCTTCGCGATTGATAAGAAGTAACGTCATTAATAAACAAATCAGTAGTACACTGTTCTGTATAAAACGGATCCAAAGGATTGGTGGTAGCAGTTTTATAGCAATAAGAAACAATGTTTGAATCTGTATCTGTTGAGGCATTCCAATCAAAATCAAAATTATCCGTAGCCGAATATCCAGTCGGCGTTACATCCAGCGAACCTGGCTGAGTAGGATTAGTACCGTCGTATTGATAAATAAAAGCCGCGTAAGTAGCATCCGCTTGGTTGCCTACATTATCTTCTGTCCTGATGCGCAAATAATACGTATCAGTGGTTAAAGCTGAAGCTGCTTCATCCAGGGCATCCCATTCAGAAGCAGTATATAAATTTGTGCCCCCAACATAAGCTAAATTAGTGGCATCGCCCGCATCATCAATTGGATCCTTAGTATTGTCACTACCAAAATAGACATAGTAGCCGGCTACACCCGAACCGCCAACATTATCACTGGCATTATCCCAGTCAAAATACGGTGTGGCGTCATTATACCAGGTACTGGCGCTTAACGGATCGCCAGGTGTATCATCAGTATATGCTGAAGTAGTAGAAGGATTGTCCGGATCAGTATTATCAACATAATAACTAACCTGCATACTGTTAACAACTGGCGAGAAAACTTTATCCGCAGAAGACCAGCTCAATCTGATCTGCAAATACTGAGCAGCCGTAGAATCAATATCATATAAATGGGTATTGTCATAATCATTAGTTTTTTCCTGGCTCACTTCATCCCAAGCGTCCCATTCTGCGCTAGCATCACCGTTGCCGCTAACCGGATCGCAGTCAGAATCTGAACAACTTCTAGTGTCAACCGTTATGGTGGTATTGGTATTTTCTGTAAATACGGCTGTTAAACCTCCCCAACCACCAACATTTCCCAGATCCAATATTGAAGACGTATGCGAGCCAGACTCTTCAAAAGAAGTTGTATCCGATTCATAAGCTACATATTTCCACATGGTCTCATTATACTGGCCGCCCTGCAAAGCATACATAATATTATAAGTGGGATCACCTTTAGCAATATCAGCGTAATATGGCGTACCCAGCGCTTCAGCTACTGTATCATCCCAAGAACCAGGCGAAGTCGAGGTTAGGTCAAACTTCCAAAAATCCTGTGTCGTATTAACATCAAAAGTCCATAAGCCACCATCCTCATCATAAAATAATGTTTCAGCGTGTTCTGTGGCATTAGGCGTTACCGCTGGCGGAGTAACAGTTTCAAAAGCACCGTCATTGATGTCAAAACGATAAACATTACTTGTATTATTACCGCGGATAATAAATAAACAGCCAGTTGAATCAGGACAGCCTGTTTCCGAAGCCGGCACATAGGCTATTGATGAACCATCGTCAACCGCAGCTGGCAGATCTTCAGGCGCGTCTCCCCAACTGCCAGTGGCGCCAGAGTCAATATCATAACGGTAAAAATCAGCGTCATTCTGGCCTCTAATGCCATAAATATACCCATCCTGCCCCCAGGCCAAACCTCCGCCCTGGGTAATAGTTTCTGGAAACGGATCCATAACCTCCCAAGAATCATAATCAATATTGTATTTCCAAAAATCGTCCGTACCGTTACCGCGCGTCAAGAAAACACAGCCATCTTGGTTATCACAATCAGCATGAGATCCGGGAATAAAAATTAAATCAGATCCTTCTTCCGTACGAGTTGGCGTATTAGCCAATCTGCTCCAACTCTCATTGGAAATTGAATATTTATAAAAATCAATGTCATTATACGCAGCCGTAGCATAAAGATTATCATCACCATCAAAAACAATATTTGAATAATAGGAATTGTTTGGCAGGCCCTTGGAAATCCACCGGCTATTGGCAATATCATATTTATATAAGCCTGAACCAAAATAAGTATTGCCTAGGAAATATAAATAACCATCCAGATAAACTAGATTGTTGCCCTCACCCTGGTAGTGCTGTATTGGCGCGTCCCCAATAACTGTCCAATAGCCGGTATTAATATCACACGACCAAAACTGCCTTTGCCACCACAAATCCTGGCCGGTGCGGGTATCCAATACGCTGCCGTTAATAACATACAATGTGCTGTCTCCGTCATAAGTCATGGTAGCACCGTAATATACGTTACTCGGTGCAGCATTTTCATACGTCCAGTTGCCGGTCTCAAAATCGTGTTTGAATAAATAAGGCGCATTGTTGCCACGCAAGGCATACATATAACCATTGTCACTAACATACTCCATAGTTGCTCCCATACGGGCATTATTGGGAATAATTGGTTGGGATGTGTTAAAAGCATTATCAGTCAAATCAAACCGCCAAAATTCTGTGGAATTATTGGCTTCCAAAATAAATAAACAACCCTTAGCATCATTGCATCGATCAATATCATCATTATCATCAAACGGCACATATTCCAATTGCGTGCCGAAATATGCCTCATCTGGCAAAGGTAAAGGATTACCAGCACTGGCAGTCCAAATAGAAATATCCTGGTCATACTGCTGCCACTCTTCAGCCGTTAAATCAAAACGATAAAACCAGGTGGTATTGCGGCCTGGCGTGGCGTACAAAAACTCTCCATCTGAATTATTTACATATTCCAAATTAGCGCCATATTGGGTATTGGTAGAACCGGGCATAGCATCTAAATCATTATCCCAAGTATCAGTTGACGGCGTATACCTGTACAAATCCCGGGTATTTCCGCGCAAAGCATACAAATATGTGCCATCAGTAGTCATCGTATCGCCAATCTGGCCATAAGCAGGTAATGGCGAGGTACCTTCCCAAAAACCAGCGGTTACGCCTGATAAACGTATATTAGACGAATCACCCGTATCCAAATTAGTATTTGTACAGTCAGCGCAAGTCCAGGCTTCTTCAACTTCCATGCCTGCCTGGCCAATTGGCGTACCAAACTCATTGGCCGGAGAAATACCGCTATAAATATAAGTAAAAGCATCCCAGGCAGTATCAGCCACATTGCCCGCAATATCTTTAGTCTTTATTAATAAATGATAAATGCCGGTAGACATGCCTGTGTTTACCTGGTAATTGGTACCGGTTTGATAAGTGCCCACTGATGTTTCATCAAAAGTTGTGCCAGTTGACCAGTGTACATAATATCCGACCACACCTGAAGCCGCGTCAGTACCGGCTGACCAGCTGAAAAATGGATTGTTATAGGAATATGATTGACCCGAGGTTATTGAGGTGCCGCCAGTATCAGATAAACCTGTAGCTGTTCCAGCCGGATTAGTTGGATCAGCCACATCACCAGTATAAGTAATAGTAAAATCGTCTATCCTTGGCGTAAACGCTGTATCCGAAGTCTCTAAAACTGCCTTTATCTTGATATAACGGGCAGCATCTGAAGCAATGGCTCCAGCCACAATTTCTTCCCAATCAGACCAAGTGGCTTGATCAGCCGAAGTACGGCTGTACCAGGTTATCGAAGTATTGGCTGGAATATTTGTAGTTGCACTAAATCCTCCGGTAAAATCTGCAGCATAAATTAAATCAATTGATTTTGAAACATAAGTCCCTTCAGTCACATAATGTGTATTATCATCCTCAATTGTATAGGTCCACAATGAAGTACCATAATAACCCCCTACAGCATAAATCTTATCATCATCAGGATTATAAGTAACAGAACCGCCGCCGCCGATCCAGTGCGGAGCATTGGCCATTTTTTCCCAGTCGCCGCCGCTAATATTATAGCGCCAAAAATCCGGTTTATAGTTGCCGGTAAAGGCATATATGCAGCCGCCGGCATCAGCACAATATGCACCATTGGGTACAAAAGTCATATCCGCGCCATAGTATGTGGGTGCTGGTACATCTGCTAATTGCGTCCAGACGCCATCAGCATCACCATCCGGATCATATTGGTAAAAACTATTACTATAATTCCCGGTAAAAACATATAAATAAATATCATCAGAGGCCATGGCACCGCCCATATAGACGGCTTCAGGCACGTCTTCCAAAACACTATCAGCCGTCCAAGGACCGTCTGGCGTTGTAAATCGCCATATATCTCTTTGGTTGTTACCACGCAAGGCATAGACCCCATCTCCTGTTATATAAGCTGAAGCTGAGCCATACTGTGCTGCTTCCGGCAAATCATCTTCTTGTGACCATGAGGTACCATTGTATTCATAAAAATTAATTCCATTTTCTCCGACTACTATATACACCAAATTATTATCATCATCATATGCTAAATTACTGCCTCTTTGAGGACCGTTATTTGAATAAAAATTTCCACCGGTAGTCCACGAACCAGCGGATGAATCGTATTCATAAAAATTATAATCGTTCCTGCCAGGATAACCATATACTGTATTTGTCGCACCGTAAATCAATGTTTTCCCCTCATTTGTGCCAGAATAATGACTAGCATCATCATATTCATCCAAAGTCAGCCAGGTGCCATTTGTGCCATCGCCAACATCAAACTTCCAAAAATTCTGCCTGACCTGGCCGGGAAAACCATAAATATATCCATCCAAATAGGCCATGGCACCACCATAATAAACATTACCAGGTGCATTTTCAGTTACCCCAGAGTTGGCATCCCATTTATTAGTAGCTACATCATATTGATAAAATTCATCTGTCTGATTGCCCTGAAAAATATAAATATCATTGTGGGAAGAATCATAAACTATGGAATTGCCATAACTAACATTCTCTGTAATTAAATCTAAACAACCTGCAGTAGCACATGTTGGAGTCCAGTTATTATTCTGAATATCATACTGGTAAAAATCATCCTGGTTTCCTCCTCTAACGCCATATAAACAGCCATCATCGCTTCCACAGCCGCTGGCTCCAGCCGGTACAAATACCAACCCACCGCCTCCACTGGAAGGTACTACCGTCATATTTGATTTGGCAGTCCAGGTACCAGCGCTGATATCATAAACATAAAACCAGTTATCAGCCCCGGAAGTGGAGAATAGTGCCCAGATATTTCCATTGCCATCATAAGCTAATGAAGTACCCCGCCGCTCCTCCTCTGGCGCGTCAGTTATTGCTTCCCAAGTATCGTTGGCAATATCATAGCGCCAGAATTGCTTAAGTGAACCTGCTGTTTGCCCGGCATTTCCACCAGGAAAAGCGTACATATATCCGTCACCGCCATAAACCAAATCAGCTCCATCGTATGTCGCAGACGGTATATCAGCCAGCCTTTTCCATATTTCCGTATCCGGATCAAACCGGTAAAACTCTGGTGAAAAATATCCTCGAAATGCATAAATACTTGATCCATCAGAAGCTAGGGTAGCGCCATATGATAAATAGTAAAATGGCGGGTTCGCTGGCTGATCCCACTGGCCGATCCCCTGCCGCAGCTGGATAGAATCAGCTGAAGTTTTTGTATCAATCCTTTGGTCATTATAACTGCCCAGTTCCCAATCAGCCTGTAAGGTAATTTGCTGGGTAGCGGCCAGAATTAACTGCCACTGCACAAAACTGCCTGCTATTAAAAGGATTATTACTACTGCCGTGACTCTGAAAAACCAACGCCTGAATTTTATACTCTCCGAGCACCTAGAAAAAAACTTTTCAACCTTATCAAATACACAAATTTCTATCCGAGAAAAAATCTGCCTCAAGGACAAAAACCGATTTTGTAAATTTACAAAAATCCGCCCAACTAAACTTGGTGCTGGACGCGTAATTTTATTGGCCTTGCCAATGCTACGATAATAAGAAAAAACGTGTTTCTGCGCAGAACGCTTTTTTAGAACAGATTTTTTATTTTTTCTGCTTGTTAAAACCCCTGCATTCTTTAGAGTTTTTGTTTTTTTTGTTGTCCTACGGCATGTGGCCATAAGTGTTAATAAAAAATAAATTTTATTACTAATAACACAATAATTTGAAAGCTAAAAAACTTTCAAATTTATACTCTTATTGTAACACATTTAGATAAAAAAATCAAGTTAAATTATTGACACAATCAAGGCATATAATATAATTAAATCTGGCCAAGACATAAAAATGAATAAAAGAAATTCTTTAATAATTGTAATAATTACCCTAGTTGGCGGGGTGTTTTTTGGTTTTTTAATAGGCATTAATAAAATAGCAACTCAAGACAACAACAGTAAGAGCGTTAGGCAAGGTGGCTATATGTATATTAATCCTTTGCTGGAATGTGAGGTTGATGGCGGCTGGGGAAATAAATCCTTAAAAGACTATAAACAAGATATTAATAAAATTATAAACCAAAAAATAAAACAAGACCCCATTAACCATATCTCGGTTTATTTTCGTGACCTCAATAATGGGCCTTGGTTTGGCATTAATGAAAAAGAAAATTTTGCCCCGGCTAGCCTCCTGAAAACTCCCCTAATGATCACCTACTACAAAAAAGAGGAAGCTAATCCTGGTTATCTTAATAACAAATTAGAGTTTACTCCGGAAATCGCGAGTATTTATGGCAGCAATCCGGAAACGGCGCTGCTTACCATTGGCCAATCCTATACTATAGACGAATTGATTAATAATATGATTATTGAATCAGATAATAATTCCTTCGATACCTTAATACAAAATATTGACTTTAATGAAATTAAGCAAGTACATATTGATTTAGGCTTAACAGTGCCTGACCAGCAAACTCCGGACGATTTTATCACGGTTAAGGAATATGCCTCGCTGTTTAGAGTATTATTTAACGCTTCATATTTAAATCGCGCCATGTCAGAAAAAGCTTTGTCGCTCCTTAGCCAGGCTACATTTGATCAGGGCATAGCCGCCGGCCTGCCCCAGGGCACTACTATTGCCAACAAATTTGGCATTAAAACTATTGCTGAAAACCAGGAAAAACAGCTCCATGATTGCGGAATTATCTATTATCCTAACCATCCTTATTTACTCTGCATTATGACCCGCGGCAATGATCTCAATGAACTAACCCGGACCATCCGTGAAATATCCAGTGCTGTTTATCAGCAAATAGATTCGCAGTATAATAACTAATATGAAGCACTCACTTAAAATCGGCTTTAGCTTCGGACTCACCTCAGCAATAATTACCACCCTGGGTCTGATGGTCGGCTTGGAAGCCGGCACTAGTTCACGCTTAGCCGTTATTGGTGGCGTTATCACTATCGCCATTGCTGATGCTTTTTCTGATGCCCTGGGCATTCATATTTCCGAGGAGTCAGAAAATATCCATACAACTAAGGAAATCTGGACCTCCACTCTGGCTACTTTTAGTTTTAAGGCTGTCTTTGCGCTGATGTTTATAATCCCGGTAATTATCTTTGAATTAAGCGCAGCTATTGTTGTCAGCGTGGCCATAGGCTTATTACTGCTGTGCATCTTAAGTTTTGTGCTGGCCAAGCAGCAGCAAGAACCACCCTGGAAAATTGTGGGCGAACATTTATTGATCGCCGTAGTGGTCATCACCATCACCCACTACCTCGGCCTCTGGATCAACAAGACTTTTTCGTAATAAAAACTCACATCGACGCTGCTCCAATATGTCATTCAGAGGGAGTGGAACGACCGAAGAATCTTTATGATGTGTTTATTCATAGGCGTCGTAAAGACTCTTCGTCCTGCTTTCGACAGGACTCTGAGTGACAAATGATGATTAGAGGCGTAACAACAATTATAAATCCTTCACCATATACTTCTCCTGTAACCAGTAGCCTAGATAAAACGATTTCAACTAAAACAAAACCCGAACAAAAGTTCGGGTAATGTACAAATAATGAACTCACGCTGTCTGTAGTGGGGAGGACATTCCTTTCTTTTTTAGTATTTGCCGAATTTCCCCCACAAATACTCCCAATATAATAGCCGCCTGTTCAGCCATGGTTGTGTAATCACTCGGCTCACTGCTAAACCGAATAACTACCCCATCGGAAGCATTTTCAGATTGGTAGAAGTCAGCCCTCTTCCGCTTCCACCATCCAACTCTCACACTAAAAAGGTACTGACATTGCGCACAATCGTGCTGAAAGTGAGGGCCTTTTATAATTTTCATCACACCTCCTCTGCCTGTCGTTTTGTTAATTGTATGAGCTTAACAAAATTTATTATTTATGTCAATTGTTTCACCATATACGTTTTTTCAAGCTTATACCCCATTTTTTTATAATACCCCCTCACTCCTACTCCCGAAATTACGGCAATTTTTTTATACCCTTTTTTCTTAGCTAGCATCTCCGCTTGTTTCATCAAACGCTTACC
>Ga0180007_10004316_pt1 | contig 15119 bp, 19 predicted proteins | sample MM_PC_MetaG_FD_121122 | JGI IMG/M metagenome (GOLD analysis project Ga0180007, IMG submission 121122) | Groundwater microbial communities from the Aspo Hard Rock Laboratory (HRL) deep subsurface site, Sweden - MM_PC_MetaG | ecosystem: Environmental > Aquatic > Deep subsurface > Groundwater... | reverse complement strand
GCTGTTCACCGGTAACGACACTGGTGCTGAAGCTTCTTGCCGTGTGTTCAGCCTGATTGAGACCGCCAAGCTAAATGGTCAGGAGCCATATGCCTATTTACTCGCTGTCTTAACCAGCTTGCCTCAAGTAAGGAAGTCAGGCGATTGGAATAGCCTCTTGCCGTGGAATAGGCCGGAGAATGGGAAGAATTGACGGTTACGCTGGAGCTTGATTCAGGCTATAATTATCTTGTTAAAATGCGTAATGAGAATGCACCCTTGCAGGAATTCTGTCTAGCCGAGCGGTTACCAATGTCTGCCACTGAATGGCTGGCTTTAAAAAATACCTTGCTGGCCCAACTTAACCAGTGATATTGTATGGTTGCTCTCTCTTTCTAAAATAGGATGAGTTTTAACAAAAACTCTTGCAATAGTAGGCTGTTCATTAGGAATAGTATTTGAAAGGATTATGTAATGATGAAATCGTTTGTTCGTAAGGTGCAATGCTTCTTTTGGGTGTTATTTCTATTTTTTACAACCAGCCAGATTTTGGCACAAGGGGATAATATTAATGTTAATGAATCAAGCAGGTCCATAAAAGAAATAATTATTACCGGACTACAGTGGACTAATCCAGAGATTATACGTACTAAATTGGATTTAGCGCCAGGCGATGAGATTAGCCCCGAACAGATACCGGAATTAACCCAAATCATTGAGAATTACGGACGCTTTCGCAATATTGTATTGACTATAACCAATGTCGAAGACGGTCTGGCAATTTTGGAGGTGCACTGCGAAGATTACTTCCCGATGTTCGGCTATCCTTGGGGTAGCTATAATTCTTATTCTGGGTTCAGTGGTTCGATCGATTTTTCGCATAATAATATCAGCAAAAACCTTGATACCTTGTCGCTCGGCGTTTCGCTGGGCTGGAATCCAGCCATTCCTTCTCCTGATAGCCTAACCAGCTATGGTCTTTATTGTGGCTACAATAATTCCAATATTCCCTCTTGGCCTGGTATATCATTGAGCCTCTACGCTTCTACCAGTATGTATTCTACCCTGCGCTTTGCCTCGGAAGAGGGAAGTACATCAAGTATAGACTATTATGCCCAACAGAGGTCTATAAGTGCTGTACTTTCAGCTTCGTGGCGGTGGCTAGCGCACACCATTATATCAGCTAGCCTAAATGGCAATTATAGTTGGGGTAGAACTGTGGTAGCCAACCCTAATTTTTTCTACCTCTGACAAAGTTTCAGGTGAGACCAAACGTGGGCCTTTCTTTTGAAGAAATGGACTATCTGGACATGGGTGTTGAGCTGTCAGGTTACCGCTTGTCGTTTAACGAATCGCCCGGCTATGATTTTCTTCAAAAAAATCTAACAAATTCAATTCAAATTGGTCTGCTATTGGCTTTGAACCCTTTGCCTTTTAGTAACTCCTTAGTAAATCTGAGTTATACTAATTTAATTAATGACAAAGACAGCCTTGGCGGATATTACTCACGCTTACGTGGTATCCAGCAAGGTGAAATAACGACGGACAATCGGATAATTATTAATCTAGAAAATCGCTTTAAGCTGGCCGCGGATTTTTTATGGGGACGGTGGGCCATAGCGATATTTTCCGACTTAGCGTGGTCATTTGACCAGTTTGATTTTGGCCAATCCCGCTTTTTAACTGGGGCCGGCCTGGGATTGCGCTATCGATCCAATCTTATTAGTACTACTTTTAAAATTGATTGTGCCTGGAACCTGGCCAAGCTGAGCCAGTTCCCTGAAATTATGTTTACAATGGGGGAACTGATTCAATAATGTCTTTTTTGATTATACTGTGGAAAACTGTCAAGAGCCGCATTGTAAAGCCGTTTTTTCGACAGTTGCGACGAAATAATCTCTTTTTTGGCTTTCTTTTAGCTGGTTTTGTTTTGACTGGTTGCCTGAGTGTTTTTTTTAATCAGCTTAGGCTTAACCGCGATATTTATTTTGCCCAAAGATATACTGGTTTTTATGTTATTGTTAAGCATGATTATCAAAACTATACGTCCCGAACCTCAGCTCGAGAAGAGTACTTTTTTGCCCCGAAACCTTTGGAAGCTGTCCTGGATCGATTGGCCATCGGTCATTCTGTCCGTCTGCGAACACAAGCTATGCTGTATATTGATGATCCAGATGAAATGGAACTAAAGGATGGTCGCAGCATAATGTTGATTGGTTGTATCCCGAAGGCAGAACTGTCTATTTTGAGTGGCTTAGAGTTAAAAGGTAAGCTACCAACCTTAAGTGGTGATGAAGCCGTACTATTAACTGAATATGCTAATTATGATTACCCGCAGGCGTACATAATCCAAAGGATGAGTAGTTTTGGTTTTCCTTTCGGTGCCCGTTTCATTGTTACCGGCCAATTAGATACCCAGGGAGCAGACTCTTCATTGTATGGTTCCATTATGTTGGCCGATCGCCAAGATGTAGTAGAGTTAGTAGGGCTGGAGAATGATTTAGCTAGTGAAATAATCCTTGATCGACTTAATATATGGCAAAAATTTTTTCTGACTATTGCTTTGGGTCGAGAATACCGGCTTGTTCATTACACCGAGGTTGATGAACTAGCCCAAGCTGTCAACTTGGTGAGTGAAGGTTTGCGCTGGCTATTAATTATCTTTATTGTTGCAGTCATTAGCTCTGCTATTACAAATACTTTGATTGTCAGTTTTGCTAATCGTTCTTCAGAAATTGCGTTGCTACGAAGCTGTGGCTATAGTAACCACTTAATCCTGTTCCTCTATTGTCTTGAGTATGCTGGTCAGCTATTTGTAGCCTGGCTACTGGGTAGTGGTATTTCTGCTGGTTTGGCTCTAGCTTTTAATAAATTGGAAATTAAAGCCATCAATATCAATCTTGAAATTGCTTTCGCCGGTCGTGAAATCCTATTAAAGCCAAAACTTAGTGATTTTACCTGTAATCTGCTGTTTTTTTTAGCAATATTATTGACTGTAATAATTTATCGACTGGGTGGTTATCTGAAAAAAACGTCTCTAGCCAGTTAAGCAAAAGGATTATAATCATGCATTATCTGCGTTGGGCCTTTAGGAATTTAGTTACTAATTCTCCCAAGTATTTTTCTGTTTTGGTGCTAATGGCTATTACAACTACAATCCTCTGTTTTTTTGACGCAGTATATTTCGGCTATCAAAAACAGATTTTTGAATTTCAGCGAGTTCTCCAGGGCGATCTTTCAATTTCTACTGGGCAACTAAATGCTACTGATTTACTTCAAACGTTAGCTAATGAGCCTGAAATAGCAAGTCACATTGCAGTCAATGCTTTATCCAAAGTCAATACTAACGTGTCACTTGTGGTACCGACTGATTCAAAAGATGTCCAAGTGCTTGGGCTTACCCAAGCTTATTTACACAATGTTTTAAGACCATTCTTGATTACCAAGGCCGGAACCCTTGATTTGGTAGACCTACAGGACTGCCTCGTCGACAATCCGACAGCAATTGCTTTAGGGCTCAAGGTCGGCGATGAAATTATCTTATATGTTCATCAGCCAACCGAACGGATCATTACCCAACGGCTTGTTGTTACGGGAATCTATGTTGGCAATCGCTATGTTCAATCTGGCATTGTTTATTGTATGCCACAAATAGCTGCCAAGCTCCAAGAAAAGAGTGATCTTGCCAATTATTTCTTAATCAAATTTGATGAAGAGTTAACAAAAGAACAAACACGACAATTAGCTTATGATATAAAAGTATTGGTGGGCCAACAGTATCCCAAGGCTACCGTAGTAGTCCCACTTGACTATGATCATACCTTGAATTTTTTTCAAATTTTCGAAATATTTCGAACCATTGTCCGGGTAATCAGGAATATGTTGGCACTGGTGATGTTGATTATCATTTTTATAGAAATCCAAAATGCATATTACCTTATTATTAACAAACGTAATAAAGAAATTGCTACCTTGTTTACCTATGGCATGAGTCCACTCGCTTTCCATTTTTTAGTGTTAGCCGAAGTTGTGTTATTGAATATCGCCGCTTGGTTGGTAGCGGTAATATTGTCGATTCTCGTCTTTTTTTTACTAGCGAATTATCCATTGGCTCTTAAAGTTGAAAACCTCGTGGTATTGACCGGCAGCCCTTTTATCAAGCTGGAATACAATTGGGTGTCGATAATTACGATGCCCATTTTCATTTTAGCAACAAGTATGCTTTCAGCTGGAAAATCGATCCGTCGTTACCTAAAAAAGGAAATTCGAGCAATATCTGCTGAAAGCGTTTAATTCTGGAAAAATTGATCCGCGTTGACATCAAGTGATGCTTCTATTTTTGTTAATTAATGGTTGAAATTCCAACCGACCTGCCCAGATTTTGTCGCAATCTATGAGTAGTAAATGGGATCATCCCTAGAGCAAGAATACTTTTGCAAATTTACGCCATACTGCTGCATCATGCACACGTTATTACACTCAATGGAGATTCATACCGGATGAAAGACCAGTTGAAAGCTGGAGTCGTTGACTCCGTGGAGCGATAGGGCTCCAAACACATTAAAAAGCGGAAGCGCCAGACCGATGAAAAGCGGAAGTTTTTTACCGATGTTGACATCGAACTGCTCAGCCAGCGCGAACGCGTAGCTTTTCTGCATATTGTCCGCGGCAATACTACAAAGGAAATCGGTGCCGCTATGGGAATAGGGCAACGCAGCGCCGAAAATTACGTGAGTGCATTATATGCCATGCTGGGGAAAAATACCGAAGCCGGATTGGTGCGCCTGGCGATACAGGCCAGGCTGGTCTCTCCCTGGGATGATTAAGCTAAAACCGGCTGCCCTCAGACGGGAGTCCGCTCTCGGCCGGCGAAGTTAATGAGCTCCAGAAAAACATTGCCGCCAGCACCGCCGAAACCTTATCTACCAAATTGACCACAATCCGGCCAAGGAAGGCGCCGAGAAAATGTTGTCGAATACCAGCGCAAACCCCGTAATGATTACATCAATATAGGTGGCAGTGCCGCCCGGCGCAGTTGCCGGGGGAATATCCGCCATATTCCAATTCCGCCTAGAAGGTGATCTGAACGAAACTGTTTCTCTGACTGGTCGATCCGTCTCCCAGGTTGCCTAGGAAATTTTGCCCTGCTGCCCAGAGTGTGCCGTCATTAAGAAGTACAAATGTGTGGGAGTCACCGGCTGCTATACGTGCAGCATTGCTGAAAATCTGGACTGGTACTGTCGAATCTGTAGTAGTTCCATTCCCGAACTGTCCCTGGTCGTTTCGACCCATTGCCCAAACTGTCCCGTCAGCTTTAAGGTACACTGAATAGAACCAGCCTGTACCGGCCTCGATTACATCGTTGTCAATCTGCACTGCGGTTGACCGGCCAGTGGTTGTCCCATCTCCAAGCTGACCGTAATCGTTCCAGCCACTAGCCCACAGGGTACCATCGGTCATGACAAAAAGGGTGTGAAGACCTCCTGCCGAAACCGATGAAACATCGCTTATAATTTGCTTCGGGGTATAGGCATTACCGGTAGTGCCGTCACCAAACTGACCACCTCCTCCGGAACCCATGGCCCAGAGAGTCCCATCATTCTTGAGAAACATTGAGTACATATAACCCGCATAAATATCAGCCACATTAGTGGCAACTTGAGCTGGAGTGCTTACATCCGTTGTGCCGCTGTGTCCCAGCTGGCCGTAAAAATTTCTACCAGTGGTCCACAGGCTACCGTCTGTTTTAAGGATAAGCGTGTGCCCCCAGCTGGCTTCTACCTTCTTTACATCTGTCATTACCTGAGCCGGAGTTAATTTCGATGTTGTTGTTCCATCTCCGAATTGCCCATAAGTATTATCGCCGACGGCCCAGAGCGTATTGTTGGTTTTTACAATCATCGAGTGTTTCTGTCCAGTAGATGCAGTTCTTACATCGGCCATGACCGGAACAGGGGTGCTCCGGTCGCTAGTATTCCCGGTTCCGAGCTGACCTTCAGAATTATTCCCTGTTGCATGCAGCATTCCATCGTTTTTCAAAAACAGACTGTACTGCGACACATCGTTACTGTACATATCCACTACATCGACAATTACTGCTGATGAATCGGGTGTTTCAACAACAGTACGTCCTCCGGAGAGATTTCCCGAAGTATCTATGGTTTTTATAGTAAATGTGTAGTCTATGCCGTTTTCCAGTGCCAGAACAGAAAAACGTTCTCGACCGGGTCCAATGATTACTGGATTCGGATTATTGGGAGACCATGAAATCTCCACTGCAGCAAAGTCCGAATTGGCAGGATCGTCCCAACTGAGAACCACCATTCGGTTACCCGCTGTTGCACTCAAGCTTGTTACTTCAGAGGGCGGGGTGCTGTTGGTTCCGCCTGGTTCAGTCGGGGATTCATAATTTTCAGGAACATAAAACAAGCCATAGAGGATTGCGTTCGCTGCTGCAAACCAGGAGATTCTCTTGGTAGGAATAGAATCACCGGCCAGTAACAAATCCCGGGCCATTTCAAAACCCGCAGCAGTAAATTCCGCCCGGTTGGCTTCCTCTCCCTCAATATAGGTGTGGAAAGTACCAGGTATAATGTCCGAGTAGGCGACCACACCTGACAGCCCTAGGCTGGCCATAAGTTCAATCTCAACTCCCGCGCTCGTCTTACCCTTCGAAGCTACCGAGATCGCACGAACGTTGGTTGATGGTCCCGTGGGAAGGGTCGGCAGATCTGCTAGTGTCCATGCACTCTCGAGTTCCTCAATGTACATACCGGTTACTGAAAACCCAAAACCCGCAAAGATCGAACCTTCCACCCCCACGGAGATACCCACTCCGACACTGGGTGATGACTCGTACTCCTGATTATGGGCTAGACCAAACACAAGGTTCTCCACTTGAATTACGGCAATTTCCGCTGCAGCACTGATCGGAGTGGCATCTGCACCAACTGTTACACCTGCCGAGCCTCCGGCAAAATAGGCATCGTAATCGTATCTTGTGAAGTTACGAAAATCAAAAGCGTAGCCTGCTCCGGTTCCTGCTTCAAATTCAACGTAGCCTCCGGCTACAGCATAGGACACACCTGCGGATGCGCCGGCAGAAGTCAGAAGTTCGCGGTTATAGCCGAATCCGTAATCGAGATACGAGGACAGAATATCGGTAAAATTTTCACCGTTGAAGGCAGCCACGAGATTATCTTTTGTTTCATTTAGTGCCTTTCCAAAGGAAAGCAATCCGCTCTGACGCGATGCAACGTTACGTGTACTCGCTTCTTCGGGATAATGCTCTTCCACAATATCCGCGAAGCTCTGTACTGCTTTATTCAGCCGCAACAGCTCATCGGGGCTGGCATCGGCTATGACAGTTTCCAGTTCCACCAGATCCTCGGTGGTCAGCAGACTGGCTGTGGTTGTAGTTATCTCACTTTTCAGTTCGGTCACCAGGATGAGATCCTGATTGCTTATAACCGGGCAGGCGGTCAGGATCGTACTCAGCATTACTGTTGCTGCAATTCGTGTAATTTTCCGTTTCTTCATTACTCTGCCTCACTTATTGCTACATTGAGAGTTAGATAATCCATTCCAGCGGCATCGATAGTCTTCTGAAGTTTCTCACCGGTGGCAAACATAATAGTGAACACATGCTCCTCGGGAACAATTAAAAAGATTACTGATTCCCCTGGTTCCAGCTCTGCCTCAATCTGATTCTTTGATTGAATTATCTCGTCACTCAAACGCCATGTAATTTCACTGATGTTGACTTCGGATTCGTTCTTGATTTTAAGCTCCACATCTGTTCTGAATATATAGCAGGACAGAGTGCTGAATGTTATCAGAGCAATAAGCAATAACACAGCTATTTTCGATATTGAGCGCATGTTACCTCCGGTTGGTAATAATAATCTACAAAACTGCCCCGGTTTCACCGGAGGCTTTATTATTTGAGTCCGACACCTACGACCGGTCTTTCCTGCTCAGTATAATACATTTTTTCATATTCTGCTGGAGGAATATTCCCGATTGATTCGAAGAGGCGTCGATCATTGAACTTGTCGACCCACTCGAGCGTTGCAGATTCCACTGCATGGGTACTCCGGTCATTCCTATCAGCGATTCCGGCCATAAACTGCCATCTACTGGTATTAGAAAAAAAGCTTAGTAGGGTAGCCGGTTTGTGTCAAGTTTTATTGGTGCCATCCGCATGGATTCGCCCTTCAGTTCGATCTTTCAGCATTTGAAAATAGCTGGTCACAGATTGTGTCGGCGATGGTTGGTTCGCCAAGAACTTCATGCCATGTCGCGAAAGGCTGCTGCGAGACTACCATGTTCGAATTCTTGCCCCGACGGTTCTCGAGTATCTCCAAGAAACTAAGGTGTCCAACTCGTTCGAATTTTGTTATGCCGACATCATCAAAAATGGCAAGATCGACTTTGACCAGGTGTTTTAGCTCTTTTTCTTATGCTGATTTAGCTCTCAATTGCCGGCCTGCGCCTGGTATCCATGAATCAGCTTCATGTTGAAGGCGAGATATTAAAAGATATTATAACACCTTTTATTTCGGCGGCCGACAAGGAGCAGGAAGCATTGTTCAGGCTCGAACTGCTCAGCCGGCGCGAACGCGAAGCTTTTCTGCATATTGTCCGCGGCAATACTACAAAGGAAATCGGTGCCGCTATGGGAATAGGCCAACGCAGCGCCGAAAATTACGTGAGTGCATTATATGCCAAGCTGGGAATAAATACCGAAGCCGGATTGGTTCGTCTGGCGATACAGGCCAGGCTGGTCTCTCCCTGGGATGATTAAGCTAAAACCGGCTGCCCTCAGACGGGAGTCCGCTCTCGGCCGGCGAAGTTAATGAGCGCCAGAAAAACATTGCCGCCAGCACCGCCGGAGCCTTATCTACCAAATTGACCACAATCCGGCCAAAGAAGGCGGCCGAGAAAATGTTGTTGAATACCAGCGCAAACCCCGTAACGATTACATCAATATTGGTGGCAGTGCCGCCCCCGAAAACAAAGATTGCTATTATTGCCCCAAGAAGACTGTTGGCAAATGCCACCAGCAGCGTGGCCACCACAAAATTCAAGGGTGTGTGCAATCTATTCAGCCGTATCATCCGCAGACGATTACTGCCGTGGCTATACCGCACAGCGCAAAAGGCAGATGCCGCCAAGGGAAACCATAGATAATTTCTGCATCGAAATTAGTCATAACTGCAGTTAATAAGCCATAGGGCAGACCCAGGCAAGCGGCCATGGCGGTAAAATTGCTGTCGAGAAACAGCAGTATTTCGGTCAGCAGAATCAAATGGTTTAGCCCTAGATTGATGGCCGGAAAAACCAAAACGGCGGCAAAAAGCTTTAACCAGGTTTTGACCCAAATAACTTGGTAGCGCTGCTTGTTGATTGCTTGCATTGAGCCAGTGTATGGCTAAAATATTCGGGACGCAAGTGGAAGATTCAGTTTCAGCCGCTGTGATCCCGGTAAAGGGTAGCGTTTAGCCTATCTTGGTCGTATAGTGAACCATTAACACCCCATCTTCAAACCGTTGCACCTCGACCAGATTCAGGTTTTTCAAAGAGGCAGCGCTGATCCACTTCCTACCGCCACCTATAAAAACAGGAAAAATGAAGGCATATATTTCATCGACAAGGTTCAGATTGATAGCAATAGAAGCGACCTCTGCTCCTCCAATGCTGATGGTGCCGCTTGTGCTTGCTTTGATGCTAAGCAATTCAGATTCTGAGAGATCGTTTTTTATCATGGTGTTGCTGGTTGTAACACGGTCAAGCGATCGGCTGAAGACAATTTTCTGCTTGCTTTTCCAGATTCTGGCATAGTCTTTAATGAATTCTGGATATTCGCCCTGATTATCGACGGTCCCCCAAAACGTCATGACCTCATACATCCGTCTGCCATATAAAATGAGTTCTGACTCGGATTCCATTTTATTGAAGTATTCGTGTAAATCCTGCTTGGGTTCAGCCCAATCGAAATTGCCATTTTTGTCTACGAAATAACCATCAAGTGAAATCAGCATGGAATAGACCAGTTTACCCATTTTTTATTCTCCTATTGTATGCGCAAAAGAGTTAATGCCCGATGGGAATAACTTCGACTGATTCGCCATATAGTAAGGCTGGACACTTTTTAGCGTATTCGACAGCCACTTCTATATCGCTGGCTTCTATTAGATAGTAGCCAGATACTTGCGCCGGTGTTCCAGTATACGGTGAAGCATTAACCCTAATCTGATCTTGAGTTTTCTCTATCAACCTTGACTCAAATTCAAAGCCATCACCATCCAGGAGTAGTTTTTTGTCAGCCAAGAATCTTGAATACTCTACATGGGATACAATCACTTGCTGCTGTTCCTGCTTGGTCAACTTGGTAAAGTATTCTTGGTTACCGCGCATGAAAAACATAAACTTGCTCATACCGCTCCTCTCATTAAAGCGACCGTGTAGGGGGACAACTCTGCAAACATGATCCCATCCTGAACGGCGGGATCGAGATTCATCTGCTTCTGTGCGGACAATAAATCCTTAGCCTCAAAGATGACAATGCCGAAGGTCTTTTCATCAAGCCCAGCTGTTTTACCAGCGAGGATCAGTTTTCCTTCTGTAAGAAGTGACTGAAGATGCTCAGAGTGCCTTCCAATTATTGCATTGTCTGAGTCCGTCCAGTTTGACTCCTTAAGTAATCGCGGTATCAGTCTCAAAACATAGATAAACTGTTTCATTGCAGACTCCCTTGGTTAACGGTTGCCTTCAACCAGCTTCTTGAAGTTATTAAGTATGGCTTGCCATCCTTGTTTTTGTAGCTCGAGTGAATTCTCGGTTTCAGCATCAAAGGTTTCAATAACCTCGGTGTTCCCAGCCACATTCTTAAACTCGATGGAAACTTCTCTACCATCGCCGAGGGCATAGGCTATCAGGCTTTGGGGCGTTACTTTTGTATAAGTGCCACAGAAATCAAAGCCGACCCGCCCATCAGTAGATTCCATTCTATAGTTGAATGAACCACCAGGCTTGAGGTCATTGCTAGCTTTTGGACAGCACCAGTCATCTGAGGCAAAGTTCCAGCTAACGATGGAGCCGGGTGAAGTGAATGCTTCCCATGTTTTTGCTACAGAAGCCTTGACAGATACAGAAACGGTTATTTTCACAAATGTAGGCATATGGAATCCTCCTATCCTCGATACTTTTCTTCTACATCAGCCAGATGTGCTTTGATGTGTCTTCTGACAATTTCCAAGTGTTCAATCGGAGAATAGTCTCTCGAACCCTTCTTGTAAGCAATTCCGATTATTCCTTGATGCCTAATGTTCTGTTCTATTTGTTCCTGTGCAAGTTTGATTTTCTGTATTAATTCAGCTACAGAAAATTGTGATAGATATTTTACTTCTCGTTCGTTCACTTCTGTTAGTGAACCTCTAAAGGGGGATGGTTTTATGTTATTGACCGCATCGATAAGATTTCTCGCAAAGCTCATATGCCAGGAAGCCACATGGCTAAGAACATCCCTTGCAGTCCAATCCACATAAATTATCCTTGAAAGGTCCTTGTCTCCTGAGTAAAAGGCAAGGAAATCGGAGACCGCTTTAGCCTCTTCAACCAATTCTTCATCCAAAGTCAGCACTTGGCGCTTCAAGTTGTTTCTTTCGTCTTCAGGTTATAGGCGAAGCATCCGCCAAAGAACAGACTGGTCGTGAAGCGGCCCTGGTTGTCGGCCAGCCAGGCATAAAGCGAAGCGGAAAGATAGTCGCTGCCCTCCAAATTTTTGGCGCATATCTCCAGTATGCACCGCCTGAGGGCGGCCTCAATCGGTCTAAACCTATAGTTGTGCAAACAAGGCCTCCTGTATCTTTGTTTGAGAACCTTACAGCTTGAGTTGTTGCCACAGGTAGTCTTCTATCTGTTGTATCGCCTTTTCTAGCGCCAGCGCTTTTGCCTTACGGCCAGTGCAGAAACCAGTAATTCTTGCCTCAATCTCGCCGTTAATGGTTCCGGTAACTGCTTGACCCTCCGCTGTAGGCGAGCTGGTAATTACGCATTGGTAGGCCATGGTAAAAACCTTGACAAGCGGATAGCCGTACCCTCCGGAATATTCCGGTTCTTCCAGGATTGCCTCGATTGCGAGCAGAGCCGAGCCGTTTTGCGTTTTAGTGAGGCTGACAAGTGTTTCCTGTTGATGCCTGATATCCACCGTGTAGCTGAGGCTTGTGGTCTCCTGCACATTCGAACGGCTTAAGCTAGCGGAGTATGAGGTGTCCAGTATGGATTTATACGCATTGACATCCAGTATACCAAGCTCGCGCAGAGCCAGTATGCACAAAGCCGCGCAGGCAATGACAATTATCGTGATTTTTTTTCGTTGCATAGGTGTTACTTTATTGTTCCTTTCTGTCCACATGTTTTATGGTCATAATCTCAGCTCAGTCTTTATGTATGATTTTCGTATAACGTCCCACGGGTATGTGCTGTTTCGAAGCAATGGCATATGCACGCTGTTGTGCGATGGGCAGAGTGCCTCTTCAGTATTTGTCTTCATTTCTTAACCCCGCACCTCTTCCGCCAGAGCACAGGACGTGCGGAGGCGCTCTTTTGATTATCATGGTTTTTCATCTGTTTGGTTGAGAAGCTTTCTTTGGTTTTCCAATGATTTCAAACTATCAAGATAATTTTGTTCAACCTCACTGAGTGTTTTTTGCTGATACTTTTTATACTCTGTGGTGGCTTTTTCTATGGCAGTATCGTGACTAATAGAGCCCGCACCCTGTAGTAATTTTTCACCGCTCATGGTTAAAATTCTATCCAAATGTTCAGCCCAGTCTTTCATAGTCATCGCCTGTTCCTGTTCTGCCTGCCGTTCGGCAAAATCCAGATAACCGGATACTAATTGCCCAAGTGAACGCAGCTCTTTCTCGTTCAGGTAATTTTTTGCTACTACCACATCTTTCAGGTATGGACGATTGCCCGGAAAAGTCATTAAGCCCATAAACTCTTTTTCTGCATCGGCACGGGTAAAAATGACTTCTGCGGCTGTTTGACCGTGAACGGCATAATGAATTTTATTCTGCACTTTTTTAAAAAATGCAATCGAAACCTCTGCTTTGGGATCATAGTCAATACTAGTTGCGTATATATCCAATAGCTGACGATAAAACACTTTCTCGGATGCCCGAATGTCGCGGATTCTTTGCAGCAGCTCTTTCCAGTAACCGCCGCCGCCCAGATTTTTCAAACGTTCATCATCCATGGTAAAACCTTTGCGGATATATTCATTAAGCCGCTTGGTAGCCCATATGCGAAACTGAGTACCCCGAAATGATTTTACCCTGTAGCCCACTGATATAATTACATCGAGATTATAGCTATTCACCGCTACTTCCTGAGTTTTTCCGGCTATCGCGCCATGTTGAGTGGTTATTCGGAATTTCCGAATAGCCACTTTTTCATTAAGTTCACCCTCGCTAAAGATGTTTTTGATATGTTCATTGATGGTAGATTTTGCCTTTCCGAAAAGATTTGCCATCTGTTCCTGCGAAAGCCAGACGGTTTCGTCTTCAAAGCGGACATCGACCGATATTTTCTCGTCTTCGGTTTTAAAGAGAATGAAGGAGGATTGATTGCTATTTTCCATGACTATTTCCTTCGATGAAATCATTTATTCTCTTCAGCCCGCCATGGACTTGGTGCGATTCGATGAGCACCAATGGCGTTCTTGGGGCGGGGTTACGAAATGTATTTATCATGAATTCGTTTTCCTCTTCATTGTCTTGGCGCTCTGCCTTTCGCACAACGTCTCGCGTGTATGTGCTGTTGCGAAGCAATGGCATGTACACGCTGTTACCTGCAGTACTTTCTTTTCGATAATCATATACCCTTATCGATTGCCAATAAGTAGGAGTATGGATTGCTTCGCAATCTATCTTTTTTGTCAACATTATATGAAACTAATGATGAAATAATAGACACCCCCGCACCTGCTAATAAAGCCTGTGGTAATGATAGACCTAATAGTGCCATTGGAATAGCTGTTGCACTTGTTGAGAAAAAAGAAACTTTCATGAAATTATCAGCAGTCCACTTAATTCCTGCACCGTTTAATGATTTTTTTAAGTTGTTGTATGCTGGTAAAAATTCATCATTGTAGACATCCTCAATTTGTTGCTTAATCGCTTCAATTGTAGTATCTTTTGGAATGTCTTTTGTTAATTTAGCAATATTAGTTCTGAATAAGCCAAGTTCATCACGATTGCGTTTTTTGAAATTAATAACATCCTCCAAGTTAGAATCTTTTGATATTTTAATTCCTTGAATTATCAAATTTGTTAAAAGACCTTGAGCAAGGTTAATATGTTTTTCACTTCTGCGATTATGGAATTCGTAATCTCTTCCTTTAATAGCAATCTGGTTGTCAAGTCTAACTAAATCTGAGAGATTTGAAGTCAGAGAATTATCTGTTAAAAGAGCAATTGATCTTTGCTCACATATTTTATTCGCAAGAAGTGTCATATAAAAAATTGCAAAATTACCATCAACACGAAACCAACCATCCTCAGTCATACTTCTGCGAAGTTGATGTTGAATTTCATAGGGTAGTTTTTCAGGGTGAATGTCAAAAAATCTACTTACGTCTCTGGGGAGCTTATCCCGATGAATCACCGAATTTGCACCTTGACCTTGTGTCAGAAGTTGAAATCCTTCATTTGTATTCAAATAATTCAAAGTGTCAGCAGTCAGCTCCTCGATGAAATCAATGTCTGGGTTTACTGACATAGGTTTCAAGATTCCTTCGTCTGCCAAATATTGTGTCGTATTCTCTTGGTAAGGATGAACAATTGAAGATGGAACTATTGTGTTTATCTCGTCCCAGAACAAAACTGCGTTTTTCAACCAGTCTTCATTTCTGATGTCAATTGTCGGGTAGAATAGTGCTTTCGTAAATCCCATCTTTTGCTTCCTTTCGTTGTCAGTTAGTTAGATCTTGTCTGTTCTAGTATTGCAGGTAACTCCCCGCTACCCGAAGAATTTCGTCTATCGGAACTATATTCCACCTGTCACCCCCTGTCAAATCCCTCTTTTGTCAAAAAACATTCGTATAATAAGCTATATTATCTGTTATCACGAAG
>Ga0180007_10004315_pt1 | contig 15123 bp, 15 predicted proteins | sample MM_PC_MetaG_FD_121122 | JGI IMG/M metagenome (GOLD analysis project Ga0180007, IMG submission 121122) | Groundwater microbial communities from the Aspo Hard Rock Laboratory (HRL) deep subsurface site, Sweden - MM_PC_MetaG | ecosystem: Environmental > Aquatic > Deep subsurface > Groundwater... | reverse complement strand
TTAAATGTTTCTTAATTTTAGCTTCTGTTGGAATTTGATTTAATAGAGCAATCATAGGACAAGAGTGTTAGTAATTTAATACTTTTATTTTACTCTTGTTCCAACAGGTATAGTATACCCTTTATTCTCCTGTGACAGAGACCGCAGGGCGAAATAAGGAATATTTTATTAACTTGGAAACCTAAGGTTTCCAAACCTTTCTAAGAGGAAGACTGCGGCAGAAACCGCGGTGTGATAAGTTTATCTATATATAGTTGATTTTATACTAAATTCTTGCTACAATAAAAAAGACCAACAACTGGTCTTTTTTAAATACTTAAGACAACTATATCTCTCAACAATTCAAAAAAATAGCTGTTAATTTCTTACTCGCTGTGATGCAGGGGGTTTCTTTTGTTACCCGCTCTTTATTTACAAACTTTATGAGTTTTGTTGGCTGGCCGTTGTATAAAATAGGTAGAAAAATCTTTGGCCGTTTTGTAGTTAAGAGTTATGGATGGTTTATTATTGTTAAGGGTCGGGTGCGGGACAATAAAAAAATGCGCTTTAATTCGTTGTTGGCAAATAATTATGCTATTCATGCTACTATTATTATAGTTAGTGTTATTATGCTAATTACTAATATGGTTTTATACAGCAGAGCGACTTTAGCGGCTGATGATAGTAAGCCAAAGCCGGCTCTTTTTTCTTTATTAGAAAGTGAGTTTGCTGAAGATGAAGAACTTGTAGTGGAAACTTTCGGCAAATCACAGTTTATTACCCAAATAGAAGAAGATTATTTAAAAAATTTATCCAGCGTAAGGGTCCAACCCCAGATAGAAATTAAATCATCGGAAAAGGGGGAGGCCACTGATACTGAAAGTACATTACAGGGAGGGAGCGCTGTGGTTCAGCCTAACTTGGCCAAAACAAAAAAAGTCAAACGCGCCCGCACCACTATTGTTTATCACATTGTTAAACCGGGAGAAACTATTAGCACTATTTCCCAAGAATATGATATTAGTGTCAGCACAATTTTATGGGAAAACGATCTTAACGCTTATTCTATAATCCGCCCGGGCAAAAGCTTAGCCATTTTGCCTGTTAGTGGTATTTCTTATACAGTAAGCAAGGGAGATAACTTAGCTAGTATTGCTAAGCGCTATGATATTGAACAAGCTGAAATTACTGAATTTAATAAAATCAGTGACTCTAGTTACCTTAAAATAGGACAAAAAATTATTATTCCTGGCGGGCAGAAAAAATATAGTACACCAACCAGCACCCGCTATTCTGGTTTAGATGCCCTTAAGCAGTTAGTTACTCCACCTTCAGCCAATCCAACTCCGGGCAACAAAATGAATTGGCCTACTATTGGTTATCACATCACCCAATATTATACTTGGAGCCATTATGCAATTGATATTGGTAATAAAACTGGTACGCCTATTTACGCGGCTGATGCCGGCACAGTAGAGGTAGCTGGCTGGGGTACGGGCTATGGAAACCAAATTGTTATTAACCATGGCGGCGGCAAAAAAACCCGTTATGGTCATGCCTCTAAACTTTTTGTTAAAAAAGGTGATCAGGTCACTAAGGGACAAACAATCGCCGCTATGGGATCAACTGGCTGGTCAACCGGCTCGCATCTTCACTTTGAAATTATTATCAATGGCAAGAAGTATAATCCTCTTGACTATATTAAATAATAGTTATATGGTTACTTAGTTACTTAGTTAATTATATTCGCATTTAAACTATGTAACTGCTCAACTAATTAACTAGCGCTATGAATATTATAATTGGAATAATTGGCATGATCGCCGGAGCATTAATAGTAATCTATTCAGAAAAACTATTTAATGCTTTTGGCCGGATTCCTTTTTTTGAAAAATATCTAGGCACAGAAGGTGGCTCTCGCCTGGGCTATAAGCTAGTTGGCTTATTCGTCTTTTTTATTTTTCTATTAGTCCTCACTAACATGATTCAAGGATTTCTAATGTGGGTATTATCACCAATCATCAGACCAATGCAGAGAGGATTATAGTTATTAAAAAATAAATAGCAAATTACAAATAGCAAATAAATTCTAAATCATAAATAATAACTTTCAAACACATGTTTTGAATATTTAAATTTAGAATTTGAAATTTGTTTGTTATTTGATATTTATCATTTAATATTTCTCGCCTCACGGCGGGATTTTGGGCCCATAGTTCAGCTGGTTAGAATGCCTGCTTTGCAAGCAGGAGGTCCAGGGTTCGAATCCCTGTGGGTCCACCATAGTGAATTTGAGGAGTTTCCCGCCTTGGGCGGGCAAGCAGGAGGTCAAGGGTTTCGCGAACGTTAGTGCTTGCCCCGCTAAATAGCAGGGAGTGATCCGCCCTGTCGCAGAGATGGGCGGGCGAAGTTCCTCGTGGGGTCCACAATAAAAAGTAGGGACGCGATTAATCGTGTTCCTACTTTTTTTTAAAATTTTAAAATTTACTAAAACACTTTATCCCAAACCGTCATTACGCTAAAAAATCCAAAGAATAAAAATATACCAATAATAATTAACTTGCGCCATAAACGCGCTTGAAATTCTTTAGGTAAAATTTTGTAATTCATCCAATTGACCAAACCAACATGTACAAACATTGCCACCGCGTTAATAACCGCTCCAGTTATAATTAAAAATTTTGGATCATAGATATTAAATAAAAACAGGGTAATACCAAAAGCAATTTGTGCCCATAAAAATATAAAATAAATTTTAGATAAATTAATTGAACCGCTGGTATTTTTACCAAGTTTTTTCAAAGCAAAATTCTCAGACATTATTCTTGAAGTAGAATCTAAAACTCCCAGCTGGGTTTGAAAAAGCATGATAGAAACCACAAATAAAAATAATGTTCCAGCCCAAGGCGCGAGCATTTTACTCATGGCCACACCCTCGTTAATAACAAAACTAATTCCTTCGACGTTAGTTGGATTACCAAAAGCAGTAGTATAAGCTAAGAGCATTAACAAACACATTGTTAACGCGCCTAAAAACCAAAAAACCAGCAGATGCTCCATGTTAATCTGCTTCCACCACTCTTGAAATCGTTTTATATTTTGTTTATTAATTTCAAATTCTTCTCCGCTTAATTTTATCTGCTGGCTTGCCTCGCCGTAGCCCTTGGGCGAAGGCGGGCTTGCTCCACCTCTAAATAGGCCGGCAATCTTTTGTGAATACTTTCCCATGCCATATCCCTTTTCTCTAATATAAATAGATTGGGTTAAATTTAAATTTCCACCCGCGCCAGCGTAAGCGAACGCGCCAAGAAACAAGGCAAAACTCATTCCGGCTGGCCAAAATAAAAAACCATCACCAACTCCGACAATACCTTGAGCCAGAGCAGTCCAGTCAGCCTGCTTGGCTAAAACAAAAGTTAAAATTAAAATAAACGGAATGCCTAAAAAAATAATTGTTTTAGTAATCCGCTCCATCGTAGTATAAACAGTCTTTCCTACTGATAACACTAAACCAATAATTAATAAAAATAAAATGGCAATCCATTTAAAACTTTCAATTCCAAAAACAAATGAAAATACCTGCGCGCTAGCTGCAATAATTCCCGGTAATCCAAATCCTAAAAAAGTAGAAAAGATAAACCACCAAGCCGCCCATTTCCATAATTTGTTCAGACCAACAAAAACTGACTCGCCCTTAACTAAAGCATAGCGCTCAATTTCCATGTTCATAAAAAATTGAAAAGTAATTCCCAACACCGCGCCCCAGGCAATACCCAGTCCATAGTTTGAACTTAAATACGGCCAAAGAATTACTTCACCCGAGCCAAGACCAAGAGCAAGAATTATAAAACTCGGACCAAGAAGTTTTTTAAACGCAATTGTTTTAGGAAAATTTTTCATAAAAATAATTTGTTTATAACTATCTTTATTTTAGCAGATTACCAACAAAAAAACACTCCCTGGATAGAAAGTGTTTTTATTTTTACGGGTTTTTTTGTTTTTATTTTTTACTGTTGAGTCTTTTGGAACCGGCCCATGCCACCGCGCCCAAAATTTAGGCCTAACTCTTCTCGAATTTGTTTAGCTTCTTCAAACTTGCCCTCCTGCATTAACTTATGGCTTTCCGCCAATTTGGAAAAATTCTCCGCGGTAATTTTTTCCGTGACCGGATTATCACCCATTAAAGTTTTCCATGCTTCATAATCACCGCTTTCAATCGCCGCCTGAATTTCAACCTGCTGTTCAGAAGTTACGCCTTTATCTTTATCAAATCCTTTATGCGCGCCCTTTCCCATTATGCCAAACATACCCAGCCCCATAACCGGCGCACCTAACTCCTCTCTGATAGCCTGAGTGGTTTCTTTGTCGCCGGACTGCATGGCTTCGTGCAGAGCGGCTATTTTATTAAAATTTTCTTCCGTGATAAACTCGGCCATTTTCGCGTTCTGTTCATCCATTATTTTTTTCCAAGAAGTATAATCTTTATTTTCAATCGCTTCCATAATGGCCTGCTGGTTTTCGTAAAAAGGCATTCCGTCTTTAAAATTTTCTAAATTGCCCTGATAGGCATAAGTAGCTCCGGCTACAACGGCAGTAGTTACAATAACTCCGACTGTGGCCGCTAAATACTTTGTATAATCTTTTTTCATATTTTTTTTAATTGTCATCGCGAGCGAAACGTGGCGATCCCGTTGATATTAGACTTGCTAATTCCATAGGGATTGCTTTATCTGCGACTCGTAATGACTTTAATAATTAAATGTCTGTCAGACTTGTTGTTTATTACTACGTGTATTTAAAATTTTTCTTTCATTACGCCTTTGCCACTAAAAAATGGCCTTATTTCTTGCGCTTCAAAAGTATATTCATCTATTTTTTGACCAATAATTTTAACTCGTGTTTTTTTACTAATTTCAACTTCCGGGCGTATCAAACACTTATCACATCTGATGTTCCAGCTTTTTTTATTAATATCACTTAATTTAAACTCATTATCTTTATATTCAGAAATAATCCACCCAGCAATTAACCCTTTTTCCGGATTCATCCAAATCGCTTGTCGCGGACGAGTCATCATCTGATACATCGGCATATGCTTTTGTGCACCTGATTCTATCCAGCGACCAGACATTAAATAACGATGTGACATCCAACCAAAAATAATGCTTAATAAAATTATTATTACCGCGATTAAGGGCAAGGCATATTGATAGCCATTTTTAGTCTGCCGAAAAGCGTAATAAAAAACACCGATCAATCCAACTAAAATAAGCAACCAGACATAAGGCATATTCATAAAAATAAACCTTCCCATGCCTAAACCTAGCTGACGGCGCATCATCCAATCAGCGTTAGCAAAGTTAAAAATCACGGTAGCAAATGCTAAGGCTGATAGCACAACTATTACACTAAGTCCAAACCAAACTAAAAACTCCCTCAATTGAAATTGCCATCGCTCTCTTGGTTTGAGCTCTGTTTCTTTAATTTTATTTATTATTTTTTCTTTGGTGCTCTCCATATTAATACACATAGTTAAATTGTTGTGCTACCTGCCTTCCACATAGGCGAGGCCGGTTACGTAACAATTTAGCAATATAACAATTTTATTAATTAAATTTAACAGCCATTTTACCAGCTTTACGTTTAAATTGCTTTTTCGCCCTATTTATCAGCGTCGCCACTGTTCCGGCCGGCTTTCTTAAAATGTCAGAAATTTCTTCATAACTTTTTTCCTCTAAAAATTTTAAAATTAAAACTTCACGATATTTTAAATCCAACTCTGCTAAAATTTTTTCAATGTCATCACGCAAATTTTTATTCTCCACATCTTGATGAATGTTTAATCCAGAGTCAATATTATGTAAAAATCCTTCTATTTCTTTGCCGCCTACAAACTGGGGTCGCGTTTTATTTTTACGCCAATGGCTAATTACCTCATTGTGAGCAATGCGATAAATCCAAGATGAAAATTTTAGAGATGAATCAAACGCATTTAAATTTTGATAAACTTTTATAAAAATATCCTGTAACAAATCTTCAGTATCTTGCTGATTTAATCCGGCAATTCGTTTAATATAACGGCTCAACTTATTTTCATATCTCTCAATAATATAATTAAAATAATCCTGATCTTTCAAAGTCAGGTTCGCTAAATTTTCATCTGATTGTTTATCGCAATCATTTTTTTGCATAATTGTATTATATCTAATACGTTAAATAAAACAATTTTCTTTCAAAATATGCTACAATAAACACAAAGTTAAAAAACCTTCACCCCCAACCCCCTCTCCCGTGGGGCGAGGGGGCGAGGAAATATAATAAAATAAATAACCTCAAGATTATCTCTGCCGTGAGATGAGAGAAACTCCCTCTCCTTCCGGGAGAGGGTTGCCTGCCCGCCTTCGCACACGAAACATGTCGGGTGGGGGGTGAGGGGAATCTATGTCTAACCCAATCAAACCAAATTTAAAAACCGATATCCTGCCAATCTTATTATTAATAATCACCGGCCTTGCTTCAATTTATTTTTATTCTGTCTTTCCCGAACGAATTCCAGTGCACTGGAACATGACCGGAGAAATAGATGGCTGGGGATCAAAAACATTCGGCGCGTTTATGTTGCCAATCGTAATGCTCGGCCTGTATCTTTTGTTTTTAGTTCTGCCATATTTAGATCCGCGCAAAAAAAACTATAAACAATTTTCCCAAATATACCATGGCTTTAAAACGCTTATTTTATTGTTCATGGGTATAATTTATTTTATAGTTGGTTTAAATGCTTTGGGATATAGCATTGCAGTAGGAACTTGGGTTCCAGTATTGGTGGGGGTTTTATTTATTATCATAGGTAGTTACCTGGCCAAAATAAAATCTAATTGGTTTATCGGAATCCGCACCCCTTGGACATTAAGTAGTGAAGAGGTTTGGAATAAGACCCATCGCTTTGGCGGTAAACTATTTATACTCGGCGGATTGTTAATGATACTAACACCTGTTTTACCAGAAGAACTAAAAGCTTATTTATTCATCTTTATCGTTTTGTTAGTATCCTTGGGTAGTGTTGGCTATTCTTACTTTTTATACCAAAAAATAGGCAAATAAACGCTATCTATTGACTTTTTTATTAAACGATGCTAAACTTATATCATAATTTATAAAAGTTTTGTTTTGCTTAATTTTTGTTGGGCTTAACGAAACAATAAGGTCCAATAAAATGACTGATCAAAATTCATTTGGCCAACGCCAAATGTGCCAGGGCAACTGGAAATGTTCAGAATGTGGAGCCGAAATCACTGAATTACCATTTGAACCAGATGGTGAACGCCCACTTTTCTGTCGCGATTGTCATCGTGCAAAACGAGACAGCCGTCCTCAGAGACAATTCTAAACTATTACAAAAAAACATCCCCCCGCAGTATTGCGGGGGATGTTTTTGTTTTTAAAATTAAAAATTGTATTATAAATAAATTATTTTTTTGAAGCATACCACCAAGTAGCTACAAGGGTAGCTATCGGAACAGCTAAAATTAAACCAATACTGCCTGACATCGCCCTGATAATTTCGGTAGCAATCATCTCATTATTTATAATCTGCCCCCAGCTAATAAACGCGCTTTTGCCAGATATAAATAAAATAAGCAGAGGAAGCGAGACGCCGGCATATGCCAAAAATAAAGTGTTAGTCATTGAAGCGATGTGCGAAATTCCAACTTTATACGCTCTTTTAAATATTTCATATCTTTTTAAAGATTTATTGGCTTTGGAAAGCTGTTCAACTATGGCCACTTGTGATATTACCACATCATCTAAAACACCGAGCGCGCCAATAATAATGCCTGCCAAAAGTAACCCTTTAAAATTTATAGCTTGCTCTCCAATGTTTGATAAAAAAGAAGTTTCCTCGCTTGTTACACCTGTTAATTTAGCAAATAAGACAAATGCCCAAGAAATAAAAACCGTTATTAATAAACTAAAAAAAATACTAACTACGGAAATATGCGCTAAAGAAGAAAATCCTTCCGTAATATAAATAATCGCCAACAAAATAAAAAATGAACCAATAATAGTCACTAAAATTGGATTTGCTCCAACTAATATTTGGGGAATAATGTATTTAATTATAATAAGAAACGTTAATGTCAGTGCTAATATTGACCTAATCCCTTTCCAGCGACCGATTATAAAAAGAGATAGCGCAAAAATTATCGTTAGCCACCACAAGCTCTTTGTCCGTACATAATCAGTTATATAATACGTTGGATTTCCTTCCACGTCATGGCTGGCAACCACTAAAACTCTATCGCCTGTATTGTATATATTTTTTCCAATTACATCAAAATTAGCGATTCCATTAAATACCACTTCTTTATTTAAATACGGATCTTCCAGTCCGCGAAGTAAAATATTTTGTTGCTCCACTTCAATTCCGTCAGATAAAACGCTCTTTTTTTGTTCTATTATTTTTATTACCTTTGCCTTAAAAAATACATCTTTAGGCGCTTCATTGACTTGGGCAAAAACAAAAATCGGAATTAACAAAAATAATAAAAATAACAATACCTTTTTAATCATATAAATTCTTTAATTATTTTTAACTATTTTAATAGCCTTGCCTTCAATAATAGCTTGGCTCACTTTTTTATAAGCCAAGGCTAAAATACGTTGAAATGTACTTTGCGAGGTGTTCATTTTTTTAGCGCATGCAACTTGACTTAAATCTTCAATATTTTTTAATCGCAAAGCTTCTGCTTCTTCGGTGGTTAATTTTACCACCTCTAAATGTCGCAAAGGTATGCCTTGCGGTTTGAAATATTTTATTTCAGGGTTAAATTTTATACGACGACATAAGCGCGGTCTGCCTGTGCACCTAATAATACTTCTTTTCATATTAATATCTTACCTTATTTTTTTGATTTAATAAATAAAGCCGAGTCAGCCCACCCATAAATTTAATATGAGTAGACCTGCTCGGTCCTATTTGCTTTACATCTCACGAAATGCGAGATTTATTTTTTAGCAAGTCTTTTCTTTTCTTCACGCACGGCAGATAACTCTTCTTCTAATATCTTTTCTTCTTCATCTAAAGCCGTTTTTTCATCAACAGTAGTCCATCTGCGTCCAAAACCTAATCCTCGTCCAAAGCAGCATCCGCGATTAAAACCAACGCCACAATAGCCTAATCCTCGTCCACTCATCGGACCTTGGCCCATAGGGCCTGTTCCATCTTGTCTAGGCATATATTTATTTCTTAAAGATTAATAATATTTGATAACCCGACCTTTATAATAGCTATCTATTATGAGTATATACCCAAAACTATATTTTGTCAAGGGGATAAAAAAATACCCCTTTTTAAAGAGATGCTTTTTCTTTTGTGGGTGGCTAGAGGGAATTGAACCCTCATCACAAGCACCACAAGCTCGTGTTCTACCATTGAACTATAGCCACCATCGCTTTGCCAAAGGCAAAGAAATAATAAATTTCAAACACCAAATAACAAACAAATTATAAATTCAAAACTGTCAAAGATTATCTTTAGAATTTAAAATTTTAATTTTAGAATTTATTTGATTTTTGTTTTTTATTATTTATAATTTATTTTGCTTTGCAAAATTTGTACCCCCAGTAGGAATCGAACCTACATGTCCAGCTTAGAAGGCTGGTGTTCTATCCATTGAACTATAGGGGCTCTAATTTTATTTCAACTTATCAGCCCGAGGCTGACCCGCCTTAGGCGGGGAAGACTGGTGTTCCTTGCCCGCCCAACCGCGCAGCGGGATGGGAGGTATTCATTGAACTACCGAGGCATACTTGGCTTAGAATCCTGCCTGCCGGTAGGCCAGGGCGGTGTTCCCCGCAAACCCTAACGCTACGCGAGCAAGCTCGCTTGCGAAGCGTTGTGCGGGATGGGAGGGTATCCGTTGCTTGCCCGCTCAACCGCATAGCGGGATGAGTGGAAACTACCGAGGCTTTAGTAAAAGCACGGGCATCACCCGTGCTTTTATATTATCATAAATTACAGGTTGTTTAAAACTTAATAACGAGGCCTTCGAGCTAAACCACTACCACTTCTTCTATTGTCATTTTGTCTTGGTCGGCCACCGAATCCACTTCGACCACCTCCATTAAAACCACCGCCGAAACCACCGCCCTCATCTTTACCCTTTTCATCTTCCCATAAGTCTTGATTTTCTTCAAGTCCTTTCATGGATAAGCTAATTTTACCTTCAGCAACTTCTTTAATACGTACTGTTGCTTCGTCGCCCATTTTAAATAAATCAGCTGGGTTACCGACTCTATATGGAGCCATCTCAGAAACATGCACCATACCATCATGATTACCAGGTAATTCTACAATTACACCAAAATCCATTATTCTAATTACTTTGCCGGTAAATTTCTCACCTGATTTAAATTCGCGTAAAATATCATCAATCATTTTCTTTGCCTTTTCCATGTTTTCTGCTTCAGCAGCGCAAATTGAAACTATACCTTCATCTGAAATATCAATATTAACATCGGCTTCAGCAATAATACCATTAATAATTTTACCGCCACTACCAATAATTTCTCTAATTCGTTCTGGATCAATTTTGAATGAAATCAAACGTGGAGCATATTGGCTTAATTCTGCTCGTGGGGCTTTAATTACTTTAGCCATGACATCTAAAATTTCTAATCTCGCCTTCTTAGCGCCCGCTAAAGTTTCTTGAACTAAATCCATTGGTAGTCCTAATGTTTTAGTGTCTAACTGAATAGCGGTAATTCCATCCACTGTTCCGGTTACTTTAAAGTCCATACCGCCAGCGCCGTCTTCCAAGTCTTGAATGTCTGTTAAAATTTTCCATTGGCTCATATCTGGATTTGAAGCAAGTCCCATTGCAATACCAGCCACTGGTTTTTTAATCGGCACACCAGCATCCATTAAGGATAGAGTTGAACCGCAGGTTGCTCCCATTGAAGATGAGCCATTAGATCCTAACACTTCAGATACTACTCTGATAGTATAGGCAAAATCTTCTTCGTTTGGTAAAACAGGTTTGAGGGCTTTTTCCGCTAAAGCGCCATGTCCAATATCACGACGAGAAGGACCCATTACTGGTTTTACTTCGCCGACAGAATACGGTGGAAAATTATAATGATGCATGTAGCGCTTAGTGCTTTTACCCTCCAAACCCTCTAACATTTGTTCATCACCGGGAGAACCTAGTGTTACAATAGAAAGCACTTGAGTTTCACCGCGATTAAACAAGCCAGAACCGTGAGTGCGCGGTAATAAGGATACTTCAGATTCTAAATTTCTAATTTCATCCATTTTACGCCCATCAACTCGTTGGTCGCGCTCAATTATACCTTTAGTAATTTCTGCTTCACAGGCCGGATAAACTAAATCGCCGGCCACTTTGCTAATCAATACTTCTTCCACACCTTCGGCAGTTAAATATTTTTTTAATTCTTCTTTAACATTGGCTACTTGCGATTTGCGTTCTTCTTTTAAAGCAGTCGGCACTTTGCCAAATAAAAGTTTTTCTGTGTTTCCCGCTAACCATTTTTTAGCTTTATCAACCGCATTCTGCTCTTCAGCTAGAATTGCATCTTCTGTCTTAACTTCTTTAACTTCAATATTAAGTTCTTTCTTCATTTTTTCAATTAATTTTAAGGCTGGTTGCATTTGCTTAACGCCTTCGCTCATAGCATTAAACATATCATCTTCATTAACTTCTTTAGCGCCAGACTCAAGCATAATAATTTTATCTTTCATTCCGGCAATGGTTAAGTCTAAATCACTCTGCTCTTCTTGTTCAAATGATGGATTAAAAATTAATTTACCATCAATTCGGCCGACTTTAATGCCGGCGATCGGACCCTGCCAATAAATTCCCGAGATTGACAAAGCTGCTGAAGCTGCGACTAAAGAAACGATTTCTGGATCGTTTTCTCCGTCAACTGACAATACAGTTAAAATAACCTGCACATCGCGTTGATCGCTTTCGTTAAATAAGGGTCTAATCGCCCGATCAATCATTCGACCAGACAACACTGCATCGTCTGTTGGGCGACCTTCGCGTTTAATCCAGCGAGAACCCTTAATAATGCCGGCGGCATAAAATTTTTCTTCATAGCCAACCAGCAAGGGGAAAAAGTTCGTACCCGAACGAGCTTCTTTTACTTGTACTACTGTAGCTAAAATAACTGTATCGCCGTAACGTACAGTAACCGCTGAATTTGCTTGCTGAGCAAGCTTGCCTGTTTCGATTGAGAGATTTCGGCCAATCCACTCACAGGAATATTTCTTTGTTTCCATAAAATTTAGATAGCGTCTTGGCCAACAAACTACAGACGAGTAATATTCTTAATCATTTTATTACCCATGTCTATTTGTTTGGCAACCAAATTACGCTGTTAATTAGTTAGATAAATTGTTAAACCTGCCGGCAGGCAGGCAGGTTGTTCCATTGCTAAATTGCTTTAAAATCGTTGTGTAACAATTTAACAATTTAACAATGGAACAATGTTAATGTTACTTTAAGTACTTCTTATACCCCCCAAGGTCAATAAAATCATCCGCCGCTTCAATTAATTTTGTTGAGCATGTCTTTTGAAAGGCCAGCACCTCTACCAAGCATCCTTTAGTACCTTTTAAATAGTCAACTAGCGGTAAATAATCGCCATCACCAGTTACCAATACTATTACATCCAGCTTTTCAGCTAATTTAATAGCGTCCACTGTAATGCCTACATCCCAATCAGCTTTTTTCACACCGCTAAAGAAAATTTGCAGATCTTTCATTTTTACTTCAAATCCTTGTTTTTCTAAAGCATCTAAAAAGGCGTCTTCTTCCCCTGTTTTTGTTTTAATGGCGTAGGCAACTGCTCTAATTAATTTTCTACCCGCAACAGCCTCTTTTAAAACTTGGGCAAAATTAACACGGCGTTTATATAAATTTTTTGCCGAGTGGTACATGTTTGATACATCAACCAATACGCCCACTCTTTGCTCCTTGTGTTTTATCATATATTCCCTTACCCCCAAAATCCCCTCTCCCTGAAGGCGAGGGGGCTTTATTATATTTTTATTATTTATCAAACCTCATCCTTATATATTCCCTCTCCCTGTGGGAGAGGGTTACTTGTCCCGTTGGATGACGGGAGGGTGAGGGCGTTATTATTCTTTATTATTTGCTACTTCTTCTTTCTGTTTTTCTAATTCTTCCTCTTCTTCAGCTACTTTTTTAATAGCATCTAATTCTTCCTGTTCTAAGCGCTGTTTTTCCTCTTCTTCAGCAACCATTTTTTTACCAATTTTTAATTTTAGTTTAACAACTAAATCCTTAAAACCAGCTTCATCTTCTTTTTGTAAATACTTTAACAATTTTCTACGTTCATTTACTTTGCGTAATAAACCACGACGAGATGAGTGGTCGTGCTTGTGCATACTTAAGTGATCAGTTAATTGCTTTATTTCTTCACTTAAAATAGCAATTTGCACTTGTGAAGACCCGGTATCTTTTTCATGGGTCTTATACTTATTTATAATTCTCTGTTTTGCTTTTTTATCTAACATAAGCTAAAATTTGCTAAAATCCGAGAGCAGGACATTGTCCATGATCCAAGACTAAGCTTTAATAAATAATCTAAAATAAGCATAGCATAGAAGGTGGTAAAATGCAAGAAAAACTTGCGTAGCGTGTGGAACGCAAAACGCAAAACGCGAAAATCTTATTTATGCTATGCGTTTTGTATTATGTGTTACGCGATTATTACTAAGATTAGCTAAAAATAAGCAATAAGATTGACAAATATTATGAAGTGTGCTATATTTACAATATAATTTGTCAAAAAACGCTACTTTATAAAAAAATAAACCTCCAACATTGACCCGACGCTGGGGGATTGGCGCAAATAGGCGCAAAAAAACTTTTGGAGGAATATCATGAATCGTTTTTTTAACACAACACTTGGTATTTCGATGCTTCCCGATGGACAGTTTAAATTAAAAACATTGACCATTAAGGAAGTAAAAAATTGGCTACAAAATAATAACTTTCAAAACGTAGCCAATCCAAACCATGCCAATTCTCTGGATGCAATATCCAGGAAGATTAGCGTGGATGTCAGGAACGCCGAGGGCAGACGCGTTTCTTTATCCGTCGGGGATGAGTGCTTGGTGGCACAAATTTCCGGAATTCCCAGAGAAACACGGGAATTTACTGATAAAGAAATTAAGGCGGCAACATTTACGTTCCGCCTTGTAAAAATCTTATAATTTTTCTATTTTATCAATTCAGGGATGAGTAATCATCCCTTTTTTAATTTTAAAAATTTCTCTGTTATTTGCAAAATTTGAAATGTTCCACAAATCATATAAATACAAAAGTCTAGAGAACTTCTGGACTTAGATAAATAAAGTAATCCACCGGTGAAGCCGGTTGTCCGTGGTTACTTATTAAGGACGAAGTCGATTTTTATTCATTTAGTTACAAATAAAACTTTTCTTTTTGTCATCTTGACCCGCTCATAAGCATAGCGCATTGAGCGGGGAAAGATCTACTTGCCCGTCTGACTGCGTCAGCGGGACAGGCGGGTAATGAGTGTTTTTAGCACTAAAAAGTATTATAGATTTTTCAGTCTCCCTCACCTCAAGAGGTGAGGGATCCCTCAAAATGACAAAAAGGATGTTTTAGCGAAGGACGAAGTCCGTTTCACCGTAATACCACCGGTGAAACCGGTGGTTATTTATTTTGTTTTATATATTAGCGCTTGCGCTTCGTAGCTCTGACATGGTCAGAGCGAAGAAGTGGACCGTAAGGGATTTGAACCCTTGACCTCTTCCATGCCATGGAAGCGCGCTACCAGCTGCGCTAACGGCCCAAATAATACACAGGTAAAGTCCAGAGTTCTCTGGACCTAAACTCTTAATGCTATTTTCAAAGTCCACAGAACTCTGGACTTAAATACTAAGGTTATCCACAAATTATGTATATTATCCACAGAATAGTGGATAACATTTGTTTTATATCTAAATTTTAACACTAAAGTCCAGAGTTTTCTAGACTTTTCTTTTTTAAAGTCCACATTTCTCTGGACTTAAGTTAAGACACTTGTACTTTGTGATCCCGAATATTCAGGATAAAAAAGTGCTCG
>Ga0180007_10004314_pt1 | contig 15125 bp, 11 predicted proteins | sample MM_PC_MetaG_FD_121122 | JGI IMG/M metagenome (GOLD analysis project Ga0180007, IMG submission 121122) | Groundwater microbial communities from the Aspo Hard Rock Laboratory (HRL) deep subsurface site, Sweden - MM_PC_MetaG | ecosystem: Environmental > Aquatic > Deep subsurface > Groundwater... | reverse complement strand
GATCAGGATTGATTGTGGTCATAAAGACTTAAAGAATGTCCAATACTACACTTATTAATTAAGTAAGGAAATCGGGAGTGATTAAAAGAGGCTGCTTAAGGCAGCCTCTTTTTTGTGTTTAAAATAAGAGATAACTCCCTTAACGGCAAGGAGTAACAAATAAAATATCTCCTTTTTAGGTGGCTATATGGCTACGACAACCTCAGCAATTCTCATGCTGGATAAGGCATCTTGACAAAAAATTTAAATTGGGATATTATTATGGTGGAGGCAATAATGTGCCCTTTAATTATAAAGAACGAGCCAAAGGTAGCGGTAATCTTGTTAAATTGGAATACCGCCGAAGAGACCATTGAATGTATCAATTCATTAAAGAAGGTTGACTACCGTAATTTTGAAATTATTCTCGTCGATAATGGCTCTACTAATGACTCCTTTGATATAATTAAAAGAACCTTCTCTAAGTCTGAAGTTATTCTCATTAAGAATAAACAAAATCTTGGTTTTAGTGGAGGAAATAATGTGGGCATCAAACAAGCTTTAGAGAATAAAACAGACTACACTTTTCTCTTAAATAATGATACTATCGTTAATCAAGAGCTACTTTCTACCTTAGTTGAGTTTATGGAAGATAATCCTCAAGCAGGCATAGTCGCTCCCATCATGTTTTTCTACAATCGTCCCGATTATATTTGGTTTGCTGGTGGAATAATGGACCGCAACACTGGAATTGGAAATCACATTGGCTATGAAGAAAAGTACAGTAGTAAATTTGATAAGATAATTGAATGTAACTTTATTACTGGTTGTGGAATGTTTTTTAGAAGTAAGGTATTTAATGAAGTCGGGTTTTTTGATACCGACTATTTCCATACTTCCGAAGATGCGGACTTATGTTTTAGGGTAATAGATAAAGGATATAAATTATACTTAAACCCTAAAGCTAAGCTCTGGCATAAATGTGGAGCTTCTTTATTGAATTCATCTCAAAATAAATTAAAATCCCCACCAAGATATACTTACTACGAAATTAGAAATCGACTCTTATTTATTAAAAAAAATGGTAAAAAAGGTATGTTATTTAAGTCGCTCTATAAGATTGTTCACTTCCATCTTTATGAAATTTATGAACTGATCAAAGATGGTAATTTTAAATCTATCTTAACACTTTTTTATGGAATATTAGATTTTTTCTTAGGAAGATTTGGCGAGAAAGATTTTTCAAAAAGCTGGATTTTTAGATAAAGGATCTTGAGATGAGATATACAAATTTTAACTCTTTTTTGAATAAACAAATTAATAAATTAGAATTAAGATTAAGAAGGAGAAAACTTTACGCATATCCAAAAGCTATCTACTTAGAACCTACTACTAAGTGTAATTCTAACTGTGTCATGTGTAACCGACAACTAATTCGAAAAGAGGAAGTCTTAAAAGGAGGCTTCCTGAGTTGGGATATCTTTAACAAGACCAGACCTTTTCTTTCTATGGCAGAAGTGGTATTATTTGGAGGCTTTGGAGAACCCCTTCTTCACTCTGATTTTATTCCCATGGCTAAAGAGATTAAGAAATATCATCCTTATCTCTACTTTTATACCAACGGTCTCTTATTAACTCCAGAAATTTCCAAAGAATTAATCTTAATGGGCGCCGATGAAGTTTGTATCTCTTTTGGAGGAGCAAGAGAAGAAACTTACCAATATATCAGAGGAATCTCTATGGCTCCTATTGTAGAAAATATTAAGAAACTTAATGAGCTTAAGAAATCTTTAGGCAGCAATAAACCTAAGATATCCTTAGCTCTAGTTGTAATGAAATCTATGTTTCCTGAACTCTTGGAAGTGGTCGATTTAGCTAAAGATATGGGGATAAATAAGATTGAACTAGCTAATATAGTAGTCCAGGATCCAAGACTTCAAGATGAAAGCTCCTGGCTTCATCAAGAAGAATGTCAACATCTGATGGAAGATTTTAGGAAAAGAGTTTGCTCATATGGCTTAGAATTGTTACAATTTAACTTAAAAGAATCCATAGAGACTTGCCAGCATATATTTTCTTCTCTAACTATTACTTGGGATGGTTTTATCTTATCTTGTCCTCAAGAACGATTTATTCTTGGAAGTTTAGAGAATGATCAGCTGGCCAAGATCTGGAATAATGAAAAATATTACAAACTTCGAGATAGATATTACCGAGAAGGTATTAGCAAATTATGTCCCAACTGTTTTTCCTGGAAGAATGATGCTTCTGCTTTCTTATATCCTAATAAGAATTCACGAGCTTTTGCTGAAAAAATTTAAAAAGATGAATAAATTAATCTTTGTCTTGATCTTATTAATCTTTAGAACCTCTTTTTTACTTGGTAGTCAAGATTTTACTACTTATCCTTGGGCCGTCTATTCTGATGAATATAAGATGAAACCAGTTGATAATTTTGATTATGAAAAAGCTGAAGAAGCTGGTTTTAAGTGGATTAGCATCGCTGCTTTATGGACAGAGATCCAAAAGAGTGAAACAGGAGCTTGTGATTGGACTTACTTAGATGATCGAGTAAATAAAGCTATAGCTAATAATCTCAATATTCACTTTTATGTAGCTGGTTTTCCCGAGTGGATTGCTGAAAAGAGAGATGTTATCTACAAGAAAGAATATCCACCTAAGGATGATAAATTTGGAGCTTGGCAGAATTGGGTAAGAGATTTAGCAGCTCGATATAAAGATAAAGTTTCAAATTTTGAAATTTATCCTGAGGGAGAAGGGGCTTGTAGTCAATGGGCTGGCTCAGATTACACTAAAATCTTTCCAAAAGTAATAAAAATTATCAAGTATGCCAGCCAGGGAATTAAAGAAGAATTTTCTAATCCTATCATCATGGCCATTGGAGATGCAGGTCCTTTTGAATACCCCAAAAATCCCGATGTGCCGTATAAAGAACACCCCTTCTTTTATCATCTTGAAAATGGTTATGACTCTATACCTGGCTTAGGAAAAGATCTTCTTAATGGAGTCTCCCTCCATTTATATCCTAACATTAATTCCATAGCTAACAATGACAAAACATTAGCCCCGGAAGAAGCTAATGAAATAAAACTTGGGGGAAGAAACTTAACTAGAGCTATCTTTGATTATTATGCAGAAGCAGTCAAATATAATACTACTGAAAGAAGGATCTATCTTACTGAACAAGGTTATTCTGTAGCCAGAGATGTGATCTGCAGAGCCGATAATTCTTGGGTAAATGAAGATACTCAAGCAGATTATATCGTCAGATTTCACGTTTTAGCTTTATCTACCGGATTAGTTGACAGAATTCATTACTTTGTCCTTCGCGATGACTATCCTTTAGGCGAGGAATACCAACAAGATAATCCTTCCCATACAGGTCTTCTTACCTACGAAGGAGGCATTAGAGCATCTTACTATGCCTATAAGACCATGGCTACTACCTTAGGTAATAAGCTGGCCAGTGAGTTTTTACTCTTAGGTGAAAATAAGTACGCGGTAGTCTTTGTAGATCGAAAGGCTACCGAAAACCTCTCTAATAATTCTCGAATAATAGTAGCCTGGAAGACAACTCCAGGTAGTGAAAAAATTAAAGCCTTAGTAAATTCTACTACCTCTATCTCGTATCAAAGCCGAGATGGTAGTCCTTTAGGAACCCTATCTCCAGTTAATGGCTATGTGGAAGTTACTTTAAATAATGATAGTCCCATCTATATATTTGATCATTCTCAAAGCCAAGAATATAAAACGACTAATCCTCCTTCCATTATTTCTCCATCTTCTAATACTTCTTTTGCTTCTGAAAATCTTATCCCTATTTCTGGAAAAGCTAAGGTTAATACCATCATTACCCTCTTTAAAGCTGGTAAAAAGATAGCTACTACTTTGTCAGATGGGAATGGTGACTTTACCTTTAGTCAAGTCATATTAAGCCCAGGTGGAAATGGTTTTCAAGTAGCAGAAGAAAGTGGGTCGGTCTCTGATTCATCTAATTTTATATACTTAAATAGGAGTTTATCTAATAATAATGAAGTTACTTTTAAGAATGAATATGGAAAGATCAACATTCCCGCCAGCACACTCCCCAGTGGTTTTTTTATAGATATTTACCAAGCCTTAGCAGATAATAAAGCCTTAGAAGCTAATCAATATTTTGAGTATCCTATCATAAATGGCAGTATTTTAAATTTTACGATTAAAGATAGTAGTTATAATAAGATAGCCTCTTTTTCAAAGCCACTTACCGTAATTATTCCATACTTAGATACAGATAATAACGGTATTATAGATGGTACAAATATTAAAGAAACAAATTTAAAGGTCATAAAACTTGATGAAGAAAATAAGCGGTGGAATTTATTCGTTAGCTCCCCAAGTATCGAGACAAACTTAAATTTGATTTCATTTTCTACGACTAATTTGTCTATTTTTGCTTTAGCAGAGATAGAGTCATCTGAAATTGCAACTATTCTTTCGCCAATTAAAGTTTGCCCTAATCCTTTTAATTTAAATCAAGTAAATTTTGTTACTTTTAAGCCTACTCCCAACAACACGAGCTTTATTAAGATATTTAATTTAAGTGGAGAGCTTATTTATACTTTAAAATCTAAAGATATCTCTTTGAGTATGGCTCATTGGGACGGAACTAATGAGTATGGTAAAACAGTAAGCAGTGGTGTCTATATCTTTTATTTAAAGACTGAGGATGGAAAATCTCAAAAGAAAAAATTTGTAATTATTAAATAAAGCTTATGTCTACAGCCATAAAAGTAGTAAGAAATACCGTTATTCAGTCCATTGGCAGAGCCTTAATGATGGGAATGAGTTTGATCTCTATGGCTCTCATTACTCGTTATTTAGGTCCTTTAGAGTATGGCTTATATTCTTTTGTCTTGGTCTTTATTGCTTTTTTTCACACTGTTACTGATTTAGGTTTAAAAGTCATTGCCACCAGAGAGATATCCCAAGATAGAGATTCTTCAGGTAACTTGCTTAGCCAGACCATCACTCTTCGTTTACTTCTTTCCTTTTTTTCTATCTTCTTAGCTTGTTTAATAATCAACTGTATGAACTATCCTTTAACGACTAAGTTTTTAGTCTATGTAAGCTCCATTATTTTAATAATTGAAGCTTTAAAGAGCACCCTGGATATCATCTTTGAAGTTAGTTTAAGGATGGAATATGTAGCGGTAAGCAATCTCTTAATTAGCTTATCTTTCTTAATCTTAGCTTGTCTCTTTGTTTATAAGAGAGGAACCTTGTTGGACTTAATAGTTGTTTCCTTAGTTTCTAACTTAATTGGTCTTCTAACAGCTTACTTTTTTTCTAAGAAGTTTGTCAAAATTAAATTTTCTATAGATTATCGTCTTTGGAAGAAAATGATTAAAGAAGCTATTCCTTTGGGTATTGCCTTTCTTATGATTAGTCTTTACTGGAGGATTGATGTAATCATGCTTTCTTTAATGAAGGGAGACCAAGCGGTAGGTTTTTATAATGTCTCTTACAAATTTATTGAAATGGGCACCTTACTTTCAGGAATGATCATGGTTTCTGTATTTCCTGTCCTTTCCGAAAGATTTAAATTAGATCCAGCTCAATTAAAGATAATTTACCAAAGATCTTTAAAATACCTGCTCATGATGGGCATCTTTTTAGCTTTATTCTTTGTCATTTTAGCAGATAAGATTATCTTGTATGTCTCTGGAGAAGAATTCAAAAACTCCATCTTAAGTATGCAGATCTTAGGCTTTATTTATCCTGTTTATTATATAGGAGCATTAATTGGCTATATGTTGATTGCTATTGGCAAGCAATGGATAAATACTATTTTTAATACTCTGGCTGTTCTTTTTAATATTGTTTTAAATTTAATCTTAATTCCTGGATATAGCTTTTATGGTTCTTCATTGGCGACTGTAATTACTGAGGTAGTCCAGGTAACCGCCGCTTTAATAGTTTTAAGTTCATTTAAATATACTCCTTCTTTTAAGTCTATAACCAGATCTCTCTTTGCTGGTGCCTTATCTTTACTGGTCTTAATCTTACCGGCGGAGGTAAATTCTATAATCAAAGTTATCTTAGCTTTAATTATCTTTTTAAGCACCTTATTTTTAATGAAGGAACTCTCTAAAGAAGATCTTTCCTTACTATTAAACAAGCCAGTTATCCAAGAAAGGTAGTTATGAAGATATTAATTATTAACCCACCTCGCCTTAATGGAATTAATGTCCGTAGAGATGAAAGATCGGTGGATATCTTAGAAGATGAAGTAAGCCCTTTTTACCAAGGAGCAGCCTTAGCTCAGTGGCTTCGAGTTAAAAACCTGGCTTTGGTTAAAGTATTAGATGCTAATGGTCTTAATTTAGATTATGGGAGAGTAAATCTTTGGCTTAAGGAAAATAAAGATGCTCGGTTTGTAGTGGTAAAAGGGGGTGATGATACCTTATATCATGATAGTATTACTTGTACCTTAGCTAAGCATTTAGGTCTTACTACCATCTTTTGGGAACCTATTCTTTCCCCAGCTATGCCAGAAAGAGTAATGCAAAATTTAGTAGATATTGATTATTTAGTTCTGGGTGAAGCTGAGTTAACCATTAGCGAGCTTTTAGAAAAAGGTAACCAAGCTAAGGGAATTGCTTACCGGGAAGAGGACCAGATTAAAATTTCACCTCGCTTAGAAACAGAACGGCTCAAAGATATCGACTCTCTCCCTATTCCTAATTTTAATGACCTACCTTACCAAAATTATAAAGCTTGGTTTGGAGAAAGTCCTTGGATGACTATCTTTACTTCTCGAGGTTGCGTGGGCACATGTTTTTATTGTTTAATTGGGGGTAACACTTGCTTTCGAGGCTATGGCCGAAAACTTCGTTTGATGGGGGTCCATCGAGTAGTAGAAGAGTTAGAAGTTTTAGTTAAGAAATATAACATTCCTCATATTACCTTTTGGGATGATTGCTTTACTAATGATTTAGTCAGGGTGGAAGATATTTGCCACCAGATACTAACTAAAAACTTAAAATTTCGTTGGAGTTGCATGTCCCGAGTTGACCGGATAGATAAAAAGCTTTTAAGTTTAATGAAAAAAGCAGGCCTTTCTCGGATTGGATTTGGAATTGAATCTGGCAATCAAAGAGTTTTAGATAGCATTCCTAAAAGAATCACAGCCGAAGAAAATATTAAAACCCCCCTCTTGGCTAAATCCTTAGGTATTTGGGTCTGGATATTTCTTTTACTTGGTCTTCCTGAAGAAGATGAAAGATCGATGCAAGATACCATCAATACCTTAAAGAAAATTAGACCTCATCATCTCTGTTGTGGCACCGCTACTCCTTTTCCTGGAACTAAATTTTATGAAGTTTGTCTCAAGGAAAATCTTTTAAAAAGCGACATTTTTGACCTTATTACCGCTGGTCTTCAAACTGGAGGGGGACAAATATCTGACACACGATATGTGAAAGCAGAAGTAGTTAATCAATACTTAAAGAAACTTCACGAGACAGCTAATATTTATAGTGAAAACAAGCTTCATAATATGATCCAGAAGCTTAAACCTTTTATTCCTAAATTTATGAGAGATACTTTGAAGAATATCTTAGAAAGGACAAGGTCTAATTAAGATGATAAATTTTCTATCAAAGATGAAGAGATATCAACATATTGTAACCACTAATCTAAGATTTCCTAAAAAATTACTTAATCTTTTAGGTACCTATTATGGCACCTTAAAGAAACCTGCATCCTATCCTTTTCTTCCTTATTCCTTAGATCTAGAACCTACGGTCAGATGTAATTTAAGATGCCCTTCTTGTCAATCTCCTCTTTTTAAGAGAAGTCAGAAAGATATGCCTTTTTCTCTCTTTAAGAAGATCTTGGACCAGTTTGATACTTTACTGGAATTAAAGATTACCGGGATGGGAGAACCTCTCTTAAATAAAGACTTCTTTAAGATGGTTCGTTATGCGAAAGAGAAAAATATCTCAGTCTTTTCTTTCTCTAATGCTAAGATAATCGACTATAATCTAGCCCAAGAGATTATTCAAAGTGGATTAAGAGAAATTACTATCTCCATCGATGGGGCAACCTTAACGACCCATAACCAGATAAGAGTGGGATCTGATTTAAATCAAGTCTTAGGTGCTTTAGAGATGCTTGTTTCTATTAGAGGTAAATTAAGGTATCCTATTATCTCTGGGTGGTTTGTAGGCAGAAAGTCAAATATTCATGAACTTTTAGATTTAATAGCCATCTGCAAAAAGATAGGTCTTGACTACCTTACCCTTCAACATGATCTTACTTATTGGGGGAAAGAAGATTTTAAAGAGAAAATGAAGAATGAAGCTTTAGGAAGAAATATTGACTCCTTAAAAGAAATAATTAGAGAGGCTTCAAAAAAAGCTTCTTCTTTAGAATTTAAATTTATTCATTACCAAAAGAATAAATTTTATCATAGATTGGGAAGAGAATGTTATTGGCCATGGCGGTCATGTTTTATTGCTTCTGATGGAAGGGTAGTCCCTTGTTGCCTCTTAGCTGATCCATAAATAATAAATTTTGGGGATCTTTCCAAAGAAGAGTTCAAAGAAATTTGGAATAATATTAACTACCAGAATTTTAGAGAAAAGATAAAGAAACATCAGATTCCTTCTTTCTGTCGTGATTGTTATGAATAGGATTGTTATGAATAAACTGTTATGGATAAATTGTTATGAATAAGATGGTTACCAGCCAGATAAATGTTATCTGCATCATCTCTTCCTATACCCGAGGAGGGGCAGAGCAAGTATTGTCCGAAAATATTAGAGGTTTTGATAAAGACTTATTCTCTTTCACCGTCGCTTGTCTTTATTTTATCGATCCTGACCATGAAAAGATCCTTAAAAACTTAGGAGTAGATGTTTATCCTAATTTATTAAAGCAAAAATATAATATCTTTGTTATCTTAAAACTATATAAGATTATAAAAAAGTACCAAAGTCAGATCTTATTCTTATTTACTGACAATCGAGATGCTATCTTTTATGGTATCATTGCTGCTAAAATGGCTGGCGTTCCTGTGATTATAGGAGCTTCTCACTGTATTGGTCTGTGGGGTGGAAAGAGTAGCATCTCTAAGTATAGCAAGATAATGTTACCTTTTATAGATAAGATTATTGCTGTCTCTAATACCCATAAGGACTATCTAAATCAACAAGAAGGTATTGATCGGGATAAACTTGAAGTAATTTATAATGGGGTGGATATAAATCTGTATTTCCCTAAAGAAAAAGATCTCAATTTAATTAGAGAAATAGGCTTTGATCCATCTTCTCCTATTTTAGGAGTTGTGGCTGGACTTAGACCAGAGAAAGGAATAGATGTATTTTTACAGGCCGCTAAACTCATTTTAAATAAATACCCAGAGGTTCAATTCTTAATTGCAGGAGATGGTATTCAAAGAAAAGCTTTGGAAGAGCTGGCTAAAGCCTTAAATATTTCAGAAAGGTTTAAATTTTTAGGCTATCGAGCTGATATTTATGATCTTATGCCTCTCTTAGATATTTATATCTCTCCTTCTCCACCAGCCGGAGATAATTTTTCGGTAGTCGTCTTAGAGGCAATGGCTTGTGGTATTCCAGTAATTGCTACTGATGTAGGCAGCAGAAAAGAACAGGTGATAGAAAACCAGACTGGTTTTTTGATTAATCCTTACGATAGCGAAATCATCGCCGAAAAAGTAGATTTTCTCCTTAAGCATAAAGAAGTAGCTCTTGAGATGGGAAAAAAAGGAAGAGATTTAGTGGTTAAAAACTTTACTTACCATCAAATGGTTAATCAAACCCAGAACTTATTTCAAGAACTCCTAAAGCTAAAGAAAGATAGATAATTGATGGTGGATTTTTATCTGGAAAATATTAAGTACCTGCCTCCTGACCTGCTCGAAAAACTTCCCTCAGTCAACCCAAGATATTTTTTAGAGAAAAGTAAGAGTGGGCTACCCATCCTCACTATAACCAATAAAGAGGGAAGAATTATCTCTTTACATAGTAACTACAATCCCCAAAAAGAAGCTACTCGCTTTATTTCATCATTTAATTTAGCAGGAAAAAACACAGTCTTGGTCTTGGGCTTTGCATTGGGATACCATATCAAAGAATTACTCAAACAACCGCAGATTAATAAGATAATAGTCATTGACCCTGATGTAGAGGTATTTAAACTTGCTTTAACTTCTCAAGATCTATCTAACTTACTTTCTTCACCAAAAATAAAACTAATTATTAACGAAGAAAACTTTTCCAATCTTTATCAAGACTTAAGTCAGTTCATTTCTTTAGATAACTTAAATAAAGTACAAATTATAAGATATCTTCCTTGTCTATCCTTGGATCCAGATTATTATCTTCAGGTAGATAAGATTATAAAAAACATTCTGGAAATGAATGTATCAAATTTAGCTATCTTTGCTTCTTTTGGAAAAATTTGGCTAGAAAATATCTTCCAGAACTTCTTTGAAATTGTTAATAATGCCCCGGTAGATAGCTTATTTAATAAATTTTGCGGCTTGCCTGCCATTATTATTTCAGCTGGACCTTCCTTAAATAAGAACTTAAGATACTTAAAGCAAGCTAAAGGAAAAGCAGTGCTGATCTGTGTAGATACCGCCTTAAAAGTACTTTTAGAAGAAAGAATCCAGCCTGATATAGTAGTCTCTGTAGACCCTCAACCAGCTAACTTTAGACATTTTGAAAGAGTCGATACCCATGATTTAATCTTATTAGCTGAGGCTACTGTCTACCACCAAATTCTAAAGACTTTCCAAGGGAGAAAGTTTATCACCTGCGATGAGAGCTCTATCATGGACTGGCTATTTAACTATCTCCATCTTCCTTCCTTAAATTCTAATAAGATTAGCCCTTTAAGAGGAGGAGGAAGTGTAGCTACAGTAGCTTTTGATTTTGCCAAAAAGATAGGAGCTGATCCTATTATCTTTGTAGGTCAAGATTTCTCATTTTTACCCGGAAGTATCTATGCTTCTGGAACTTCTTATCAAGAAGAGTGGTTAAATAGTTTAAGCAAATTCAATACTTTAGAGATGCAGTACCAAGAATATGTTTTATCAAAAGGTTTAATAAGTCGGAAAGATATTTATGGAAATTCTGTCTTGACTAGTAAAATTTTAGCTTCTTATTGTGATTGGCTGCAATGGGAGATTGCCCAAAGCAATAATATTTGTATTAATGCTACGGAAGGTGGTATCTTATCTCAAGGAATAAGCTTAATCCCTTTAAAAGAAGCTTTAGAAAAATATGCCCGTCAAACTATAAAGATAGAAGAAAAATTAAATGAGGCTCAAGGTTGCCTTCCTGTTCTTGATAAAGAGAAATTAATGGTCGATATTGAATCTTTAATGGAAGAAGGATTAAGATTAGAATGTCTGTGTTTAGAAGGATTAAACCTGATCGAAGAAGAGATTAATGAGGAAAGGATAACTAAATTAAATCTCCAGATAGAAAGTCTTAAAATTACTTCTTTGCTTTTGGATGCTATTAGAGACGCGAGTTGGTTTTTGTCTTCAAAGAGTAACCTTTCAAAAGAATGTTTAAAAAACTTATACCAAGAGATAAGAAAGACTAACCAACATTTAATAAATCATCTCAAGAATATTTCTTCTAAATTAAAACTTACTTAACCAATCCTTTATCTTCAAGTTCTTTTTTTGCTTTTTCTACTAAATCTTGGGCCGTCTGATCTTTTACCCAGGAAATAAGCTCGCCAGTGCCTTCTTCAAAACTAATTTGTGGCTTAAAATTTAATCTTTCTTTGATTTTAGCTATATCGGCAAAGCAATATCTAATATCTCCCTTTCGATATCGAGAAGTAACTTCAGGCTCTATGTTTAGTTTTAGTTCTTGAGCTAATATCTTGGCTATTTCTAAAATAGTAATCTTTTTACCTGTCCCCACATTAAATACTTCAAAATTAGCCTTTTCGTCTTCTAAGGCTAAGATATTGGCTCTTACAATATCTTGAACATGAATGAAGTCCCTTCCTTGCAAACCATCTTCAAAGATTATTGGTGACTTCTTATTCAAAAGCCGAGAGGAAAAAATAGCCGCTACGCCAGTATAAGGGTTAGAAAGTGCTTGTCGAGAGCCGTAAACATTAAAATAACGCAAAGCTACAGTAGGAATGCCATATGTCCAGCCAATATTTAAACACATCTCTTCTTGATCTTTTTTGGTAATGGCATAAATAGAAGTAGCTTGAAGAGGCTTTTCTTCTGAAGTAGGCAAAGGAATTAAATCTTGATGACAATTGCAGCAATTTAATTCCCAATCATAATTTTTTAACTGGTCTTCACTTCGTAATTTAGGATATGTTTTGCCACAATGGCTACATTCATAGGCTCCTTCTCCGTAGATACTCATAGAAGAAGCGACTAATAATTTCCTTACCTTATGCTTTTCGTTAGCTAAAATATCTAAGAGGACCGAAGTGCCATAAGTATTTACACTTACATATTTACTTACTTCATACATACTTTGCCCTACTCCAACTACCGCCGCTTCATGAAAGATATAATCTATATCTTTAACTACCTCGTAGAGTTTTTTACGATCTCTAATATCACCTTTAACAAATTTTGCTTCTTTATTTAAATAAACAGGTTTTTTCCCTTGGGGATGAACTTGAGGATCTAAGTTGTCATAAATTATTACTTGATAGGATTTTTTAACTAATTCATCGACTAGATAAGAACCAATAAATCCTGCTCCGCCTGTAACAAGTACTTTTTCTTTCATAAAATATCCTGATTAAATTAAACTTTATCTTTTAGCTGTGTTTTATTGTTTGTCGGCAACTATTCCAAGACCTTCTTTTTTTTCTCTGACCCAGGGCATTCTAATTGAGGTACCTGACTAAAGCCATTAAATTTTAAGGAGACACGGAGTCTCTTCAGCAATTCTCCCCTGGTGATATTACCCTGAGTTTCCCTTAAATGCTTACAAAAATAATAGGTAAACGCTCCGTTGTAACTACCTCCAATATTGGCATCGGCTGATGTTTGGTTATCCTTACAACTAGAAAAAAGCACATGATTTAAGGGATTGCCCCCTTTAAGTATCTTTTTAACTTCTAAATCATCCTCTATCCTGCATTGGATATCCAATGGTGGGTGTAAGAATCTCGGCTTAAAGGAGAGTTCCTGTGGCAAGGCACTGATTCCTATTATCTCCCTTGTCCCTGTTCCTGAGTGGCAGGAATCAAGCAGGACCTCCAAATTCACCCCTTTTGGTAATTCCGAAAATATTTTTCCTAACTCATCATCGGTGATATAAGTCCCATCCCAGTCCATATCATGCGGGCAAAGGATCTCATCCAATCTATCTTTAAGCTCATCGCCATCCCTATCCCGTACCTGGGAGCCGTGTCCTGAGAAATGAAACAAGAGCCTGTCCCCTGCCTTGGTCCCTTTTACCAGCCACTTAAGTCGTTCCATGATTGCCTTCTTTTTTGCCCTCTCATCAATAACCACTCTTATCTCCTTAACCGCAAAACCAAAGTATTTCAAGAGGACATCCCTGACATTGCTAACATCATTCAGGCAACCGTTTAAATCCGATCCTGGTATCTTATACTTATTAATACCAACCAGTAATACCTTGTTGGCCATAAAACCTCCTTTACAAAATTATCAGTATCATCAAAGGAAGGTTCTACTTTTGCCAGCATTCAGCTATCAACCAAGAATGCTGGTCAGAATGACAACTTCCTATATTTTATAAATTAACATACCAAAGATATTAAGGAAGATCAACAAAATTAATTGCAGCAATTTACCCAAGTGAAGTACCTTTTCTGTAACTCATTGAAATTCATTTCAAATTTAGCACACAAGTTCAATAAGCAAGTGCAACACTATAAAATAAAAAGAAATTTTCATAATTAGAATTGCTGACAACGGTTAATTTGGTCTTGACAAAGAACAAAAAAGCTGATATGTCTTCTAAAAGAGGAAGTAAAAAGAATAATAACTTACTTTTACAAAGGAGAAAGCTTAATGAGCAAAAGAGTGATAATTGTTTTTTTAGGAATGTTAATGTTACTTGCTTCTTCCTCAGTCTTTGCTTTTGAGAAAGAAGAGACTTTTTTGCCTCTGGGAGGACATATTACCTACGGTTCATACTCAAATAGCAATCAAAGAGAAAGTATAATCTCAGAAACAATGAACTGCTCATATCTAATAAACTCCTCAAGTATTCCAGTTTTTAACTCCAACCTTGATTTTAAACTTTGTCAGTCAAATTTAACTCGTAAATTTCCACTTAGTAAAATCAAAGGAATAAGTTCTTCTTTAACTTATTCTTGCCTTGAACAATTAAAGACTACTGATTATTTAGGAGCTAGAATTAGTGCTACTTACATTAAAAGTGACGATAAAAATTCAAACAATACTCTAATACCGTATGGATCGCTAATTTATAAGTCATCTGATTTTAGTAAATATCTTGATTTTGGTTATAGTCGAACAGCTTATAAGGATACCACTATAGATCAAATTACCCTTACCGGAGGAACGGCTCTTTTTAATTGGCGGACATGGTTACAGACAAGGCTTTATTATATAAGTTTAAATAAGAAAGTCCAAGAGAAAGATAGGGTCTTAGCCATAGAAGAGAGATTTACCTATTATGCCATTCCTCAAAGACTTAGTCTTGCCTTTTATGGAATGCTTGGTAAAAGGATCTATGCTTATGATCCTGATTTAGAAGCAGCTTATAATCTGTCTGATATTCAGAAAGGGAGTGGGGGATTAAGTGCCACTTATAACCTGACTAAAGCATTGAGTATGTTTGGAGATATTACCTATGAGGCCTATGAAAATAAGGATATAAGTAATGATTACAGTGTTACTTTACCAAACTTTAGGGATGAAATTTGTCTTTTAATTAAGATTTAGGTATAATTACCTTTCTTGCGCTACTTGAATGCTGACCCAAAATCAGATAGTAGTGTCTCTGCCAATACCCCCCTCTCTCTTGGATTAATGGACTTATTCCTAATAAAACTGCTAACTAAAAGCTGATATCTGAACGTTTCCAGAGATAATTAAGAAATGATAATTAAGAAATGAT
>Ga0180007_10004312_pt1 | contig 15136 bp, 12 predicted proteins | sample MM_PC_MetaG_FD_121122 | JGI IMG/M metagenome (GOLD analysis project Ga0180007, IMG submission 121122) | Groundwater microbial communities from the Aspo Hard Rock Laboratory (HRL) deep subsurface site, Sweden - MM_PC_MetaG | ecosystem: Environmental > Aquatic > Deep subsurface > Groundwater... | reverse complement strand
GCCGCCCTTCATGCTCGCAATCTTCGTAATTGCAGCGGTCAACGTCGTCTTGCCGTGGTCAATATGACCAATCGTACCGATATTGACGTGCGGCTTCTTTCTTTCAAATTTTTGCTTGGCCATTCTTCATCTCCATTCTCATTTCTTGGTCAATTCTTCAGCAAGACTTGCAGGGACGCGATCATAATGATCAAACAACATGGTGTACGTTGCACGACCTTGAGTTTTAGAGCGCAGATCCGTTGCATAACCAAACATGCTACTTAGCGGCACGTTTGCGCGGATGATCTGCATCCCGTGTCGCATTTCAAGACTGACGATTCGACCACGACGTCCATTCAGATCGCCCATGACATCGCCCATATAATCATCCGGCGTCAGCACTTCCACAAACATTATCGGTTCAAGAAGCACCGCGGCCGCTTTATGACACGCCTCTTTCACTGCCATGGATCCGGCAATGTAGAAAGCCTGTTCGGAAGAATCGACTTCATGATACGAGCCGTGAACCAGTTCGACCTTGATATCGACCATGGGGAATCCGGCCAGAATACCATTCAGCAGCGCATCACGGATGCCCTTGTCAACTGCGGGAATGTATTCCTTCGGAATGACGCCGCCGACGATGCCGTTCACGAATTCGTATCCGCCACCCGGTTCCTGAGGCGTGACCTTGATGACGATATGCGCATACTGACCGCGACCGCCCGACTGCTTGGCGTACTTGAGATCCTTTTCTGCCGGCTTGGAAATGGTCTCGCGGTATGCAACCTGAGGCTTGCCAACGTTGGCGTCGACCTTGAACTCACGAGTGAGGCGGTCAACAATGATCTCAAGATGCAATTCACCCATTCCGGCGATAAGCGTCTGTCCGGTTTCCTCGTTTGTCTTGACCCGGAAAGAGGGATCTTCCTTGACCAACTTCTGCAGGGCCTGCCCGAGGGCGTCCCTGTCGGTTTTGGTCTTGGGCTCAATCGCCACTTCGATTACCGGTTCCGGAAAATCCATGGATTCAAGCAGAATTGCCCGCTTGAGATCGCACAGAGTTTCACCCGTGCTGGTCTGCTTGAGCCCGACAGCGGCAACAATGTCGCCCGCATGAGCTTCCTTTATGTCCTCACGCTTGTTCGCATGCATCTTCAGCAACCGGCCAACACGCTCTTTTTTACCAGAAGCGGCGTTAAGAACTGTCGAACCGGTGACAAGCACGCCCGAATATACTCTCAGGAAGGTCAGATGCCCGAAGAAGGGATCCGCCATAAGTTTGAACGCCAGTGCGCTCAGCGGTAGATCATCTGAACATTCACACAGAACCTCTTCCTTGGTGTCGGGATCGGTTCCAACCATGGGCGGAACTTCCACCGGAGAAGGCAGATAATCCACCACACAATCCAGCAGTGCCTGCACGCCCTTGTTCTTAAACGCAGAACCGCAAATCACCGGGCAAATTTTCATGCCGATGGTCGCGGAACGAATTCCTGCCATGATCTCTTCAGGCTGGAGTTCTTCTCCGCCTAAATACTTTTCAAGCAGGGTCTCATCTTCCTCGGCGATAGCCTCCACGAGATTCATGCGCCATTCGTCGACCTGATCCACCATTTCAGCGGGGATCTCGCGCTCGATGATCGTTTCACCCTGGGAATCTGCGTCGTAGTAGAGAGCGACCTTGCGCACAAGGTCGATCTGTCCCAAAAAGTTCTCCTCTGCGCCGATGGGAAGGTGCAGCGGAACAGGCTTCGCCTTGAGACGATCCTTGATCATATCGACAACCCGGTAGAAATCTGCTCCCGAGCGGTCCATCTTGTTAACAAAGGCGATCCGGGGAACCCGGTATCTGTCCGCCTGCCGCCATACAGTCTCGGACTGCGGCTCGACTCCACCAACAGCGCAAAAAACAGCAACAGCGCCATCAAGCACGCGCAGCGAACGCTCAACTTCTACGGTGAAATCCACATGGCCGGGAGTGTCGATGATGTTAATGCGACAATCGCGCCAGTAACAGGTTGTAGCAGCAGAGGTGATCGTGATGCCACGCTCCTGCTCCTGCTCCATCCAGTCCATGGTCGCCTGACCATCATGAACTTCTCCAAGCCTGTGGGATACACCCGTATAAAATAAAATACGTTCGGTAGTCGTGGTCTTGCCCGCATCGATGTGGGCCATGATACCGATATTGCGCTGATCTTTTATGGGAACACGTTTAGACACGGAAAGAACCTCTTTTACCAGCGGTAATGAGCAAAAGCTTTATTGGCCTCTGCCATTCGATGGGTGTCTTCACGCTTCTTGATGGCACCACCGCGATCGTTATAAGCATCCAGAAATTCAGCCGCCAAACGCAGGACCATGCCTTTCTCGCCGCGAGAGCGGGCATAGTTGACCAGCCAACGGATAGCCAAGGCTTCCTGTCTTGCCGGGCGGACTTCCATGGGAACCTGGTAGGTAGCGCCACCGACGCGACGGGATTTCACTTCCATCTGCGGCTTTACCTTTTCAATGAGCTGCTCGAACGCTCTGAGCGGCTCGCTGTCGGTGCGTTTTCCAAGTTCCTCGATGGCGTCATAGAATATCGTTTCGGCAACGCTTTTCTTGCCGTCATACATCATCTGGTTCACAAACTTTGTGACCACCCGGCTTCCGTACTTCGGATCCGGCAGCACTTCACGCTTTGGCGTGGCTCCCTTGCGAGGCATACGTCAATCTCCTTGTACCTATTTAGGACGTTTGGCTCCGTACTTGGAGCGGCTCTTCCGGCGATCCTGAACACCGGCCGCATCCAACGTACCTCTGATAATCGTGTAACGGACACCGGGCAAATCCTTGACACGACCACCACGGATCATGACCACGGAGTGTTCCTGCAGATTATGCCCTTCACCGGGTATGTAGGATGTCACTTCAATTCCGTTGGTCAGTCGCACTCTGGCCACTTTTCGAAGAGCGGAGTTCGGCTTCTTGGGCGTCGTGGTATATACGCGCACGCAAACTCCCCGGCGCTGCGGGCATTCCTGCAACGCGGCTCTTTTTTTGCCTTTTACCTGGATGACCCGCGCTTTACGGACCAACTGATTAATAGTGGGCATTTCAAACTCCATTAATAAACATTTTGAGAAGGGGGTTCATAATTGAACTCCCCTTCCCTGTCAACTCAACTACCAGAACAATAAAAAATTATTGTCCCATGAAAAACGGATCTTTCTCCAAATCTTCCAGGAACTTATCAGGGCTTTCCGGCTGATCCGGGACCACAATTCCATTTTCAATATAAGATCTGAAACCCGTTCCGGCATTGACCAATCTACCGACAATAACATTTTCCTTGAGTCCGTAGAGGTAATCTTTTTTACCGATCAGCGCGGCTTCGGTCAGCACCTTTGTTGTTTCCTGGAAGGACGCCGCGGAAATGAACGATTCCGTGGACAAGGAAGCCTGCGTAATTCCGAGCACAAGCGGTTCAGCAATAGCCGGCTGCATGCCCGTGCCTACGCACTTGGCATTGATCTTCATGAACTTGACCTTGTCGACCTGTTCGCCCATAAGCAGCCCTGTCTCACCCGGGTCGATGACCAGCAACTTCTTGAGCATCTGTCGGACAATGATCTCGATGTGCTTGTCATTGATGTAAACACCCTGGAAACGATACACGTCCTGCACACCCTCTACCAGATAGAAGGCCAGGAATTTTTCACCCTTGACCTTGAGCAGGTCGTGAAGATCAGGCGTGCCCTCGGTCAAGAGCTCCCCGCTCTCCACGAAGTCACCTTCGCCGACGCTGATATGCTTTCCTTTGGGGATAAGGTAGACGCGGGCATCTCCAACTTCAGGCTCAACAATCAATTTGCGCTTGCCTTTTGAATCGGGACCAAAGCTCACAATACCGTCGATTTCGGACAGAATCGCCTGATCCTTGGGCTTGCGCACTTCGAAGAGCTCGGCAACACGCGGCAAACCGCCGACGATGTCCTTGGTCTTCATGGTTTCGCGGGGCTTACGTGCGATAATGTCGCCCGGCTGGACCACATCACCGTCGTTGACCATGACGATGGCGCCGACAGGCAGGGCATAGGAAGTCTGGGTTCCTGTGTCCGGCTTGGTCTTGCAAACGCCATTCTCGTCGCAAATGGAGATTCCGGGCCGGAAGCTCGAAGATCTGAATTCAATAACCGTCAGAGTCGACTTGCCCGTGGCCTCGTCTATGCGCTCCTGAGCGGTACGGCCCTCAATGATGTCAGTGAAATGGACCACGCCCTCGACATCGGTGACGAAGGGCTCGTTGAAGGGATCCCATTCCGCAAGACGATCGCCTTTTTTGACCTCGGCGCCGTTTTCAAAATACAGCTTCGCTCCGGAAGGCAATGCGTATTTCTCGCGCTCAACACCCTGATCATCGACGATGCGCAGCTGACCGCTCTTGCCGAGAACCATGCGCTCTCCGCGATTATTGGTAACCGTGCGCACACGAGAGAGCACGATCCGCCCCTTGTTCAGCGCCTCATATCTGCTCTGCTCGATTTCCTTGGAAGCCGTGCCACCGATGTGGAAGGTTCTCATGGTCAGCTGCGTTCCAGGCTCACCGATGGACTGGGCGGCGATAATGCCGACAGCCTCACCGACGTTGACCAGATGGCCTCGCGCCAGATCGCGACCATAACACAGGGCGCACACGCCGTGCCTGGCCTTACAGGTCAGCGCGGAGCGAATGGTGATAGTCGAGATGTTGCGCCGCTCGATTTGGGCGACAAGTTCTTCGTTTATCATGGCATTGGCGGGGATGAAAACCTCGCCGGTCTCCGGATCAAGGATATCGTACATGGCTGTTCGGCCAAGTACGCGCTCACTCAGACGCACGGTGATTTCACCGCTCTTGGTGACGTGGGTCAGCTCGATGCCGTCAACCGTCTTGCAATCATGCTCGCTGACAATGACGTCCTGCACAACGTCGACCAGGCGGCGTGTCAGGTAGCCCGAATTCGCGGTTTTAAGCGCGGTATCGGCCAGACCTTTACGTGCACCGTGTGTGGACGTGAAGTACTGCAGAATGGTCAACCCTTCACGGAATGAAGAGGTGATGGGCGTCTCGATGATTTCACCAGAGGGCTTTGCCATCAGACCACGCATGCCTGCCAGCTGGCGCATCTGGTCCTGGTTGCCTCGCGCACCGGAGTTGGCCATCATGAAGACCGAGTTGAAGCTGTTGCAGCGCTCTTCCTTAAGCTTGGAAACTTCCCAGCGAAGCGCATGCTTCACGTGAGGGGAACCGTCCTGCTTGGGGTTGAGCACGGTGTCGTACTTCAACTCCAGCATCATGGCGTCGGCCACGTCATTGGTTGCCTTGGTCCACACGTCAACAACCTTGTTGTATTTTTCCGTGCGGGTGATGATACCCTCGCGGTACTGTTGCTCGATATCCGAAACCTCGGTGTGGGAGCGATCCAGAATGCCGGACTTGGCCGGCGGGATGGTCAGATCCTTCACGCCGACGGTGATCCCGGCCTGAGTCGAATACTCAAAACCCAAATCTTTCAGCTTGTCGCACAAAATGACCGTGGCTTTGGTGCCGGCCAGACGGTAGGCTTCGCTCACCAGACGGCCGATTACCTTTTTGCTCATCTCACGGTTATAGGCCTCGAAAGGAACTTCTGTCGGCACGATCTCGCGGATGATGATCCTGCCGGGAGTGGTGGCGACAAGTTCCCCGTCGATGCGGACCTTGATCCGCGCGTGGAGTTCCACATGACCCGAGTCAAAGGCGCAAATGACCTCATCGGGGTCGGCAAAGATCATGCCTTCGCCACGCTCGAAAGGACGCTCCACGGTCAGAAAGTACAGGCCAAGAACAATATCCTGCGAAGGCACGATGATCGGAGAGCCGTTGGCCGGGGACAGGATGTTGTTCGTGGACATCATAAGCACGCGACATTCAATCTGTGCCTCCACCGAGAGAGGCACATGCACGGCCATCTGGTCACCGTCAAAGTCGGCGTTGAAAGCCGTACATACCAGGGGATGCAGCCGTATCGCTTTTCCTTCGACCAGAATGGGTTCAAAAGCCTGGATGCCCAGACGGTGCAATGTCGGAGCGCGGTTCAACAGGATGGGATACTCGCGCACAACCTCTTCAAGGATATCCCAGACGGCGATCTCTTCGCGCTCGACCATCTTCTTCGCGCTCTTGATGGTGCTGGCATAACCCCGCTCCTCAAGCTTGGAATAGATAAAGGGCTTGAAAAGTTCGAGAGCCATCTTCTTGGGGAGGCCGCACTGGTGCAGTTTAAGATAAGGTCCCACCACGATTACGGAACGACCTGAATAGTCGACGCGCTTACCCAAAAGGTTCTGACGGAAGCGGCCCTGCTTGCCCTTGATCATATCGGACAAGGATTTGAGCGGACGGCCGTTGGTGCCGGTTATGGCGCGACCGCGACGGCCGTTGTCGAACAGAGCATCCACGGACTCCTGCAGCATGCGCTTTTCATTGCGGATGATGATGTCCGGAGCGCCAAGCTCCAAAAGCCGCTTCAAACGATTGTTGCGGTTGATGACCCGGCGATAGAGATCGTTCAGGTCGGACGTGGCGAACCGGCCGCCATCGAGAGGCACCAGGGGACGCAGCTCAGGCGGAATGATCGGGATCACGTCCATGACCATCCATTCGGGCTTATTCCCGGATTCCAGGAAAGCCTCGACGATTTTCAGACGCTTGGCCAACTTCTTTTTCTTGGTCTGGGAACGTGTGGATTGGGACTCTTCGCGCAGTTCCACCCGCAAACTCGCCAAATCAATCTCCTGCAGCAGGATCTTGATGGACTCGGCGCCCATGCCGACCGTTATGGCGTTGTCGTCATAGTGATCAAGAATCTGAAAATACTGTTCCTCGGAAATGACCTGCTTCTTGAGCAAGGTTGTCTCGCCTGGATCCAGAATGATGTATGAATCAAAATAAAGCACCTTTTCCAGATCGGCCATTGTCATATCAAGCAATGTGCCAATCTTGGACGGAAGGGACTTCAAGAACCAGATATGAGCAACTGGGGCAGCAAGTTCAATATGCCCCATTCTCTCGCGTCTGACCTTGGATGCGATTACTTCAACACCGCACTTTTCGCAGACAATGCCGCGATGCTTCATGCGCTTGTATTTTCCGCAGTTGCACTCGTAATCCTTGACCGGGCCAAAAATCTTGGCGCAAAAAAGGCCATCCCGTTCCGGCTTGAATGTGCGATAGTTAATCGTTTCGGGCTTTTTTACTTCACCGAAAGACCATTCTCGAATCTTCTCCGGAGAAGCGACATTGATTCCGATCGCTTTGAGATTCTGGCTATTGAAAGAGCTGGATGCACTGCCCCGTTGTGTAAAAAGATCATCAAGACTCATCGTGTATTCCTCTTGCTTTGGTCGAATTGCAATGCTGTGGCCGGTACTGCCGAGGGATCATCTTTTCCTCGGGCGCTTCTTGTCATCTTCCAAGAGGGTGACTTCAAGACCCAGCGCCATCATTTCCTTGACCAATACGTTGAATGATTCGGGCATTCCGCTTTCGAGGAAATTGGATCCCTTCACAATCTTTTCATACATCTTCACACGACCGTTCACATCATCGGATTTGACCGTCAAAAACTCCTGCAGCAAATATGCGGCGCCGTATGCTTCAAGAGCCCAGACTTCCATTTCACCGAGACGCTGTCCGCCGAACTGGGCCTTGCCGCCGAGGGGCTGCTGGGTGACTAGGGAGTAAGGACCCGTCGAGCGGGCATGGATTTTCTCGTCAACCAAGTGATGCAGCTTCAGGTAGTACATGTAACCCACCGTAACACGGTTGTGGAACGGAACGCCGGTGCGGCCGTCAAAGAGCAGCGCCTTGCCGTCTTCGGGCAGCCCGGCTCTCTTGAGCAGCGCCCAGATCTCGCTCTCATCGGCGCCGTCAAAAACGGGAGTTTTCATGATTATGCCGCGATTGAGGTCCCGGGCTGCTTCAATCACTTCGTCATCGGTCATGGTATCCAGCAGCGCCGAAGTCTCGGGAGAGTCGAAAATGTCCTTGATTTCGCTACGCACCTTGGCCACGCCTTCATCGACCATGGCCGCGATCTGCTGACCAAGAGACTTAGCCGCCCAACCCAAATGCGTCTCCATGATCTGGCCGATGTTCATACGCGAAGGTACGCCCAGAGGATTCAGCACCACATCCATGGATGTTCCGTCAGCAAAAAACGGCATGTCCTCTTCGGGCAGGATGTTGGAGACAACACCCTTGTTGCCGTGACGACCGGCCATCTTATCGCCGACATTAAGCTTACGCTTCACGGCAACATAGACTTTGGCCATCTTGATGACGCCCGGAGGCAGATCGTCCCCTTCAGTTACCTTTCCACGCTTGCTTTCATAAACGTCCTTGACGAATTTGAGCTGCAGATCGAAATAGTCGAGCTGCACCTTCACGGCTTCGTTGACGTCCTTGGCAGCGAAAGCGCCGACAAGCTTCTTGAGCGGTATTTCAGCAAAAACATCTTTTTTTATGGGCTGGTTGGCCTCAAGGAGCACTTCTCCCTTACGCTTGCCCATGATGGTCTTGGCTACGCTCTTACCCTTGCAGACTTCCCAGATCTTGCGCCGGGAGGCTTCGGTCAGGGCTGCGGCGTGCTGTCTCTCGCGCACGTCGATGCGCTCGAGTTCGTAATTCTCGATCAGGTGCGTGCGCTCGTCCTTGTCTCCGGAGCGGCGGTTGAAAACCTTGACGTCGATAACCGTGCCCTCAATTCCCGGCGGAACCTTGAGAGAGGTGTTCTTCACGTCACGCGCCTTATCTCCGAAGATGGCCCGCAGGAGCCGCTCTTCCGGTGTCAGCTGCGTCTCGCCCTTGGGCGTGATCTTGCCGACCAGAATGTCGTCCGGCTTAACCCGTGCACCGATACGAATAATGCCGCTCTCATCGAGATTGCGCAGCATTTCTTCACCGACGTTGGGAATGTCGCGGGTGACTTCCTCGGGCCCGAGCTTGGTGTCGCGGGCGAATACGTCAAATTCCTCGATGTGGATGGAGGTGTAGACATCTTCTTTCACGACCCGCTCTGAAATCAGGATGGAGTCTTCGTAGTTGTAACCACACCAGGGCATGAAGGCCACAAGCAGGTTCTTGCCCAGAGCCAGCTCGCCGTTATGGATGGCCGGGCCATCAGCCAGGACTGCACCCTTCTTGACCTTGTCCCCAATTTTAACACGGGGTTTCTGGCCAAAGCAGCTGTTCTGGTTGGACTTGTGGTATTTCTGCACCTCGTAAAAACGTACGCCGCCAGCTTCAGGGTACAGGTCGTCAGAATAGGCGACAATAACCCGGTCCGCGTCCACGTACATAATCTCGCCGTCACCCTCGGCCAAAAGGCAACTCCCAGAATCCTGGGCGACCTTGCCCTCGATGCCAGTACCGATCAGAGGCTCCTCGGTCACCAGAAGCGGAACTGACTGACGCTGCATGTTTGAACCCATGAGCGCGCGGTTGGCGTCATCGTGCTCCAGAAAGGGAATCAGCGCGGAAGAAATGGACACGATCTGCCCTGGAGAAATGTCCATGAGCGTCACTTCTTCGCGTGGCACGATGGCGAACTCGCCCTCGACCCGAGCCTCAACCTGAGCGTTGATGAACCGACGGTCATCGCCGAAAAGGGCGTTGGCCTGGGCGATGATGTGCCCGCTTTCGGTGGAAGCTTCCATGTACTGGATTTCGTCGGTGACGATCGCGTCCTTGACCACACGATAAGGCGTCTCGATGAAACCGTAGTCGTTTACCAGTCCATGCGTGGTCAGGGAAACGATAAGGCCGATGTTCGGGCCTTCGGGAGTTTCAATGGGACAGATACGGCCGTAATGGCTGAGATGAACGTCGCGAACCTCGAACCCTGCGCGCTCACGAGTCAGACCGCCAGGTCCCAGAGCGGACAGACGCCGCTTGTGCGTAACCTCGGACAAGGGGTTGGTCTGGTCCATGAACTGCGAAAGCTGCGATGTGCCGAAAAATTCCTTCAGCACGGCTGTGACCGGCTTGGGATTGACCAGGTCGTGCGGCATGAGAGTCGCGACTTCCTGCAGGCTCATGCGTTCCTTGATTGCACGCTCCATGCGCACCAGGCCAATGCGGTACTGATTCTCCACCAACTCGCCGACGGGCCTGACACGACGATTGCCAAGATGGTCGATATCGTCGGCGGGACCGTGAGAGTCCTTGAGCTGGATAAGCTTCTTGACCGACCGGAAGATGTCGTCGTTGGACAACGTGCGGTGATCGATGGGCAGGCTCAGGCCCAGACGGGAATTGAGCTTGTAACGTCCGACAGGTGAAAGATCGTAATAGTCCGCATTTCTAAACAAATTGTCGAAGAAGCTGGCTGAGATTTCGGCAGTGGGCGGAGAACTGGGACGCAGACGCTTGTAGATGTCAATCTGCGCGCTTTCCAAATCTTCGCACTTGTCCATGGCCAGCGTATCGCGCAGACACGCGGACGCCTCGGCACCCGAAGAAAATATCGCGCCCAGTTGGGTAATGCCGGCAGCCAGGCATTTTTCCACGGCAGCGGCGACAAAGGGATCTCCTGCACGCAGAATGACCTCTCCGGTCCCGGGGTCGACAATGTCTTTGGCTGCGTATTCCGTCTCAAGCGTATCGGGACGAACCTCGTAATACTCGATCTCAGCCTTGATCATCCGCTTCCACATGCCCTTGGTCAGAGCCTTGCCGGCAGCGACAATCACGGTCCCGTCAGGAGCGACGACATCAGAGTGGGCCAGTTCCTTGCGGAAATTGTACTCTTCAACGCGCCGCAGGACAGAGGTGCCTTCAAGGCGAAAAGTCTCTTTGGCATAGTAATAGTCGAGGATATCCTCGCTGGTCATGCCCATGGCCTTGAGCAAAATCGTGGCGGGCATTTTGCGTCGGCGGTCGATGCGCACGTACAGGATGTCTTTGTGGTCGAAATCAAAATCCAGCCAGGACCCGCGCATGGGAATTATGCGGCAACTGTACAGGATTTTACGGCTTGAATGCGTCTTGCCGGAATCGTGCTCAAAGATGATGCCGGGTGAACGCTGCAGCTGGTTAACAATGACCCGCTCGGTGCCATTGATCAAAAACGTTCCCTTCTGGGTAATGAGCGGGATCGTTCCGAAATATATGTCTTGCTCCTTGATGTCATGGATAGTGCGGCTGCCGGACGCCTCATCGACGTCGTACACGGCGAGGCGCACCTTGATCCGCAAGGGAGCTTCGAAGGTTAGACCCTTGGCAATGCATTCATCGACATCGTATTTTGGCTTGCCGATATCGTAACTGACGTATTCCAGGGTGGCCGTCTTATTAAAATCATGAATCGGAAAAACAGAACGAAAAACGCCTTCAAGACCGATATCCGTGCGCATGCTGGGCGGAACATCGGTCTGCAGAAATTTATTATACGAATCAAGCTGAAGGCTTAAAAGATGAGGGATATCAATGGAATCTTTAATTCGTCCGAATTTCTTGATCAGTTTGTTCATCGTTTCCCCTCAGGAAATGGGATGTTGCTGGGCAGGCAAAGCGTTCTGGGACCAAAGGGAGAGTAGCTATGGTGAAGTATCACTCAGTCGCATATGCTGACGCTTAAGGCGTGGTGTTACACAAAAAGGCGTAAAGAGTGTAAGAGGTTTTTTTCCCCTTACACTCTTTACAAAAAGTCAAACAGAAAGCAAAAAACTACTTAATTTCAACCTTTGCACCAGCTTCTTCAAGCTGCTTCTTGGCGTCGTTGGCGGCATCCTTGGCAGCGGCTTCCAGGATCACGGAAGGAGTCTCGTCGACTTTGGCCTTGGCTTCTTTCAGGCCCAGGCTGGTCAGAGCACGCACAACCTTGATGACACCAATCTTGTTGGCGCCAGCTTCCAGCAGGACGACGTCGAATTCGGTCTTCTCTTCTTCAGCTTCCGCTGCGGCGGCAGGGGCGGCGGCGGCAAAAGCGGCCACGGGAGCAGCGGCGGATACGCCGAACTTCTCTTCGAGTTCCTTGATGAAGACGGAAAGTTCCAACACAGTCATGTTAGCGATGAATTCGACAACCTGTTCTTTGGTGATATCAGACATTTTATCCTCCTAAATATTAGCTTTGGCTCAAACTTCTTTTTTGTCTTTGAGAGCGGTCAGTACGTTGACCATGCCTCTAACAACATTGGCAAAGAGAGAAACGAAATTCTGCGGTACCGCGTTCATCGTGCCCAGAACAGATGCGAGCAACTGTTCACGTCCAGGCAGCTCAGAAAGGGCCTTTATGGAAGCCTCTTCCAGAAACTTGCCTTCCAGACTGGCATAACGCACGGAAAACTTATCGTTCTTCTTTGCAAACTCAACCAGGACCTTTGCAGCGACGACAGGGTCGTCATAACCGAAAGCCACGGCACAATTGTACTTCAAATGATCATTGAGTACTACATGTGGTCCTTCCATGAAAGCTTTCCGTGCCAGAGTATTCTTTACGACCTGATAGTCGCACCCCGCTTCATGCAATTTTGCACGCAAGGGAGTAAGCTCTGCCACTTTGAGCCCATGGAAATCCGTGACAATGGCGATGCTCGCCTTGTCAGCCCTCTCCTTCAGGCCATCGATGATTTTTGCTTTTTCTGCCCTATTCACCACATACCTCTCTATAGCTAGGCAGACTGAGCCAAAGCAGTCTCAGCAGGATATTAAGGAAGATCCACCTGCATTCTCTGACTCATCTACTTGTTTTGAAACTTATTCGCCCACTTTACGCAGGGAAGCAGCGTCAACCTTGACGCCCGGTCCCATGGTGGAGGACAGGGACACGGCCTTCACATACGTACCCTTGGCGGTGGAGGGTTTGAGCTTGATCAGCGCATCGACTACCGTGCGCAGGTTGCCAAGGAGCTTCTCGGATCCAAAGGATACCTTGCCGATAGGTGCATGCACCACGCCAGCTTTGTCGACACGAAATTCGACCTTGCCTGCGAGCAGTTCCTGGATGGCTTTCTCCAGCTCGACGGTGACAGTGCCGGTCTTGGCATTGGGCATGAGCCCGCGAGGGCCGAGGATCTTACCAATCTTGCCGACGTGTCCCATCATATCCGGAGTGGCTACAGCATTGTCGAAGTCGAGCCAGCCGCCCTTGATCTTCTCGACCAGTTCATCACCGCCTGCGGCAATGGCACCGGCGCTCAGGGCCTTTTCCTCGTTTTCACCCTTACAGAAGGCAACCACGCGGACAGTCTTTCCCAGGCCGTGAGGCATGGACACAGCGCCGCGCACCATCTGATCGGAGTACTTGGGATTGACTCCAAGATTTACTGCGATATCAACGGTCTCATCAAACTTGGCATACGAGCTTTTGAGAACCAACTCGACAGCTTCAGCCACATCGTACATCTTGAGACCGTCAATGGCCTCAAATACTTTCTGAAATTTTTTTCCGTGCTTGGGCATAGCTCGCTTACTCCCTTATTCCACTTCAATTCCCATGCTGCTTGCAGTGCCCATAATGGTCTTACATGCCGCATTCAGATCATAAGCCGAAAGGTCGGGCATCTTGATCTTCGCAATTTCCTCAATTTGAGCCATGCTCACCTTCCCAACCTTTTTCTTGTTGGGCTCACCAGATCCCTTTTGCAATTTGGCAGCCTTGACCAAAAGCACTGCAGCCGGAGGAGTCTTGGTGATGAAGGTGAAAGAACGGTCGGAAAAGACCGTGATCTCAACCGGAATGATCGTACCCTTATCATTGAGAGTCTTGGCGTTATACGCCTTGCAGAACTCCATGATATTCACACCATGCTGACCCAAGGCAGGACCAACTGGGGGTGAAGGGTTCGCAGCTCCTGCGGGAAGTTGCAGTTTGATTATTGCATTAATTTTTTTGGCCATAACACTACCTCATATCTAAAAATTATCAGCCTTTCGTCACCTGAACAAAGTCAAGCTCAACCGGCGTTTGTCTTCCAAAAATAGATACCGAGACACGCAATTTGCCTTTATCATAATTCACATCTTCAACCGTGGCATTGAAATTTGCAAAAGGCCCGTCAATCACGCGGACATCATCACCACGTTCAAAATGAAATTTTGGTCTTGGCTGCTCTTTCCTGGTCTCAATCGTCGCCAGAATTCTCTGCGCTTCTTTGTCCGTAAGCGGCACCGGACGGCTTTTCCCGCCAATAAATCCAGTAACTTTCGGAATTGACTGAATCATGTGCCAGGAATCATCCGTAAACACCATTTTGACCATTGCATAACCAGGATAAAATTTGCGCGTGGACGTGCGTTTTTGACCCTTGATCAGTTCGACCACCTTTTCCGTCGGAACAATCACTTCCTCTACCAGGCCTTTGGCCTGTCCGGTACGGATCATCTCTTTGATCGTCTGCTCCACCCGCTGTTCGAATCCCGAATATGTGTGAATTATGTACCAGCGTGCCTTAGGTTCGTCGCTCATGATGGCCTCGCCTTAGGACAGAACGGCGGCAATGATTTTGGTCAAAACCAAATCCACAACGCCCAGAAAGAGTGCCATTACGACTACCAACAACAAAACCGCCGAACTGGTACTGATGGTCTCCTGCTTGTCAGGCCAAACAACTTTCTTCAGTTCCACTTTTGCTTGGTCAAAGAATATTCGCAGATCTGTTATCTTCTGCATGATTCCTTGTTTTTGCAATTCTGCTTCGGCATTCTTTTTCATTTTGTCCATCGCTAGTAAATGTATGGCAGGCCAGGAGGGATTCGAACCCCCAGCCCTCGGATTTGGAGTCCGATGCTCTACCGTTAGAGCTACTGGCCTGCGTAAGGAAAATTTTTCAATGCAGATGCCGCATCGGCAGCATCTGCATTACACTATTTAGATTCGCGATGCTTTGTGTGCTTTCCGCAAAAAGGACAGAACTTACTCAGCTCGAGTTTTGTGGTTGTGTTCTTTTTGTTTTTCTGAGTTGCGTAGTTTCTACGCTTGCAATCACCACAAGCAAGAAGGATGTTGATGCGCATTCTTTACTCCTGAATTTCGGAAACAACACCAGCGCCAACGGTACGTCCACCTTCGCGGATTGCGAAGCGAACACCCTTTTCCATGGCGATCGGGTTGATCAGATGCACATGGAAAGTCGTGTTGTC
>Ga0180007_10004311_pt1 | contig 15139 bp, 13 predicted proteins | sample MM_PC_MetaG_FD_121122 | JGI IMG/M metagenome (GOLD analysis project Ga0180007, IMG submission 121122) | Groundwater microbial communities from the Aspo Hard Rock Laboratory (HRL) deep subsurface site, Sweden - MM_PC_MetaG | ecosystem: Environmental > Aquatic > Deep subsurface > Groundwater... | reverse complement strand
TCAATATTTGTGGCGGCAATAATAGCGGTGCTGGTGTCCGCTCTTTTTCTGGCAATCAACCTAAGTCTGAACAGTTTTGCGCGCGGCAGCATACTAGAAGGTGCTGCGTATCAGCTAGAAAGCACGGCCGGAAGGGTCTCTCTGCGTTTGACCGAAGCCAGTACCAATTGTGAGACTCTGGCTTCGGTCTTGTCTGCGATGCGCTCCAGCGGTAAGCCTGACCGTGAGCTGGCCGCACACTTGGTAGAGACTGAATTCCGGCGCAGTGACCTTTTTGAGGCGGTGTGGGTGATGTTTGAGCCCAATATCTGGGACGGACGGGATGCCGAATTTGTAGAAGACGAACGTTATGCTCCGGCCGGCGGCTTTCTGCCTTATGCCTACGAAGAAGACGGCAGTCTGGTATTGGAAACAGCCGATGATGCCGAGGGTGAACGCGAAAATGATTATTATCGATTGCCCTTCGAAAGTGCCCGGGCTCAGTATATAGAGCCTTATTACGAAGAATGGGGCAGCCGCATGCAGATGCTTACCAGCTATACCGTGCCGCTTCTGGCTGCCGATGGCCAGTCGTTTGGTGTTGCCGGCGTGGATTTTTCCTTGGAATTCCTGTCTGAAGAGCTTTCCGAACTTTCCGGCCTGGATAATATTTTCATCGCCACTGCTGACGGCCTGTTGATAGCCGCACCCGGGCGCGAGGACGTACTCGGACAGGAACTGGACGCTCTGGCCTCTGATGAAGAACTGGGCCTGCTTCAGTCGGCCATCAGTGAGCAGTTACCTTATTATCGCATGCAGGATGGTTCCTGGCGTCTGCTGCGACCGGTACAGCTGGCTGGAATGCAGGCCGACTGGTTGCTGGTGGCCACCATTCCGGCTGTAGTGCTTTTTGAGAGCCGCGACCGCATGCTGCTGCTGGTCGGAATAATCCTGCTGGTATTTACCGCCCTTGCCTTCATGTCGATGTCGACTTTCGTTGGCCGCATAATCCGGCCGGTGCAGCGTGTCGTGATAGCCTTTGGCGAGATGGAAAACGGTAATCTGACGCACCGCCTGCCGGTGGTCAGCCGGGACGAGCTGGGCGCTTTAGCCAAGGGTTATAATATGCTGGCAATCAGGCTTACCGCCATGATCACCTCGTTTCAGGATACGACGAATAGCGTTCTGGATTCCAGCAAGGCGCTGGCACGGGACGTGGACAACATGCGTTCTGCGCTTGGTTTGATAAAAAATGAAATAGAAGTAACTAATGGTCATATTGACAATCAAATCAAGGTCGTGGCCGACGGCCAGAGCCAGCTCGGCAGCATTGTGCACGAACTGGATGTACTTGCGCAGGCCATTGACGAGCAGAGCCAAGGCTTCCGTGCTGCTATTGAGGGTATTGGCCGGATGACCCAGCACATAAATCTGGTCAGTGAGGAACGAAAAAATCTATCTGTCGAGACCGCCCGCCTAAACCAGATCGGCGAAAACGGCAAACTTGGAATGCGGCGGCTATCGGAGCGCTTCGGCGAAGTGGTGCGCTTGTCCGAAGGCCTGCTGGAGACCAACAAGGTGGTGGCAAGCATTGCCTCGCGTACCAATCTGCTGGCCATGAACGCAGCGATCGAGGCCGCTCATGCCGGCTCGGCCGGTCTGGGCTTTGCTGTTGTTGCCGACGAGATCCGTCAGTTGGCCGAAGGTTCACGGCTGCAGTCGGGAAGTATCAGCACCCAGCTGAAAGAAATCCGCAGTGCCATACAGCTGGCTAGCCAGGAGTCTGCCGAGGCATCCGGGATTCTAGATCAGATGCTGGAGTTGGTAAGTCTGGTAAATGCTCTGGAACAACAGGCCTCGGCGGCCGAGGTGGAGCAGCGCGGGTCGGTGCAGCAGGTGCTGGCTTCGCTGGGGGCTTTGCAGTCTACTGCCGATACCGTCCGGGCCGGCAGCGATACCATCCGCAGTGCCAGTGCCAATATGCGCGGCATGATGGACCGGCTGGCCCAGAGCTGCGAAAAAGTAAGTTCGACCGCGACGGCTATGAACCAGCGCGCCGACGACCTGGAAACAGAGGGTGACCATATTCTGAGCGAGGCTGCGGCAAACCGGGAGCGCGCCAGGGTGGCGGTAAACAGCCTTATGCATTTCCAGATGTGAAATCGACTGCTGCTGTGCTATATTCTGGCCATGTGCCGGCGTTGGCTGGTATTTGAGCGAGGAGGGATGCACATGAAGAAAAGTTGTTTACTTGGATTGGTATGGCTTATTTGCCTGTTTTCGCTTTATGCCGATGGCAGTGCCCGGACTGCGGCCTCCGACAAGGCCCTGCTTTTTGAGTTGCCCAATCTGCTGCAGGTAGACGCTTTTGGCGACGGCTTTCAGTCCGGGGCCGGCGGGAAGCTCTTTCTTACGCCGGATTTGGCCGGGCGTGCGCTGTTGGCAGTGGATTTTGTCAGTGATGAAGGTATTTCCGACACTACTTTAGGCCTGGGGCTCGGTGTTGAATGGCATCCTGCGCGCGGGAAAGCCTCGCCCTATTTCGGCGGTCTGACCGGAATCCGTACACTGACACGAACTGGCGAAGAAGGTGCTATAGACTTTTATTTTGGCGGTCTGGCCGGCGTAGAGGTATTAATCTTTGACAAGATCGCGGTGTATGCCGAATACAAGCTTCTGGCAATATTCGACGCAAATGGTTTCTCCGTCAAGCTTGGCGAGCCGGCCGGCGGCGGCCGCGGCGCGCAATTCGGCATTGTTGTTTATTTTTAATAATGGAGGCAGCTATGCGTTGGTTTTTTGCAGTAATAATGTGTGTTTTCCTGCTTTCTGTCGCCGCCTGCGACTGGCAGATCGGCACCGGCTTGTCACCGCTGGACGGGCCTGCCGGTCTGGCGTCGACTATCATCGATCATCGGCATGCTTCGGTTGATGGGCTGACTGAAGTCGGAGCGCGTTCCGCAAGGGAGAACCTGCGTATCGTGTACTGGCATACCTCGCATGGCAGCCAGCTCAGCACCGGTATGGCAGAAATGGATCATTTTTTCGGAGACCGTGGCTGGTATCTGCTGGGTGGCGAGGGTGGCTTGGCCTACGACGACCGTTATGAGGCCGATCTGGGCAATCCCGACCGTGATGCCTTCGAAGCCACAACCCGAAATTATCTGGCCGAACATCCGGATACCAATGTGGTTATGTGGAGCTGGTGCGGGCAGGTTTCCAGCGCCAGCGAGGCCGATATCCAGAATTATCTGGACCGCATGAGCTCTCTGGAGCGAGATTTTCCGGCGGTGCGCTTTGTGTATATGACAGGGCATGCCGATGGCAGCGGTGAGTCCGGGAATCTGCATCTGCGCAACCGGCAGATTCGCTCGTATTGCGAAAGTAATAATAAATTTCTATATGATTTTTATGACATTGAATGTTATGACCCTGACGGTAACTACTATGGCGACCGCAATGTAGACGACGGCTGTAATTACGACGGCGGCAACTGGGCCCACGAGTGGCAGGGTGCTCATCCGGGGCAATGGTGGGAATGCAGCTCGGCTCATTCCGAACCGTTGAATGCCAACCGCAAAGCCATGGCAGCCTGGCAATTGTTTGTGAGCCTGGCCGGCAACAGGCTGTAGTGGCTTTCTTTGAAAACAAAACTGGAGGCGGCTGATGAAAAACGAATATGTCATAAACAACGGCAGCCTCCTGGCTACCAACGGCGGTAAAAATCCGGTACTGGTGTATAACCAGCCTGATGCCGCCGAACTGGCGGAGCTGGAGCAGCACTATGGTATTAGCCGTAACCGTCTGAATTCGGCACTGGATCCGGATGAGTTGGGGGCGGTGGAACGCGCAGCCAACCACTGGGCGTTCATCGTAAAAAATCCCTGCAATTATACCTCCGAAGACCAGCTGCTTTTTACCGTGGCTTCGATCGGGTTGTTTTTATTCAAAGACCGCCTGATAATTGTATCACCCGATCATTTTGATCCTGCGGAATTGCGCAAGGCTCGGACCCTGCAGAATGTGCGGGATGTTTTTCTGGCAGTTCTGTACAGTACTACCTTGCACTTTTTATCGCATATCAAAGTTATTACCATGCTCTCCGAGTCGCTGGAAAAACGCCTGAACACTTCGATGGAAAACCACTTTCTGCTGAACATGTTTACTCTCGAAAAAAGCCTGGTTTTTTTCCTGAACGGTATCGGGTCAAACCAGATTGTGCTGGAATCCATTCGCGAGAATGCCGCAAAGATACGTTTCTCCTCCGGCCAGCGTGACATACTCAATGAAATTTTCATCGAGAATCGTCAGGCCGAAAAGCAGACTGAAATTTATTCAGGTATCCTTACCGGGCTGATGGACGCACGCGGTTCGGTGGTAAACAATAACCTGAGCTTGTATATAAAAAGGCTTACTATTGTGTCGGTGGTGTTCATGCCGCTGAATCTGCTGGCCGGTATGGGCGGAATGTCTGAATATTCAGCCTGGACCCGTGGCTTCCCCTGGTGGCTTACCTATCCGGCCTTTCTTGCCGGGCTGGCTGTAATCGGCCTGATTACCTACCGCCAGCTTACCAAGCCCCCGCGGGTAGAACGTCTTAAGCTGCCCAATTTCGACAAACACAAGCCGAACACCCATCGTCATGATTGACCCTTCGGCTTGCTATACCGTATCCTGACTTCATGAAATTCATTGATCTGGTGCAGAAGCGCTACAGTGTCCGAAAATACGCGGAGACAGCTCTTGACGCGGCCGATATTCAGGCCTGCCTGGAAGCCGCCCGGCTGGCTCCTTCGGCCTGCAATTCACAACCCTGGCATTTTATTGTGGTGGACGACCCGGCCATTCTTCCGGCGGCACAAGAAGCGGCGGTGGGGCGGCCGGTTGCCATTAACAAGTTCGCGCTGCAGGCTCCGGTGCTGGTGGCGGTCGTACAGGAAAAGGCCAAGTTGTCGGCCAACCTGGGAGCTGCCGTGCGCGGCCATAGCTATGCCCATCTGGATATCGGCATCGCTGTAGGTCAGTTCTGCCTGGAGGCGGCCGAACGTGGTTTGGGTACCTGCATCCTTGGCTGGTTTAACGAAGCTGCCATCCGCCGCCTGCTGCATATTCCGCGCAGCAAGCGCATTCCGCTGCTGCTGACGCTGGGGTATCCGGCGGCCGATTCGCAGCCGACTGTAAAGAAACGCAAAAGCCTGGACGAGATGTCCAGCCGCAACCGATATCGGGAAAAGACTCAGTATGAATGACAAGGACAGAAATGCACAATGGTATATAAGCGGGCTTGGGCTGGAGGCACACCCGGAAGGCGGCTGGTACCGGCAGTCCGCTGTTTCTGAAAAAGTGCTCGAGCTGGGTGGTGCCGACGCCAGCCGAAAGTTGTGGTCCAGTATCTATTTTCTGCTCGAGGCCGGGGATGCTTCTCATTTGCACCGGCTTACTGCCGACGAACTGTGGTACTTTCATGCGGGCAGCCCGCTTTCCATTTACATGATCAGCCCGGACGGAGATCTGGAAATCCGGCGGCTGGGGCTGAATATGGCCGCCGGCGAACTGCCGCAGCAGCTGGTTCCGGCCGGCTGGATTTTCGGCTCCTGCATGCAGGAGGGCGCTTACAGCCTGGTCGGCTGCATGGTCGCGCCGGGCTTCGAGTTTTCCGACTTTGAGCTGTTCGAACGCAACGATTTGCTGCAAAAATTTCCGCAGCATGAGACGGTGATTCGGCTGCTTACCCGGGGCTAAAGCGTGGGATCGCGCAGGCTAAGGGCCTCAGCGCTGTGGCGGGCGCGTTCTAGACTGCGTAAGGCCACCGGCACCATCAGCCCGGACAGATGGCGAATTGGCTGGCGGCGGGCATCGAGGCCGCGTAGTGTAGCCGCCTCGGAAGCCGACTTTATTTCCGCCCGGGTCCAGGGAAGAAACGCCAGCACCAGCGAGACAGAACGGGCCAGGGCGCGGCCGATATGATTTCCCAGCGGCCAAAACAGCAGTTCCAGTACCTGACGTAAATCCAGTGCGCTCAAGCCGTGCGAAAGCCATGCGGCCGACAGGATTATCAGCAGAAAACGCAGTGCCCGGAGCAGCCCCGGCAGCCAGACGGCAAGAATCCGGGCGACGTCCATTGTAGCATACTGTGCAAACGGAAAGCCGGCGAGGGCCAGTGCGGCGACCATCAATACTACTCTTAGGGATTGCCGTGCCCAGGCCAGCCAGTCCAGTTTTTCGGCCAGCCCGGCTGCCAGAACCAGTCCAAGGATAATTAAAAGCAGCCATTTAGGTGATAAAAATATTGCAATTTGCAGACCGGCGTAAAGCAGGAAGCGGGGCAGGCCGCGAAATGCAGCCCGTGCGCTGTAGCTGGTCTGGCGATGCAGCTGGCTCATGGTTTTAACCAGGTCATGGCCGGCATTTGTTCGCTGCCGCCCGGCAGCCGTCGCAGGCCGAGGGCCGGAAGCTCGTCCCATAATTCGGCCGGTGTGCCGTCGCGGATAACTCTGCCGGCATCCAGGACAAGCAGCCGGTCGGCATGGGCCAGGCATTTTTCCAGATCGTGGGTAACGATCAGTATCCCGGTTCCCTGCCTGCGCAGCTTCAGTAAAATGTGCAGCAAGTCGGAAGCTCCCTGCCAATCCAGGTCGTTAAAAGGCTCATCCAGCAGCAGCAGTTCCGGTTTGGCCACCAGCGTGGACGCCAGTGCCAGCCGGCGTTTTTCACCACCAGACAAGGCGCTGGTCAGGTGCTGCTCCATGCCGCCCAGACCACAGGCCTGCAAGGCGGCCGCAACGTCTGTTTGGTATTCGGCCGGTTTACGCCTACTACAGCGCGGGCCGTAAGCCAGGTCTTCGGCAACAGTGACGCCAAGAATCTGGTGTTCCGGCTCCTGAAACACCAGTGCCAGGCGACGGCGCAGTTCCGGCAGGCAGGTTTCGAGCGGCCGTCCATCCAGAGTTATGCGGCCGGCATCGGGCTTTTCCAGCCCCACCAGGTGACGCAGCAGCAGCGACTTGCCGCTGCCGTTGTGGCCGCTGATAAGGATAAAAGCGTCAGCGCTCAGCTGCAGGTTCAAGCCCACCAAGCCGTACGAGCCGTCGGCAAAACGGCGGGTAAGGTTTTGTGCTTCGAGTATCATCGGCTTTCGGCAAAATAATTTTGCAGCAGTGGTTTTAGCGAGCGCAGTAGAAAAGCCGCCAGTATAGCTTTTATAACATCACCGACCAGATAGGGTGCCATGATGAGAAAGGCTCCGGCAAGCGATGCCGGATTGCCGCTGCGCGCTGCCAGGCTGAAGCTGAACCAGGGCAGGCCAATGGCGTACAGGGCAATTACCGCTGCCAGGCAGCCGGACAGAGCCCGTATAAACGACCAAGTGCGCTGGCTGGAGATCAGGCCGGCTGTCAGGGCCGCCGCGGCATAGCCCAGCAGAAAACCGCCAGTTGGTCCGGCGAAATAACCGAAACCGCCTCCGCCGTTGGCAAATACTGGAAGCCCCAGGCTGCCCAGCAGCAGGTACAGAGCGGTGCTGCCCAATCCCCACCATGGCCCCAGGATAAGCCCGGCAACCAGGGCAAAAAATACAGCCAGCGTTACCGGCGGCAGGGGCGGCGGCATGGGTATGGAGAAAACCGCTCCGGCTGTGATCAGCGCGGCCAAAAGCGACATGAGTACAATTTTAAGTATGCGGGGGTTCATAGTGAGCTCCTTGGGTGCGGCATTCCGCCATCTGAATTATGCGGCCATCGGCCAATGTTAATTTTCCCTCATTTGTATAATTATGTGGCAGGCCATGCAGTCGTTCACCGTTCCATAGATGAATGTCCAGTGCTTGATGCAGGTTGACCAGTTGCCGCCAGCGGTTTTCAGTTTTTCTATCAGAACTTGTAGCTGTGGCTGCGAGACCGCCGCGCAGCCAGGTTTCTACTCCCTGGGCCAGCGAGCAGCCCAGAGCAGCGCGGCGGATGCGCGGGCTGCTTTCCCGGCCACCGGCGCTGGTTGCCTGGTCGCTGGATAGGGCCTCATGATTCGCGGCAGCCGGGTCGCTGAACAGCTTTGCGTCCACTCCCAGACCGAGCACGTACCAGTCGGGAATGCTCAGCCCGCCGTGTTGCTCCAGCAACAAGCCGGCTACTTTGCGTCGGCCATGCAGAATGGAGTTTGGCCAGACAAAGCTGTAAGCCCCGGTGTTTCCGGCCGGCACGGTTTGATTCAGTAGATCCAGAATAATTCTGGCTGCTTCCAGTACCAGTCCGTCGGCGTGCCAGAGCGGCAGGTCGGCCCGGCAGATCAGGGAGGCATACAAGCCGCCCTGAGGGCTTGGCCACTCTTTCCCGTCACGGTTTCGTCCGGCTGTCTGACGCAGGGACATCACCAGGCTGCCGGAGGCTGCCCCGCTGGCTGCCAATTTGTGGGCCGCATCCATGGTAGAGGGCAGTTCGGCAAACAGCTGCAGTTTGCCGGGTACTTTCAAATCAGCTGCCGCCAGTCCGTCATCATGCACCAGCGTGTATCCGTCATGGCTGCTGGCAATGCCGTAGCCCCAGGCACGCAGCAATTCTATACGCTTCCAGAGAGCAACCCGGCTGATGCCCAATTCTGCGGCCAGCAGGGTTCCGGCGACAGCCTGAGCGCTGGAGCGCAGGGTTTCGAGGATATAACGGTCGCTGTCGATATTGCCGGGAGTTTTGATTGCTTTTCCTGTTCGTTAACTTAATTGTGTTTTACAGGTTAACGTCTTGTCAGCATGGCACAGCGAGCCAGGCCTGTCAATATGGGTGAATACTATGCTTGACAGCAACGCTTTCCGGGAGGATAGTGCTGAGATGAAAAGCCTGAATAGCTATGAAGAAGTGACGGAAACCCTGAACCGTGAAGCGGCTGTGCTTTTATATTGTTCCTTCCCGTCCTGCGGGGTCTGCAAAAGCCTGCAGCCTAAAGTCCAGGCGTTGCTAACCGAAAATTTTCCGCGCCTGGCCATATATTATGTGGATATCGAGACCATACCCGAAGCACGGGGGCAGCTGTCGGTCTTTTCGGTACCGGCAGTCTTGGTCTTCTTTGCCGGCCGTGAATATATCCGTGAAGCCAGAAATTTCGGCATTCAGGATCTGAGGGCAAAAATTGAGCGCTACTACCGCCTGCAATTTGACCAGTCGGGCGAGCTGCCGGCTGAAGGGTAGACCAGCTCGTCCACAGTCGATCAGACAGTGCCCGGCAATACATTGTAGACGGTGGTAGCCAGAAATACGGCTTGCCGCTTTTCTGACTACCGTATTAAATGTTCCTCAGATATTGCTACGAGCGGCCGCTCCGTTGCAGTGCCCGCTCGACAATTTCGTAGGCCCCGTTGTATACCCCGGCCTTATGTGCCCGCAGGATATAGTCGCACTGTACACTCAGGATATCATCTTCCTGTATCATCAGGTCCAGTACCTGTTTGGCGGCGGCGAGGTTTTCCATTTCGTAGGTGCCGTCGCCCAGCTCGGCGCTACGGATGGCGCCCCAGCGTTCGTGCCCGCCCACTCGTTTGATGAACAGCTTTGGTACCGGGTAGAAGGCAAGTTCGCTGGGCTTGGTTATAAGTACATCACAACTGCGCATGAGCAGATTGGTGGAATACACAGCGGAGAACTTGTTGGCGTGCCGGAATACATGCAGCCCGGTCACATTCTGGGTGAGGGCGCTGTTGCAGAACGCTTTAGTGCCTTCCCAGTCGTCGAAATGGGTGGTGGCCAGGCCTTCCAGCTCCGGTACGGCTGCCTTCAGATGATCCCAGACCGAGGTGTGGTCGCCGACATTCAGGTACACCGCCAGTTTGCCTGCAGCCAGCATGCCGGTGTACGAACGCAGCAGTTCGGCAATGATTTCGAACTGGGCCCCGGCACCGCCGACCGAGATGAGCAGGCGCCGTGCTGCCTTGGCCTTGAAGCGGGCCAGGCGGGCGGCGGTATCGGCTTCCAGATTGGCTGTCAGTTCGTGGTCAATATAGTGCCCTACACAGCAGATGTCTTTAGCCGGCATGGGTTTGCTCAGCTCGCCGCGGCCGGCCATTTCGCGCAGCAGGCGGTAGCCGAGCAGCGAGGACGGGCTTTGTACAGTATGCAGGGATCCTTCGGCCAGGTGCAGGGCCATCGGCCAGTTGTCGGGTATCATATTTATAACATTGGTCATGCCGGCGTGGATTGCGGCCTGGGCCGGCCAGGCGTGGGTGGCGATGAAAGGCATTTCTTTAGGCAGTCCCACTGCCAGCGGGGCATGCAGTTCGGCTATTTTCTGGTCGGCGGCGTTATAGGAAAGTTTCTTGAAGCCTTCATAATTTAACGGTTCCCAGTACAATTTGTTGAACAGGGCGTATTTCTGCGACAGGCGTGAGCCCAGCGAGTACAGGCCGTTCAGGTGCTCCACAACCTTACCGCCGGTGCTGTGCTGGAAGGCGTTCAGGTCGAACCAGTACGGGGTATAGCCGCGCTGATGCACGGCCGAGGCGATGGCCATGGCAATGCGGTAATGGCCGAAGCCCATGCGGATATTGCCGACAACGATACCCTTTTTTTCATCCAGGGCTTCACCGCCTTCGTGCAGTTCCAGGTTTTTTACTCCGAAGACCGGACTAAGCACCGGATTGTCAAATGCGCTCAGACTGTATACCTTAGTACCGTCGTCGCCGAACTTGCGGATATAGCCTTGTTTTTTGCTGTGGGCGTCACGGCTTACTTTCGGATGGATCGGGTTGCCGAATACATTTTTATGTCTGCTCATAATAGTCTCCTTGGTTTTATTGCTCTGCTGTCCTGGTTCAGCTGCCGAATTCCAGGGCCGCCAGCTGGCCGCTTATTCCGGCAACCGGAACGGGGCTGGTGTAGATAACAGTACCGTTATATTCAAATTGCTTTACTCCGGCCGGAACTTTCAGATACAGAATACCTTTTTGTAAAACCGGCTGCTGCCATTCCAGTTCCAGTCGCGCACTCTGGCCGGTCTGTTCCGACGGCAACCACTGCCAGGAGGAGGCCTCGCTGGCCGGAAACAGCGAGCTGGTGCTGCCCAGCGGCCAGAGTTCCTGCGCGGCGGCGTCGCAGCGGCCAATCAGTGTCTCGTATGGATTCAGAATTACGGCCTGGCCGGAGGGCAACCATAGCGGCTTGCCGTCGCGCAGGCAGAACAGCGGCTCAGGTGCTGAGAAAAAACGTCTTTCGTAGGAGCAGTTGGCAAACAGGCGGTAGCGTGCTCCGGCGATCTCAAAATCGGCTTTGTAAAAATCCTTTACGCAGTCGACCTGGCCGATGCGTTTTTGCAGGAAGGGGAACAGTCCCAGGTACTGCCGGTATTCAGAGTCGCTGTACAGTTCCAGGTCGTCGGAGGTGAATAACAGGTTGCCGAAGAGGGCGTTTACTGCGAACAGGGTGCGTTTCTGCACCGCGTTGAGTTTGATGTTGTCGTGGCGCAGCAGAAATACATCCGGGTCGTTGATAAAGGCGCGTTTGTCCAGATGGCGTCGGCCGATGGCGTTGCCAATTGAGTTGGCGGTGGATGGGCGCTCGCGGTGAGCCACCATGCGGTACAGTTTGTTGTCCCACTGCAGGTCCACGTCGGTGCCGATACGGCAGTACTCAACCTTGCCGAAGGCCGGCCAGAGCGGAACGCCACAGCCGAGTATTTTTTTATCACCCACTATTTCACGCAGGAAATCCATGGCCTCGCACATCAGCTGGCCGCGGGTCTTGCCGGAGTGGGGCTGGATGCAGGCGGCGTACAGGAAGTCCAGTTTTACCAGCTTAAAGCCCCAGTCGTCCAGTACTGTGCGGAACACGGTGCGCAGATAATCGCGTACCGCCGGTAGCTCCAGATTCAGGCAATAAAAGCCGGACCAGTTGCCGCCGGCGTCCACCAGCTGGCCATCGCCGTCGCGCACGATCCAGTCTTTATGTTCGCTGAACAGCCGGGACTTGGTTTCGCAGACAAAGGGGGCCAGCCACAGGCCTGGTGTGTAGCCGGCTTCGCTTATGCGCCGGGCTATGTGGCCCATGCCGCTGGGGAATTTGTCCTGTATGGACAGCCAGTCGCCCACTGCGGTCTGGAAGCCGTCGTCAATCTGGAATACTTCGATGGGTATTTTGCGGCTGGCAAAGGCATCGAGATTTTTAAGAATAATTTTTTCACTGATATTCTGGTAGTAGTTGTACCAGCTGGTCCAGCCAGTGGTCGGCTTGGCAGCTGGTGGCTGTATGTTCAGCTCGCGGAAGTAGCAGTCGAACACGGTGTCGTAGTCGGCTTCGGCGAAGAACAGGGACAGTAGGCAGCCTTCGCCTGCCGCTGCGCTGCCTGCCAGGTCTTTTTCGATACTGAGTCTGCCTGAGTACATGTCGGCTTTAAGCAAAGTAAAGCCGCTGCGTTCGTCCAACGATCCGACCAGGCAGAAGTTTTTTTCGGAGCTGCGGATGTAGCCGTAGGACCAGCCGTGAAAGCGGCCGGATTTCTTGGCGTACTGCACAAAATCGTAGTCACCGTAGCGATTAAGGCGGTGCGGTGCCAGTTTTTTTCGCAACAGGGGCGAGCTCGAGGGCGGTGAGAGCACGGTGCGGGCGTCAAATTCACGTGAATCTGTCCAGGACTGGTAGCCGTTCAGAAACACGGTATTACCGCCGACGAACTTGTATCCGGCGTCGATACGCAGGCTGGTCAGCTGTACCGGCCGTTCGAAAGCGCATAACAGACGCAGTATGCTGCCGCCGCTTACAGTCTTAAGTTCCAACCGCAGCTGGTTTTCGGCTTTGCCGTCCGTCCGGCAGCCATGCTCGTCGAACTGTATTTGCTTTTGCTGATATCCGTCCTGGTATTCGACAGTTCCCTGCCACTGGGTCATCCACATACGCTTCTGCTCCTTGCTGTAGTTTGTCAGAGTTCGCGGGCGCCGTCGCCGGCCATGGTCTGGTAAAAATCGGCTTGCAGGCCGGTGCGGGCCTTGTATACGGTGCCTACTTTGGCCATAAAATCTTCACTTGCGGAACGTTTTACCAGGGCGATGGCGCAGCCGCCGAAGCCGGCGCCAGTCATGCGCGCGCCCAGGCAGTCCGGGTGCGAACTGGCAGCGCCGAATAGCGCGTCCAGGGCATCGCCTGAGACTTCGTAATCGTCGCGCAGGCTGATATGCGACTGGTTCATCAGCTGGCCGAATTCGGCCAGGCGGCCTTCGCGCAGGGCCAGCACTGATTTGTGTACGCGGTTGTTTTCGTGCACGCAGTGTTTGACCCTTTTGCGGATTACCGGATCGGCTATGCGCCGGGCCAGCTGGTCAAACTGTGCTATATTCATATCACAGAGATTTTTTATCGGCAGGGTTTCCTGCGCTATGGCCAGGCCCTGCATGCATTCGGCGCGGCGCTCGTTATATTTTGATCCGGCCAGAGTGCGCGGGTAGTTGCTGTTCATCAGCACGATGCAGTGGTCGCCGAGGTCCAGGGGCACATACTCGTATTCCAGGGTGCCGGTGTCCAGCAGCATGGCCTGGCCGGCCTTGCCGAAAGCCACGGCAAACTGGTCCATGATGCCGCACTGCACACCTACGTATTCATGCTCGGCCAGCTGGGCGATTTTCGCCAGCTCCAGCCGGCTTAGTTCCACCGGAAACAGACCCTGCAGCAGGGTGGCGTAACACAGCTCCAGCGCGGCGGAAGAAGAAACGCCGCCGCCCCGTGGTACAGTCGTAAAGATCAGCGCTTCGAAACCGCCGGTGGCCTCAAGCCCGGCTTTCTGAATTAGTTCCAGGATGCCGTCGAGATAGAGACTGTAGGACAGCTCGTTGTTGCCGATGCCGCGGGCAGACAGCGTGCGGCGGTATTCACCGGGCAGCTGCAGGTTGCGTATTAGGATTTGGTCATCCTCGCGCCGTCGTACCGTCATGTACAGGTATTTGTCCAGGGCCGCCGGGAAAACTTTGCCGCCATTGTAGTCAATATGTTCACCAATCAGGTTGATGCGGGCCGGAGCGGCGAAACAGCGCAGGTTTTCGGCAGTTCCGCCGAAGATCTTTATGAAATCGGCGGCCATGCTTTGGCGAAGCCAGTGCTCATCGGCCAATTGTGCCGGATTTGCCTGTAAAGTCTGGTAGATTTCGGACACGATACGCTCCTGCTGCGTGGGTTTTGCTGCACTTGTCTGCATATGCAGAACAGTATAAACAGGTTCGTTTGCGCTTATGTTGGTCGGCATAAGGCGCAAAGGGCGCTCTTATTTTTATACAGAATAAGGAAAAAAGCAATGAGCGAGGGATGGTTTTGACATGAAAATTTAGTAAAATTTAGTAAAATCTTAAACGAAGAATTGAAGTGATGGATTTGAAGGGAATCGACAGATTGATGGGTGGAGGGAAAGGCCAGCTGGGCGTGGTACAGTCGGAGCCGGGGCTGGTCTGGAAAATCTGCGCTGTTGTTTGACTCCCGCCCCTCAGCAGCGGTATTTTCCAACATGCAAGTTTCCATATACTTTGCATTCTGCAGACCCGCTGACCGGAGTCCGTTGTGTTCCAGCCTGCCGGGATCTGCCAAGGAGCTAATATGACCGACGATACCATGCTTGCAGCTGTGCATTACGATGCCAAGCAGGCCTTTTTTGCTTCCGGCGCCACCAGCACTTATGAGTTCCGCCTGCAGCAGTTGAAAATACTTAAGGCCGCCATACAAAGCCGCGAACAGGAAATAATTGAAGCGCTGCACGCTGACTTTGGCAAGCCGGCCTTCGAAGCCTATATGACCGAAATCGGTTTCATGTACGACGAGATACATTTCGCCATCCGCAACCTGAAGCGCTGGATGCGGCCGCGGCGCAGGCCGGGGCGTCTGGCAATGTTCCCGACCCGGCTGGAAGTGCGCAGCGTGCCCAAGGGGGTGGTGCTGATTGTCGGGCCCTGGAATTATCCCTTTCAGCTGGCGCTCAGTCCGCTGGTTGGCGCGATTGCCGCAGGCAACTGCGCGGTGCTGAAACCTTCGCATGTTACGGCGCGGGTATCGGCCGTGCTGGCCGAGCTGGTTAAAGCCAGCTTTGATCCGGCTTACATCAGCGTGGTGGAGGGCTCCGGTTCGGTAGTGGTTCCGGCGATAATGGAACGTTGGCGTTTTGACCATGTGTTTTTTACGGGCAGCCCGGCGGTTGGCCGGCAGATCGGTATGGC
>Ga0180007_10004310_pt1 | contig 15139 bp, 14 predicted proteins | sample MM_PC_MetaG_FD_121122 | JGI IMG/M metagenome (GOLD analysis project Ga0180007, IMG submission 121122) | Groundwater microbial communities from the Aspo Hard Rock Laboratory (HRL) deep subsurface site, Sweden - MM_PC_MetaG | ecosystem: Environmental > Aquatic > Deep subsurface > Groundwater... | reverse complement strand
ATAAAGAAGACGGCAATTAAAAGAGACCTCTGCTTAAACCAAGAATGAACCATCCAGGAGAGCCCGATGCTTATAGAGATAGCAGATACAATCGGTACGACTGCTACGTAACCGCGCCAGCCGATATAAGTTGCTACTGCGCCTAAAATTATCCAGAGCAGAAATAATATGTTTTTTGCGCTCCTCTTAAAAATCAATCCTAAGAAAACAAAAGGAATAAAGAAAATTGAAATACCTGAGGTAAAGATATAAAAATTTAACGGCTTCCTCTGATGCAAAACCGTAAAGTTCCTCATAAACCACTCCATCTCTTTACTGTGAGGACTAACGCCATATTTCAATATAAGCGGCAGATACCAGGGAAGACAAACGATAAGGGTAGCAGCTAAACACAACAAGGATAATTTAAAACTCTCTTTAATCAAGCCGGGATTACTGATTATAATAGCAAGCCAGATAAATAAGATAAAAGGAAGATAAATCATTGCTGCCCCGCTCCACGCCAGCAGTGCTAAACCAAACATGATTCCGGAAATAATACATAAATATGAGGAGCTTTTCTGTTTTATATTCTTTAAGGCAATAAAGATAAGTAAAATTGCACCTAGAGAGAATAGATCGGCTAATACAAAGGGCATCAATTCCCCAGCCCTAGCCCGAATGATCATACCATAGGATAATGATGCGGCCATTGCAGCGATAAGGCTGAATAAACGATCTTGGGAAATCACGCAAGCTAAACCATAGATAAGTAAAATATAAATCATCGCCTCGACTATATTGAAATAATGCGTAAATTTAATCAGCGTCATAAATCTGCTGAATAACTTGTAGACGGAACCAACCAGATAGTGATATAGCGGCGGATAGGTTAATGGCCTGGAGAGATTAGTAAACTCCTGAATATCGGGATTCAGGCGGTCTCCGTGCTCGACTACATAATCCACATGCCGATAGTGCCACCAGGCATCATCGCTGATATATCCGTCTAACTCAACATTCTGCATCCTCAATGGTAAACCAATAAGACAAATCAACCCCAGAAGAATAGCGATCGTAGAACGTCTGTAAAAGAATTCTGTTATGCTGCTTGAGTTCTTGCGCTTATCCTTCTTCATCTTAATCCAAGGTATCCTCGATATTTATATAATCTTTGAAATCCATTTTTTCGCCTAACTCCTCTTTTGCCACTCTCACCCTGTCAGACATATAAGGATGAGTTCTAAAATACGAATGAGGCCGAAGTGGTTTTCTTCTGTTGATCTCATGTAATTTATCTAAAAAATTAAGCATCCCTCGGGGATCATATCCTGCTAATCTGGAATAACGCACACCCAGCTTATCGGCTAATAGTTCGTCTTCTCTTGAATACCCTAATAGTAACGTGGTAAAAGCTGCATTAGCAGCAGCAAGCACTTCCCCGGAACCGGGGGTTACTGCACCCAAAACCATCAGCACTGAATATCCCTGAAGAGCCTGGAGTTTTTTTATGCTGTGCCTGGCAACGATATGGGCAACTTCGTGCGCTATAACACCTGCCAGCTCGTCGTCATTATCTACCTTCTCAATCAATCCTTGATTTATATAAACGTAACCACCGGGTAAAGATACAGCATTTACTTCCTCTTCTGCCAACACCTTAAAATAATAATCGATGTCCTTTCTGTCACAAACGCTGGCGATCTTTCTACCGATGTCCTCTACGCGCTTCTGAATCAAAGGATCGTCTACCGCTTCATATTCCTTCTCTACCTGTTTGACAATCGCTTTCCCTAACTGAACTTCTTTTTCCGTGCTATAACCGTACAAATAAGTTTCCTCCTGACCGGTAACAATATTATATTCCGTGGAACATCCGGTGAGGCCAAAAGAAATGATTACTAGAATTCCCAGGAGGCCTAATTTTCGCAGCATCAGATATAACTTTCTTAAAGGCAAACCCACCACATTAAAGAAACAGCCTTCTATGCGCCGGATAAAGAATGCTCCTCTCCCCTGGATATCAAAACTTCCTGCCATCTCTAATGGAGAGACCCTGGAAAAATATGCACTTATCTCCCTATCGGCTAACTTATCCATATATATCTTAGTCTTTTCATAATCGATTAAAGTTTTATTTTTGTCTTTATCGATTACGGCAACGCCGGTATAAAGCCACTGCGGTTTTTTTGATATTCTTTTTAACATCTTCCTGGCGTGTTTAAAATTTTTTGGTTTACCGAATATTTTGCCATCCTGAACTACAATCGTATCCGCACCGATTATAATACCATTCTTAACTCTCCCGGCAACCACTCTTGCTTTTTTCCGGGCGTTTTTTTTAACTAAAGCCGCATAACCTGAATCAGCAACTTTGCGCGACTCTCTGATCCCGCTTGTAATGCTCATAAATCTTAAACCAAAAAGGCTGAATAGTTTCTTCCTTGCTTTTGAAGCTGTTGCCAAATATATCATCTTCAATTTAACGAGGCGCTCTCGCCGGCAAGATATCCTGTTGAAAACGCCGCCTGTAAATTAAATCCTCCTGTGTCAGCGTCTAGATCCAGCATCTCGCCAGAAAAATATAACCCCTTAATTAAACGCGATTCCATCGTACGCGGATTCACATCCTTTAAAGATACTCCTCCCCGGGTGATCATTGCCTGATCAATCGGCCTGGACCTGAGGATATCTAGCCTAAGCGCCTTAAATAAAGAAACTAAATTCCTCCGTTCAAGCTGCGTAATCTGACTGACAGATTTATTCGAATCGATCTTTGCAATCTCCAAGAACGTACTAATCATTGCAATCGGAAGCATACTCTTTAATACTTTTTTTATCTTTGCTCTTGAGTCCTGATTGAATTCTCTTAATAACCTTCCGTTAATCTGTTCTTTGGAGAGGGCGGGTTTAAGGTCTATCTCTACACAAACCTGTTTGTCTTCATCCAGCCAATCCACGATCCTGCCGCTTAATGATAGAACTAAAGCTCCGGAAATACCAAAATCTGTAAAGAGTAACTCGCCTATATCCGAAACGATCTGCCTCTGGCCATCGCTAAATTTAAGTTGGATATTCTTCAGCATCAGATTCTTTAAATTCTTGGGATATTTTTGCCTGGTCTCAAACGGTACCAGCCCGGGCTTTAAACCAGTGATCTTATGCCCTAACCTCTTCGATATTTCAAGCCCCTCACCGCTGGAACCTGTAAAAGCATAAGTTACCCCGCCGGTAGCTAAAATCAATCGTTCGCAAAGTATTGTTGTACCGTGCCCGGACAATATACCTTTTATCTTTCTATTCTGCACAAAGATATCTTGTAAGGTTGTTTTATAGATTATCTTTACCTTATTCTTAATTAGCTCTTTTTTTAATACGCTAAGAATACTGCTAGATTTATCTGTTACAGGGAATACCCGCTTCTGCCTCTCTGACTTAAGTTTCAATCCTCGCTCTTGGAAAAACTTTAAAAGGTCTAAATTAAAAAAAATCTTGAAGGCATCCCTTAAGAACTGGCCATTCTTCGAAAACCTTGCCAGGAATAATTCTGGCCCGGAGGTATTGGTAAGATTACAACGTCCTTTACCGCTTAAGAGGAGTTTTGTACCTAGGAGAGAGTTTTTTTCTATAAGGGTTACGTCTTGATTAAGTTGAGCGGCTCTAATCGCCGCCATTATTCCCGAAGGGCCGCCACCGACTACAACTATTTTTTTTGTATTCACTAAAATTATAGGCCAAGGTCTTCTAAATTAAAGATCGCACTCAACCGGATTCCTTCTTTGGCCAGGCTCTGTTTGGCTCCTTGATCTCTATCTACAATTACAATTGCTCCCTCTATCTCTACACCTTTTTCTTTTAAAGCAGAGACTGCCTCAAGCAACGCCCCTCCAGTGGTCGCCACATCATCAACTAAAATTACCCTATCTTTACTTTTTAGTTCCGGACCCTCGATCTGACGCCCGGCTCCATGCATCTTGGCTGCTTTTCTCACGATAAAGGTCTTTATCGGAATCTTTTTGATATGGCTAAGGACTGCAACAGCTCCGCTAATCGGATCTGCTCCCAGAGCAGGCCCCCCGATAGCGTCGATATTTTTATCCTTGATTAATTCCAAGATAATACTCGCTACCAGATAGGCTCCCTCAGGAGTAAGGGTAATTATACGGCCATCGAGGTAGTAATTACTCTTCTTACCGGAAGATAAGATAAACTCGCCTTTCTTTAATGCCTTTTCTTTAAGCAGCTGTAATAACTGCCTCTTTTGATTCATTATCTCATCCATATCAAGTATTTTACTATCTCATCCTGCTAGTGTCAACCCAATAATCGTCGAAGCTTAAGGCCCTAATAGATTTTGACAAATATATATTTAGCTGTTATCATATCTTTATGCTAGGGAGTTTTCTAAAGAATCTGGCGGAGATCGTCTATCCCAAAATCTGCCTTTCATGCAAGAAGAAACTCGGCGTATCATCAATTGATAGTGTTATCTGCAAGCACTGCTGGGAGAAAATAGAAAGAAACAAACCGCCCTTTTGTCATTCTTGCGGAAGAAACTTAAAGAAATCTCGCATAACTAAAGGCATCTGTCCGCAGTGCCTTAAGAGAAAGTTGCATTTTGACCGTGCCTTCAGCCCCTGTCTTTACACGGGAACGACCAAAGAACTAATCCAGCAGTTTAAATATAACCGTAAAGATTATTTGGGTTCGACTTTAAGCGGATTTATGATCGATTTCATCAAAGAATATAATCTACCTATGGAGTATATAGATCTCGTAGTCCCTATACCCCTGCACAGTTCCAGGCTGCGCGAAAGGGAATTTAATCAGGCACAGATACTAAGCAGTAATATCTGTAAAGAATTCAAAAAAGACCTTTCTAATGATATCCTCTTCCGCAGCCGCCGGACTAAGACCCAAACAGAACTTTCAACCGAAGAGCGCCTTTCAAATATTGTAGGCAGTTTTACCACAGCCAAAGGTATAAATTTAAAGGGAAAAAATATATTATTAATCGATGATGTAATCACCACCGGAGCTACCTCCTCTGAAGCAGCCTTGAGTTTAAAAAAAGCCGGGTGCGGAATTGTTTTCGTACTTACTCTGGCTAATTAGAAAATATGAAAATACTGAGAAATTATTTTCTTAAAGAATTTATCGGACCTTTATTTCTTGCACTTGCAGTACTCACCTTTGTAATGATCCTGGGGAATCTGGTTAAAATTGCGGATATGGTAATTAATAAAGGGGTCGATCTCTTCACTGTATCCAAGCTGTTTTTACTCATGATGCCGGCCCTGATCAGATACACTCTGCCGATAGCTGCTCTGGCGGCGGTATTATTATCTCTAGGAAGGCTCTCCAGCGACAATGAAATTGTAGCGATTAGGGCAAGCGGAGTAAACCTGATGAGCCTGATTACACCATTACTTACCGTAGGTTTAATGCTCAGCCTGATCCTGGTTATCTTGAACGACCGGGTTATTCCCTACGCTCATTATGCCTCGAGAAAAACATTAATCGAAGTGGGAATAAAAAACCCGACAGCGGCACTTGAACCGGGAGTATTTATCGACTCCTTTCAAAAATATATCCTCTTTATCTACCATGTCGACCAGAAGAAACATACACTTAAAAATGTACGGATATATGAACCTCAGGGAGAGAATAAACCTACACGCACTATCGTAGCCAAAAGCGGAGAATTCATCAGCATACCGGAAAAAAAGATCCTTAAGCTTAAGCTTATAAATGGAACATCCGATGAGCCGGATCCTGAAAACCCTCACAATTTCTACAAGCTAAACTTCAAAACTTATTTCATAAACCTTAACTTTGCGCAGGCGCAAGATTCAGAGAAGCTCGGGAAAAAACCAAAAGATATGACCATAGAGGAACTAAATCAGGAAATCCTCAAATTAAAAGGAGATGGAGTTGACCCTCTTCCTCTGATCACAGAGGTTGCCGAGAAAGTTGCCATAGGTTTCTCCTGTTTTATTTTTATTCTACTGGGTATACCGATGGCGGTAATCACCCGCCGACGCGAAAAATCCATAAACCTGGGGATCGCCTTCCTAATCATCGGAATCTACTACATTATGCTTATGGCTTTTGAAAGCCTCGCCCATCAAGGACTTCTTCCTCCGCAGATCGCCGTATGGTTACCTAATATATTAATGGGCCTGATCGGCGGATTTTTAACCTTTAGGCTATGCGCATATTAGACAGATATATACTTACCTCCACTGTTAAATTATTCTTTGGCTGCCTTTTTGTTTTTTTATTTTTATACGTGATTATCGACGCTTTTACGCACCTTGACGAAATCATCAAGAATAGAACCGGGCTACAGCTCCTCGGGCAGTACTATCTCTCTTTCTTTCCGATGATCTTCGTTCAAATCTCCCCCGTCGCCTGCCTCCTAGCCACACTTTATACTTTTGGAAAATTAAACCGCAATAACGAGATTATCGCTATGCGTGCCTCAGGCCTAAGCATCTTCCAGATCACAAAAACGATCATTATCTTCGGCATCCTGGTCAGTTTATTCGTATTCCTGGTCAATGATAAGATCGCTCCGCAATCTTCCGCTAGAACTGAAAAAATAAAAGCGATGATGGAGAGCGGCAGGTCAAAGAAACAGGATATCATCAACAATTTATCTCTTTATGGCCTAAGGAATAGGCTTTTCTTTATAAAAAAGTTTGACCCTGCAACAACCACAATTGAAGGTATCACTATTTTAGAACACGACTCCCAACAAAACATAATCCGCAAGTTAGTGGCGAATAAAGGCCTTTATAAAGATGGATTCTGGACCTTCATGAAAAGTATAACTTATAATTTCGATGAAAACGGCCAGATTAAAGGAGAACCGCAGTATCTTGAAGAAGAGATGATGATCATCCCGGAGACGCCGCTTGACTTCTTGACTCAAAGACAACGTCCTGACTTCATGACTATTGCAGAACTGGAAGATTATATCTGGAAATTATCTAAAAGTGGAGCTAAAACCGCAATCCGTAATATCCGGGTCGACCTTTATCAAAAATACACTCTACCTCTTACAAGTGCAATTATCATACTTCTCGGGATCCCGTTTGCATTAAGCATGAGGAAACGTGCGACCGGAATGGCCTCGATTGGACTTTCACTTATGGGTGGGTTTTTGTATTATGTATTAAGTGCAGTCGGTATTGCGCTGGGGAAATCAGGGATTGTCTCGCCGCTCTTTGCTACCTCATTAAGCCATCTATTAGTACTTACCACCAGCCTATATCTAATCAGCAAGCTACCCTAAAGGTAAACTCTTGGAATACGTCCCCCTAATCCGCAGACAATCTCATAAGGAATAGTTTTGGCAAGTTCTGCGAGTTCTTCTGCGCTAATTTTATTCCCTCTTTGAACACCTATAAGCACGGCTTCCTCCCCGATCTTAACCGGGGTATTCCCGACGTCTACCATTAGCTGATCCATACATATCCGTCCGCTGATCTTAAAACGCTTCCCCCTTATTAAAATCGGAGCGCAATTCGATAGATTACGCGGATAGCCGTCTCCGTAGCCGATCGGTAAAGTCACTATGTTAGTACCTCTTCTAGTTACGTAATCATGCCCGTAACTTATCCCGTATCCGGCGGGGACGCGCTTAACATAGATGATCCTGGTCTTTAGATTAAGCACCGATTTCAATTTAATCTTTAGGTTCTTCTTGGGATAGAGGCCGTAAATCACCAATCCCGGCCTGACCAGATTAAAATGACTCTTTTTGAAATTAAGTACAGCGATACTATTAGCAGCATGGATTAAAGGAATCTCTATACCGGATTTATTCAGCCTGAGCACTAGATTGTTAAATAGCTCTAACTGCTGCAAGGTAAGTTTCCTGTTAACGTCTGCGGCTGCAAGATGCGTAAATATACCTTCGATTCTGATAAATTCCAGGCTATTTATCTTCTTTACAATATTTTCTGAATTAGAGGATAAAATTCCTATTCTGCCCATTCCGGTATCGATCTTAATATGCACCTTTATAGGTTTTCTTAATCTAGCTGCTTTCCTATTTAAACAAAGAGCTAAATCTTGATCGCAAACAGTGGGTGTAAGGTTGTATCTAAATAAAGGGCCGATGTCCTTCTTCAGTATTAGCCCGAGGATCAGAATAGGCACTTTTATATTCTCTTTCCGCAGCCTTATCCCTTCGTCGATAGAAGCCACCCCAAAATAATCTACTTTGCACTTTAGGAGTTTCTTAGCCACGGGAATTAAACCATGGCCATAGGCATCAGCTTTAATCGTAACCATCACCTTGGTTTTGGGTTTTAATAGTTTCTTTATTTGTTTGTAATTATGGGCGAGGCTCTCTAAATCGATCTCTGCCCAGGTGGGCCTATAAAATCTCATTTTCTTATCTGGCACTCCTTGGGATAAAGATAGATCGGCACGATATCCGCAGGATCATCGAATTCTTTTTTCTTGATCCTCTCTAAAGCAAGCTTAATAAGATTGTGTCCCCTCGGATACCAATAATCACTACTCATAATTATTGCACTTCTAGATTTCGCCGTAATCTTATCTTTAAATAAACTGACTGCATCTCCCAATATTATAGCATCACCTTTGATTTTACCCAAAAGCTCTCTTTCATTAAGAAGCATATAAGGAGAGATTCTTCTGGCAATCTCCCCTCTCGTTTTGTAGATACTGCAGTAGACTAAGCTTCTTTTAGCATCGACAATCGGCATGATCTTGCCTTCTTTCTTTAGCGCGTTCTGCGCGATTATATCCAGAGTGGATATACCGATTAAAGGCTTATTCAGGGCCCAGCTGAATCCTTTCATAGCAGATAGGCTGAATCTCATCCCGGTAAAGGAACCGGGGCCTATACCGCAGGTAAAATAATCAATATCTTCTATCCGCCAATCTAAAACCTCAAGTGCTCTTTTAATCGTTAAATGCAGCAGGGATGAAAGCTTGCTACCCACCTCTAGATTATATTCATAGATCCGGCTGCCGTCATATAGAGCCAGAGAGAAATATTTACCGCTAGCCTCAATCGCCAGTAATTTCATAATATTTTTTTCAAACTATTTAATAACCTCTTATAGCGTGAGCCAAAAGCACTAAACTTAAACGATCTCGCCGAATCGGTTTTAAAGAATAGCTCAATCTTAAGAAAGTCTCTGGGCATCAACCTCTTCAACCTCTCTGCCCATTCAATTACCGTCAGCCCCTTACCGTAAAGATATTCTTCATAGCCTAAAGCCAAGATATCCTTCACCTTATTTAATCTATACAAATCAAAATGATATAAAGGAATCTTACCCTGAGTATACGGGCGTATCAGTATAAAGGATGAACTAATCACTTTATCTCTTCTAATACCTAACCCCTTACCGATCCCTTTAGTCAGAACCGTCTTTCCGGATCCCAGATTACCGAATAAACAGATTATATCCCCCGGATTTATTTGTTTTGATAAAAGTTCGCCGATCCTCAGCGTTTGGTGAACCGAATTAGAAACTATCTCCATTTTTAAAAATGCCTGAAGCCTTCGGGCTCAAGATTCGTCTCCCTGTTTTTCTTGTCAATAAACCTAAATCCGTTATTTTTATCTACGATCTCTCCGATCGGCTTAAAAACAGTCCAATTCCGTTTTACGAGCCTCTTCGCTTCCTTGCGTGATAAAGTGAATAATAACTCATAATCTTCGCCGCTACCAAGCACATCTTTTAAGTTGCGTGCGTGCCTACTTGCGGGAATCAACTGCTCAAAGATTATCGCACCTTTCTTACTCTGCCCTAAAACATGGCTGAGATCTTGAGTTAACCCGTCTGATATATCGATCATCGAGTTGACTTTGAAATTCTCAACTAAGAACCTGGCCTCTTTTACTCGAGGAGTAAACTTAAGATGCTTTCCTAACCTGGAGCCTCCGAGCTCTCCGCTAACAAATATTATATCTCCCACTTTAGCGCCACCCCGCAAAACCAGATGACTCTTCTCCACTACACCTAGCAAGCAGGTATCGATGATTAACTTTGGTGCGCTGCTGATATCCCCTCCTACTATATTAATACTGTATTTTCTAGCTAAGTTTAAGCTGCCGCGAAAAACCCTGTCAATAAACTTAACCGGTGTTGTCTTAGGCATGCCTATCGAAATTATACAATGTTTTGGCAGGCCGCCACAGGCAGCAATATCGCTCACCGATACTGCCAAGGCTTTTCTTCCTATGAGATAAGGGTCATCGTTAAGTTTAAAATCAGAATCTTCGGCAATCATATCGCAGGCAAATAACTGATATCTAAACCGGTCTAATTTTAATACCGCGCAGTCATCACCGCTGCCTTCTACAACTGATCTATCTGTCTTAAGAAGCTTTTGAAACCTCTTGATTAACCCAAACTCTCCGATATGATGAACCTGCATATTTATCCGGTTAGTAATCTTTTAATCTTTCCTGTATAAGGAGGCCTGATGATCCCCTTTTCCGTAATAATTGCGCTGATTAAATTATTCGGGGTGACGTCAAAGGCAGGATTAAACACCTTTACCCCTCTTGCGGCTATTGGTTTACTAAAAAATAAACTGGTGACTTCTTCCTTGCTGCGCTCCTCGATTATAATCTCTCCTCCTGCCTTAATACTCAGATCAAAGGTCGAACTGGGGGCAGCGATATAAAAAGGAATTTTATGGTAATCGGCTAGAACTGCCAAGCTATAGGTGCCGATTTTATTAGCGCTATCACCGTTAAGCGCGATCCTGTCAGCCCCGGAGATTACCTTATCAATTTTACCCTGCCGCATTAACGTAGCTGCCATATTATCACAGATCAAGGTTACGTCGATTCCTTTCTTCATTAATTCCCAGGTAGTCAGACGCGCTCCCTGCAGCACCGGCCTGGTTTCACAGGCAAATACCTTAATCTTCTTCCTCTCCTCCTTTGCACGATAAATCACGCCTAATGCAGTACCATAATCGATAGTTGCCAGGATTCCCGCATTACAAACAGTTAGTATCGAATCGTTCCTCTTGATTAGCCCTGCGCCAAATTTACCCATTTTTCGGCAGGCAGCTCTGTCTTCTTCGATTATCCCCTGAGCTTCCTTAAAAAGCATCTTTTTGATCGAGCTTTTTGATTTATCTCTATTTTTTTCTGCCACGCTCGCCATATTTTCTAAGGCCCAAAAAAGATTCCTTGCCGTAGGCCTTGAGGTTGCGATATATTTTGCCGCCCTGTCTAATTCCTTTTTAAAGCTTAGATAAGTCTTTGCTTTTGAATTTTTTATACCCAAATAGACGCCTAATCCTGCTGCTGCTCCTAAAGCCGGAGCGCCGCGCACCTTCATTGTCTTTACCGCCTGCCAAAGACTCTTTAAATTGTTGATATAAACGTATTCTAACTTGTTAGGAAGTTTCCTCTGATCAATCATCTTAATCCTATTGTCCTTCCACTCAATAGTCCTGATATTCATTTTTCTTCTCCCTCCCTTAAATTCCAATGCGGGTTTGGAATTATAGGCCGATGAGTTTAGCTAATACGCTCTTTTTCACCTTAATTGCTGCAGAAGGACAGGCCTCCTGACAGCAAAAACAGGAAATGCATCCGGAATAATTAATTACCACCTGATTATTTTTCATACTCATCACTTTAGCCGGGCAGGCTTCTATACAGGCATTACAGCGCGTGCAATTATTATGGTCAATGTAAGGATGATATTTGATCAGTTTCATCGCAAGTTTAATTACCGGCCAGGGTATTTTTGCCGTGATCGAAGTAGTAGGCAGTAAAAACGGCTCCTGGATTGCATCCTCTAATTTTTCTCCCAGGACTGTAATCGAATTAATATCCGCCGCCCCTAAACCTCTCTTCGCTGCTTCTTTAGTACTTAATACTGCTTCGGGTTCAATACCCATGATCAACGCCATTATGCTATCTAAAGCAACACAGTCACTGCTCGCCAGCAATAATTTAGGATTGCGTAATCTTCCTCCGGTTGCCGGTCCGTCTCCCTCCATAGCGACAATTCCGTCAGTAATAGTCAAAGCGGGTTTTATCTCTTGAAAAATATCCACTAGAATCTTAGAAAAGTCCTTGCTGGCGTAGTATTTCTTATGCAACTCGGTCTTAAAAGTTCCCGTGACCAAACCGTATAGATTTTTTATTGCCCCGGTTAAAAGAGTAAGGTCATGCGTTTTAAACTTAGGCAAATTTACCACATAATCGCACTGATCAAGCCAGGTGCTTAAGGGAAATCCCTCTCTCATCCGCCTCTTATCAAACTTGACTAAATTAACTGATTCATCCTCACAGACTTTCTTCATCCCTGATAACTCATAAACTTTATCGACATCTTCTATCTGGCTACCCCAGACAGACGGACCGTCCCCCAGATAGATTGAGCAATTTATCTTTTTTAACAGCTTGATTACTGCCCGGACAACCTCCGGATGCGTATCTATTCCTGCTTCGGGTTCCTTAGCCATGAGAAGATTCGGCTTTACCAATACTTTACTGCTCGGTTTGATAAAATTAGATATCCCGCCGATTAAATCAACTGCTCTGCTTACAGATTCCTGCACTAAAGCAGAATTATAATTTTCACATTTAATTATAGAAACTTTAGAATTCATTTTAAACCAAAGAAATTCTTTGCGTTCTCAGTCGTGACTTTAGCGACTTCCTCAAAAGAAATACCTTTAATCGAAGCTATCTTATTCGCCAGCGATTTCACGTATAACGGTTCATTCCTCCTGCCCCTGTGTTCTTCAGGAGACAAAAAAGGTGCGTCTGTCTCTAACATAAGTCTATTCAAAGGTGTAAGTTTTACTAATTCTTTTAAATCAACGCCTTTTCTGTCCCGCTGAATCATCTTATTTCTGCCTGCGGGATCCCGTCCGCTATTTAATAGCTTAACGGGATAAGTAATATTACAGGTGAAGGAAACAAAAAATCCTAAGTCCAGGCATTGATTTAAAAAATTTTCATCCCCGGAGAAACAATGCACCACTGCCTTAATTGGCATATTCTCCTTTAAAATCGATAAAGTATCACCTTGTGCCTGGCGGTTATGTATGACAACGGGTAGATTAAGACTTTTAGCTAACCCTAACAGTGATTTAAATAAAGGCCTCTGATTTTCGGGATTGGAATAATTCTTAAAATAATCTAAACCTATTTCGCCTATTGCCACTACTTTATCCTGCTTAGCCAAATCGCTCAAAGTATTCTGCATTGCCTGATCAGCGCGATCTGCTTCATGCGGATGTAACCCCACAGTAGCATAGATAAAATCATATCTCTTGGCCAGTTCTATGGATTGTTCAGAGCCTTTGAGGCTTGAGCCGATATTTACGATATAATCTATACCCTCCTGCCTTGAACGTTGAATAACCTCTTCCCTATCACGATCAAATTCAGGGAAGTCTAGATGGCAATGGGTATCAATTAGCATTAGGTCTGAATACGGGGAAATAAAGGTTTACCCTTTTTGATTTCATCTTTGCCTAGCTGTTCCTTTATCGAGGAAGCGGTCTGAGGTATAAATGCAGCGATCTGATCATCTACTTTATTGATTACATCCACAAGAACTAGAATAAAATCCTTAATTTCATCTATTTTGTTCTCTTTAGCCAGATTCCAGGGTTTTGTCTGCTCGACATATTTATTTGCCATATTAATCAACTCCCAAATACTCTCTAATGCCTGACTAAAATTAAAACCTCCTAAAGCAGATAGGTTAAGGGAAATCTTTTCATCAAGTGAGGTTATTTTATCTGATATCGCTTTTGCCTCTCCTACTTTAATAGCAACTCCTCCCCCGGGAATCTTACCTTGAAAATATTTTTCGATCATTGTAAGCGTACGGTACACCAGATTACCCAGATCATTTGCCAAGTCGCTATTAAATCTCTTCACCAGAGAAGCTTCGGAAAAATTTCCGTCCAGGCCAAAAGGAACATCGCGCAGAAGGAAATATCTATACACATCGATCCCGTACTTCCCTGCCATATCTAACGGAGAAACTACATTACCGCGTGATTTAGACATCTTGCTCTCATTGATCATCCACCAGCCATGGGCAAATATACACTTTGGCGGCTCTATATCTAATGCCTTTAAAATAATCGGCCAATATATGGCATGCTGCCTTAAGATATCTTTTCCGATTAAATGCAAGTCTGCCGGCCACCATTCTGATTTATACTTATCCTTTGCATCAAATTCACCTACCGCACTAACATAATTAATCAATGCGTCAAACCAGACGTATGTAACGTGCGCGGGGCTGAACGGTAAAGGAATCCCCCAGCTCATCCGCTCCTTGGGGCGTGAAATACAAAGGTCATTCAATTTATTATTCCTCAAGAAACTGGTAACTTCATTTCTTCTAATTTCCGGCCTGATAAACTCAGGATGATCATCAATATACCTAATCAACCAATCCTGATATTTCGATAACTTAAAGAAATAATTGCTCTCTGATATCCTTTCCAGACCCCTTTTGCAATCCGGGCATAGCTGTTCGCTGATCTGCGACTGATTCCAGAATGTTTCACAAGGTGTACAATACCAGCCCTGATATGTATCCTGGTAGATATCACCCTTTTTATGCAATATCTCCAAAATCTTACGAACGATTTTTATGTGCCTATCTTCGGTGGTGCGGATGAAATCGTTGTAAGAGATACCCAGCTTCTTCCAGAGATCCCTGAACTGCAAGACCATCTTATCGCTAAATTGTTGAGGAGTTAATTTCGCATCCTCCGCTGCACGCTGTATCTTCTGGCCATGTTCGTCAGTTCCGGTTAAAAACCAGACCTTCTTCTCTCCGATTACTCCTCTCATATAGCGCGCAAGAGTATCAGCTGCTATATTAGTATAAGAATGCCCGATATGAGGAGAGGCATTGATATAATATAAAGGGGTAGTTATATAAAATTTATTTCGCATCTTTATAGTTCATCTCCATCTGGACACCATCCTCTAGCTCAACGGTAGCTGTACGCTTAAAAACATTCACATTAATAACCCTGCCTTTACCTTTGGGGGTACTTATATGCTCGCCTTCACGGGGCAGCCCCTTGGATAAAATCTTATAGGTCCCATATTCAAAGGAAAGACAGCACATCAATCTCCCGCATAAACCGGATATTT
>Ga0180007_10004309_pt1 | contig 15140 bp, 12 predicted proteins | sample MM_PC_MetaG_FD_121122 | JGI IMG/M metagenome (GOLD analysis project Ga0180007, IMG submission 121122) | Groundwater microbial communities from the Aspo Hard Rock Laboratory (HRL) deep subsurface site, Sweden - MM_PC_MetaG | ecosystem: Environmental > Aquatic > Deep subsurface > Groundwater... | reverse complement strand
CACGGGTCCTCGTAGACCACCGTCAGCGGGATGTCCTGCGCCACAGCCTCAGACAGGGGCTCTGGCGGCGCCACAAACACGATGACGTCGCCTTTCTTCACCTTGTAGTGGATCTTCACCGCGCGGCCATTGACCGTGCACAGCCCGCCCTCGAGGCTCTGCTGCACGCGGGCACGGCTCTCCCTGACGCGGGCGGCCAGCCAGGCGTCCACGCGGGCACCCGCAGGGTCGGCTTCTACGATGAACTTCATGGAAATACCGGAATCGGAAAGAGAGACGGATGCTACTCGGGGGAATCCCAGATCGGGGTCTTGACGCGGTCCTTCATGCGATGCAGCAGCACCTCGACCAGGGCCCGATCGTAGATGTTCATCTGGGCGATCTCAGGGGTCACGCGGGCATTGAACTCCTCACGTCCCTGGCGAACCTGCTCATCGAGCGCATCCCAGACGTTGTCTTCCTTGAGGGCTTTGAGCAGCACGTCCTTGTTGTACTCCACCATGTCGGACGCGATGGTCTTGGCATAGCGCAGGGCGCGATCGGGATTGTCGTACAGTCGGGCCATGAGAACATCCTCCCTTTGGGCAAAAACCATCATACACGTGAACGGCACGGAGTCAAATGTCAATTCGAATCGGAAAGATCAAGGGACCAGGGCGGCCGCGGGGGTGATCCGGGACACTGTGGTTCCGTCGCCCAGCTGGCCGCTGTCGTTGCCGCCCCAGCACCAGGCCAGCCCGTCGGCGGCGACCACGCAGGTGTGGACATAGTCAATCGCGAAGGAGAGCGGCGTGCCCGATCCCGACGCCTGCACGGGAGATGTCTGATCCACCGTGGTCCCGTCGCCCAACTGGCCCGAGGTGTTGTTGCCCCAGCACCACAGGGTGTCGTCGTTCTTCATCGCGCAGGAATAGTCACGCCCGGCGGAAATGGACACCATGCCGGTCAACCCCGGGACCTGCACCGGCGCGTGCCGCTGGGTCGTGGTACCGTCGCCGAGCTGGCCGTCGGTGTTGTCCCCCCAGCACCACACCGTGCCATTGAGCTTGAGGGCGCAACTGTGCCGGGATCCGGCTGAAATCGCGTCCACGCCGGTGAAGCCCGGGATCTGCACGGGCACCAGACTGTCGGTCGTGGTGCCGTCCCCGAGCCGTCCGTAGGTGTTGTCCCCCCAGCACCAGGCCGTGTCGTCGGTCTTCACCGCGCAGGTATGCGATCCACCGGCGCTGATCCCGCGCACCGCGGTCAGGCCCTGCACTTGAACGGGGGCGCGCCGCAAAGAGGTCGTGCCGTCGCCGAGCTGGCCGTTGGTGTTGATCCCCCAGCACCACGCCGTGCCGTCGACCTGCACCGCACACGTGAAGTTGGTGCCCACCGAGATCACCACGTTCTGGTTGATGATGTTGACCTGGACCGGCGTTGAGCTGGGCAGATTATAACTGTTTCCGAGCTGGCCGCTGGAGTTGATCCCCCAGCACCACGCCGTCCGATCCTGCCGGGTCGCACAGGTGTGGTTCATCCCGGCCGAGATCGCCGTCAATCCAACGAGGTTGAGCACCTGCACAGGTGAATGCTGGTCGGTCGTGGTCCCATCCCCGAGCTCGCCGCTGGTGTTGTTTCCCCAGCACCAGGCAAGCCCGTCGCCGCGAAGCGCGCAACTGTGGTTCTGGCCGAGGTCGATCTGCGCGACGCCGCAGTCCGCGGGACAGATCGGGCGGGTCTCGCCCAGATCGGCGCTGCAGACGCCGTCGCCGCACTCGAAGCACGCCGTCGTGTCGAAGAGACAGGAACTGCTGCACGCCAGGGTCCCGCCGGCGAACCCGACATCCACGCATTCGCGCCCGCCCAGATCGGCCTGATCGCAGTCCTCGGGTCCCACCTGCAGGCCGTCGTCGCAGATCGAGCTGCAGACCGTGGGCTCGCCGTCACACTCCCAGCCGGTCTCCGGCAGGCAGTCCTGCGAACAGCCGTCGCCGTCCTCGAGGTTGCCGTCATCGCAGGGCTCGTCGTCGCGCAGCAGGCCGTCTCCGCACACCGGGCCGCAGATCGACGGATTGCCGTCGGCGCAGGCCCAGCCGACCTCGACCGTGCACAGGGGGCTGCAGCCATCCCCCTCGTCGAGGTTCTGATCATCGCACTCTTCTGCGAGCTCGACCATGCCGTTGCCGCACTGGCTCTCGCATTCACTGAGATCGAAGCGGCAGTCGTCACCGCACTGCAGCACGCCGCCCGAGGTGCCCTGCGAGATGCAGGTCTGCCCGCCCAGGTCGCCGTACTCGCACTGCTCGAACTCCGGCTGCAGGGTCCCGTCCCCACAGAAGGCCCCGCAGGCACTGACGTCATAGGTGCAATCAGCCGCGCAGGAGACCGGCGCCGGATTCTCGTGGAAGTCCAGATCCACACAGGTCACCTGGATCGGGGCCGCGCCGTCGCACTGCTCCTCCGGGTCGATGATTCCGTCACCACAGTTGTCTACCAGGGTCACCTTGTCGTCGCAACCGCCGACTGCCAAAATCATGATGTAAATCAACAACAAATTGATCTTTCCCTGCATGGTGAATCCCTTTCGTGGGGTTGCATCCAGAAACCCTGTTCCACGTGCATCGCGATCAGCACACATAGAACGACCGATCCCGATTAACGTACAATACATTTATCCGTCAGAAACTGTTTGTCAAGGCGCAGTTTGAAGTTCAACCTTCCTCAAACATGCACGCAGACCGTCGGCTTCTCCCCTGTCCATGGGAGGCCAATGCCGCTATAGTGCGACCATGGATGGTGCCCGATGAAGCATGCTCCCTGGTTGTTGTTTCTCCTGCTGACCGCGCTGCTGGCCGCTGCCTGTTCAAGTCCCGCCAGGCGCCCGGCCGGCAACGGCGGTCCGACGCCCCCCTCCCCTGCCTCGGCTTCGACGCCGGATCCAGCGGCCTCGCTGTCCGGCCCCCAGCGCATGAAGGCGACCGTGGAGGCCCTCACCGGCACCCCCAAGGCGCGCAACGCACGCAACATCGAGATCCTCGACGCGGTGGCCGCGGACCTGAGCGCCCGGATCACCCGCAGCGGCTTCTCCTGCCGCGACCAGACCTTCGACGTGAAGGGGAAGACGTACCGCAACGTGGTGTGCACCGGCGGCGCCGACCCCGAAAAGGGCGTGTGGGTCGTGGGCGCGCACTACGACGTCTTCGGGGACCTGCCCGGCGCCGACGACAACGCCTCGGGCGTGGCCGGGCTCGTGGAGCTCGCCCACCGCATGGGACCGCACCTGGCCAGGCTGCCGTTCTCCCTGGAGCTGGTGGCGTACACCCTCGAGGAGCCACCGTTTTTCCGCACCGCCGACATGGGCAGCGCCCACCACGCATGCGAACTGAAGAAGCGCGGCCAGCCGGTGCTGGGCATGGTCTGCCTGGAGATGATCGGCTTCTACAGCGAGGCGAACATCCAGAAGGTGCCCGTCGACGCGCTGCGCTTCCTGCTGCCCAAGCACGCCAACTTCATCGCCGCCATCGCCGACGTCCCTTCCGCCGGGCTCGCCGAGCGCTTCGCCGCAGCCATGAACCGCGCCGGCACGCTGCAGGCGCTGCACCTGGCCGTCCCCGCCGGCATCGAGGGCGTCGACTTCTCCGATCACCTGAATTATTGGAACGAGGGTTTCAAGGCGTTCATGATCACCGACACCGCCTTCTTCCGCAACGCCAACTACCACAAGGACACCGACACGGCCGACACCCTCGACTACGAAAAAATGGCGGCCGTGGTCGACGGCCTCGAACGGTTGCTTCTTCAATAACCAGGAGTGCGCAAGCTCTGCTTCCGCACTCCAGGTTGACGCCCCTTGCCTCCGCGTTAGACGTGACTACATTGAAGGGGCTGCCCTGCCGGCGGCGGATTGCGAGCACCTGTGACCGACCTTCGTTCCCCCGTCAAATGGACCGCCTGGCTCAGCCTGAGCGCCACCTTCTTCATGATGTGCGTGGTCCGGGCGTGGTGGACCATGTTCGTGCTCTTCGGCCTGGCCCTGACGATGGTGCTGATCTTCGGAAGGAATCGCTACTGCTCCAGCGTCTGCCCCCTGGGCGCGCTCCAGGACGCCACCGGCGACAACGCCGCGGCCCGTCGCCGCTTCACCGCTGCTCCATGGTTGAAGTACCTGATGGTGCCGCTGTTCTGGGGCATCACGATTTACACGACCTTCACCTTCATCGATTCCCCGGCGCAGCTGTGGGTCTGGATGCTGCGCATCATGATCTCCATGTTCTTCCTGGCCATGGTCACCCAGATGTACCTTGGCAAGCGCTTCTTCTGCGTCCACCTGTGCCCGCTGCGGCACCCCCTCCTCGAGCCCGCCCGCAAGTCCCGCCGGCTCCTGAAAAAACGCGTCCATCACGCCTGATTGCTCCGTCAGCGTTCAATGACCCCGTTGGCCGCCGGAAGGCGCAAACTACTTGCCGAACGCAATCTTCTTGCCGGGCTCCGGTGGATGGTTGTACATTGCGCGACGGGTCGGCCGGTGCCTGGACGCACCGGGCGAAGGTCCTCGCAGACCCGCACACGATCCGCGAACACAAAGGAGTTCCCATGAATCCGCTGCAGAAATCCAACCGTCTACCCCAGCCCACGGGTCCCGTGGTGCAGATCATCATGGACGGCGTCGGCATCGCCTCGCCCGGTCCGGGCAACGCCGTCGCGGCGGCCTTCACCCCCACGCTCGACTGGTTGCAGCGCACCTGCCCGTTCCTGAGCGTGGCCGCCCATGGCAAGGCCGTGGGACTGCCCAGCGACGACGACATGGGCAACTCCGAGGTGGGCCACAACGCGCTGGGCGCGGGCCGCGTGTTCGACCAGGGCGCCAAGCTCGTCAACCGCGCCATCGAGAACGAAAGCCTGTTCGAGGGCGACACCTGGAGGGCCCTCGTGGCGCAATGCAAAGGCGGCACGGCCGCCGGAAGCGGCGGAAAACTGCACTTCATCGGCCTGCTCTCGGACGGCAACGTGCACAGCCACATCCTGCAACTGTTCGCCCTCCTCGACCGGGCCGCGGCCGACGGGGTCAGGGGAATCCGCGTGCACCCGCTCCTCGACGGCCGCGACGTGGGCGAGCGCTCGGCCCTGCAGTACCTCGACCAGTTGGAAGAACGGCTCTCGCTCCTGCGCGCCGCCGGCGTCGATGCCAGCGTGGCCTCCGGCGGCGGCCGCATGGTCACGACCATGGACCGCTACGAGGCCGACTGGCGCATCGTCGAGCGCGGCTGGAACGCCCACGTCCACGGCCAGGGACGCCCCTTCCCGTCGGCACGCAAGGCCGTCGAAACCATGTACGCCGACGACGCCGCTGCCACCGACCAGTTCCTGCCGGCCTTCGTGATCGTCGACGCCGCGGGAGCGCCCGTGGGCCCCATCGTTGATGGCGACGGCGTGATCTTCTTCAACTTCCGGGGCGACCGCGCCATCGAAATCTCCCGCGCGTTCACCGAGAAGACCCTGGACAAGTTCGACCGCGGGCGGGTGCCCGAGGTGATGTACGCGGGCATGATGGAGTACGACGGCGACCTGCACATCCCGCCGCGCTATCTCGTGTCCCCGCCGGCCATCGCCGAGACCCTGGGCGAATACCTCGCCCACGCCGGCCTGCGCTCGTACGCCACGGCCGAGACCCAGAAGTACGGCCACGTGACGTACTTCTGGAACGGCAACCGCTCGGGCCGCTTCTCCGACGAACTGGAGACCTACGTCGAGATCCCGTCGGACCTGGTGCCCTTCGAGCAGCGCCCGTGGATGAAGTCCGCCGAGGTGTGCGACGGCATCCTCGCCGCCATCGCCAGCGGCAAACACGACTATATCCGCGCCAACTTCGCCAACGGCGACATGGTCGGCCACACCGGCGTGTTCCGCTCCGCGACCGTGGCCATCGAGAGCGTGGACCTGGCGCTGTCACGCATCATCCCGGCGGTGAAGAAGGCCGGCGGCGTCCTCATCGTGACGGCCGACCACGGCAACGCCGACGAGATGTTCATGACGAAGAAGGGCAAGGTCGAGACCGACGCCGCCGGCGAGCCCGTGCCCAAGACCGCGCACACCCTCAACCCGGTGATGTACCTTATATATGATCCTGCCGGACGATGGACCGTGGACGCCGACGTGACCGCGCCCGGCATCGGCAACAACGCCGCGACCGTGCTGAACCTGCTGGGCTTTGAGGCCCCGGAGAACTACCTGCACACCCTGGTCAGGCCGGCATGACCCCCACCGTGAACGTGACCGCCACCCTGCCGGTGTTCTTCGGCGCCGTGGTCCTGGAGTGGGACGACGCCGGCCTGATCCGCTGCCGCCTCGAGACGGACACGACCCTGCCCCACTCGGTGATCCCGCGTTCCCAGGCGGGTCGCCGGACTCTGGCCAGGGACCGCCTGCTGGGAAAGGCCACGGCCTGGCTGCGCGACTGGGAGTCCCGTCGCTTCCGTCCGGTGGACTTCCCTATCCGCATGGAGCTGGTGACGCCGTTCCAGCAGGCAGTGCTCGCCGCCATCACGCGGATCGAGCCCGGCACGACAGCCACCTACGCCGAGGTCGCCCGCATGGTCGGCCGCCCGCAGGGTGCCCGCTCCATCGGCCAGGTCATGGCGAGAAACCCGTGGCCCCTGTTCTTCCCGTGCCACCGCGTGGTGGGCTCCTCCGGTCTGGGCGGGTTCGGCCCCGGACTCGATCTGAAACGCCGGCTGCTGACCCTCGAGGGCGTTGTGCATAATTACTGAACGAGGGAAAGCAGATCACTTTTTTTCATGGACCGGGTTGGCAGCACCCCTTGCTTTTCGACTCCTTGACCACATCGCATTGAAACTCTTTGATATCATTTATTTTTTCCATTTCGTTTTTTGTGAAATTTTCATTGAAAACAAGAATAAAAGGCCCACAATAGCTGAAGATGACGACTGGGTAATCCACCTGGGCGCCAGCGGGTGAACCTACCCGCAAAGAGGCATCGTGCGGCCGAACCGCATTTTCAAATTCTGTCCGCTGAAGACCACCACGCGCCCGGTGGCATCCGCGGAGACGACCCTCGACGAGGAGGAGGAACCTCCACCGCTCCTCGGCCGAACTGGGGCCCACCACCATCTTTTCCATAAACAAGAAAACCATCAGGGTAAAGCAAGGCATTGGCCGCCTGTGTCCATGAGGGCCAAGGAAAGTTCAAGATGAACATCATCGTGCTTCACAACATCGTCCCCCCCGACGCGCCTGCCGACGAACAGGACAACCTCGTCGAGGCCCGCCACGTCGCCGAAGGCCTCGAAGAGATCGGACATGAGGTCCAGTTGATGCCGTTCGGCTTCAACATGGCCGAGACCGCGCGCGTCCTGCGGGAGGCGGCGCCTGATCTGATCTTCAACCTGGTCGAGACCATCGAGGGCGCGAGCACCTGGGCCTACCTCGCCAGCGCGCTGCTGGAGCACCTGGGCATCCCGTACACCGGAGGATCCAAGGACAACCTCTACATCACCACCAACAAGGTGCTGACCAAGCAGCTGCTCAAGTCCAAGCGCCTGCCCACGGCCCCCTGGAACGCCAAGGCTGCCCCCGGACACATCTCGTTCCCGCCGCCGTACATCGTCAAGCCCGTGTGGGAGGAGGCCTCCGTCGACATCGATGATCACTCCGTGTTCTACGAGAGCAACGCCGCCGTCGCCTGCCTGGCCCAGAAGCAGGGCCGGCTCCCCGGCGGCTACTTCATCGAGCGCTTCATCGACGGCCGTGAGTTCAACATCTCCGTGCTGCCCTCGCCCGGCGGCCCGTGGGTGCTGCCGCCGGCCGAGATCAAGTTCACGGACTACCCTGACGACAAGTTGAAGATCGTGGGCTACCGCGCCAAGTGGGACGACACCTCGTTCGAGTTCCACCACACCGTGCGCACCTTTGATTTCGAGCCCGAGGACGCCTTCCTGATCAACCACATCAAGGACATCACGCGCCGCTGCTGCCGGCTGCTGAACCTCGTGGGCTACGTCCGCGTGGACTTCCGTGTCACCTCCGCCGGCCTGCCCGTGATCCTCGAGATCAACTCGAACCCCTGCATCAGCCCCGATGCGGGCTTTTATGCAGCCGTGACGCGCGCCGGGCTCTCCCGCGCGGAGATGCTGTCGCTGATCTGCCAGGACGCGATGCAGCGCCGTTGCATGCCCAGCCGCTATGACTTCAACGCCGTGGCGCTGCCCGCCAGACTGGAGATTGGATGAACCGGGACGAACACGTCTTCACCATCCGAGAGACAGTCCTGCCGACCGATCCCGACTCTGTGCTCCACATCGTGGTCTCCACCGGCTTCTTCAACGCCGAGGAGATCCAGATCGCCGTCGAGCTCGTCGACGAGAACCTGCAGAAAGGCGCCGAGAAGAGCGGCTACCACTTCGTGTTCATGGAGTGCAAGGATGAGGTCATGGGCTACTCGTGCTACGGGCGCATCCCGGGCACGCTGACCTCCTACGATCTCTACTGGATCGCCATCGGGAAGAGATGGCAGCGCCTCGGTCTCGGGCACCGCATGATGACCGCCACCGAGGAGCGCATCCGCGCCGCGGGTGGGCACCAGATCTTCATTGAAACTTCCTCCACCGATCTATATCATCCCACCCATGTTTTCTACGAACACTGCAGGTATTCCCTCGATCACGTGTTCCCGGATTTCTACGCGCCCGGAGACTCGAAGTACGTCTACGTCAAGAGGCTGGTCGAGTCGTCCGAGCCCGTCGAGCCCGGGTCCGCTGACTGATCCCGGGGCCTGCGCGCCCTCCCCGACCGAAACTGCAAAGGAGTTGACATGTGCGGAGTAATCGGCCTGATCTGTGACCGGAACCGCCAGGACCTCGGAAAGATGGCCTCGCTGCTGCTGCGCTCGCTCGAGTACCGCGGCTACGACTCCACCGGGGCCGCGATCCAGGGTGACGCCACCGACGCCGTGGATCTGCGCAAGGGCGTCGGCGCACCGTCGGTGCTCGTCGACGACCTCGGCATCTCCTCGATGCAGGGACGCGTCGCCTGCGGCCAGGTGCGCTGGGCCACCTTCGGTGCGGTCGATGCCAAGAACGCCCAGCCCCACGTGGTCCGCTGCAAGACCTTCCTCTACGGGGCCCACAACGGCAACGTGACCAACACCGAGGCCCTGCGCGAGAAGCTCATCGGCGAGGGTCACCTCATCCTCTCGGACAACGACGGGGAGATGCTCGTGCACACCGTCGAGCACCACTTCGCGCTGGAGCTGGAGAAGCTGGCCGATCCCGCCGACGCGCAGGCCCGCAAGGATGCGATGAGACGTGCGCTGGTCCGCACCCAGGCCGCCGTGGAGGGCTCCTTCGCGGCGATCGTCGTCGACCCCGTCACGCATACCGGCTGGGCACTCAAGAGCGGATCGTCGCTGTACTTCGGCATCGGCCGCGACGCTCTGGGGCCCTTCCAGATCGCCAGCTCGGATCTCTCCTCGATCCTGAAGTTCACCCGCGTGCTGCTCCCCCTCGAGGAGGGCGAGGCCGTCGAGTTCGACCACACCGGACGCCAGGTGTTCGCGCTGCGCGAGAAGAAGTCCCGCGACGGCGTCGTTTCCGCGGGCGCCTTCATCGAGCGGGCGCCGGTGCGCAGCCGACTCCGCGCCAAGGACACCGAGCTCTCCGACGAATTCACGTACTTCATGGAGCAGGAGATCTTCGCCCAGAGCCAGACGGCCCGCTCGGTGATCACGAAGTACCTCGGCGGCTCCCGGCTCACACGCCAGGTGCGCCCGATCCTCGATCCCATGGCCGAGGAGCGCGCCCAGGTGCTGTCCGCGCTGGCCCGACTCTCCGAACTCACGTCCGACGACCGACTTTCGGGCCTTCTCCATGAACTGGCCGACCATCCTGCGATGCGGGCGCTGCTGCAGGCTGTGGACGCCGGCGCACCAGCGGAGTACCTCGATCTGCCCGTCGGCAATGAGAGCCTTGGAGCGACCTTCTCTTCCTCTGAGATGGCCGTCTTTGCGGACATGCTGCCGTTCTGCACCACCGCCGGGATGCGCCGGCTCGTACGGATCCTGGACACGCTCGTCGAGCTGCAGGAGACCGAGGAGACCGCACTGGCTGCGGGCCGCTTCGCCCGATACATCGAGGAGGCCCGGAAGCGCGGCAATCACATCTATGTGGCCGCCTGCGGTTCCTCCTATCATGCTGCCATGGCAGCCTGCCTGTTCTTCAACGAGATCGCGTTCACCGAACTGATCCCGATCCTGCCCGGCGAATTCCGTGGCCGCTACTCCAACACCGTGAAGGATCACGACGTGGTCATCGCCGTCTCCCAGAGCGGGGAGACCAAGGATCTCATCGACATCCTCAACGACATCGGCGCCACCGGCCGCTCCGTGCGCCGGATCGCCATCGTCAACAACGTGAACTCCACGATCGCGCTGGAGAAGAGCGACCTCGTGATTCCGTTGCGCTGCGGCCCCGAGATCGCGGTGCCAGCCACCAAGAGCTTCATCAACCAGATCACCGTTTTCTACACGCTGGCCCTGGAGACGGCCGCCCGCCAGATTGAATCCGGCGCGGGCGAATGGACCGCCGAGCTGGTTGAGCAGCGCCGCGGCGAGCTGGCTGATCGCATGGACAAGCTGGAGCGCATCCCGGAATTGATCGAACGCACCATCCAGACCACCCGGGAGCAGGTCGTGGCCGCCGCGGGTCGGATCTACTTCTCGCCGAGCATCCAGCTGCTGGCCACCCGCATGAACGCGGTCGCCCGCGAAGGTGCGCTGAAGATCCGCGAGGTCGTGCTCAACCACACCGAGGGCTTCGAGGGCGCGGAGTTCAAGCATGGACCGAACACCATCCTCGGGTTCAACACGGTGTACGGTCCCGAACACTTCTCCCAGATGCTCGCGATCTTCACGGACCGACTTCAGCAGGGCCTCTCCGAGCTGGCCTCCCGCGGCCTTGGGTTCGCCTCGGCGCGGCGCATGGTCAACGCGCTGTGCGATCACGCCCGTGGCAACCCCGCGGCCTTCCAGCTCAACACCGAGGAGCAGGAGATCTTCGCCTCGGCCGCCAAAGACTACGTTCCGCTGACAGGCTTCTCCGTGCCCTACCCGCTGATCTACATCACCGGGCCCGCCGAGCGCGACGTGCGCCTGACGATCTCGCAACTGAACACACACAAGATCCGCGGCTCCTGCACGATCGTGATCGCCGAGGAGAACCACCGACTGCGCCAGGCCGCCGAGAAACCACCCGGAAACGGTGAGGGCTACTGGGCACAGTACATCACCCTGCCCCGCACCGACGACTCCCTGCTTCCGGTGTTCACTTCCACGCTGGTGCTTCAGTTGCTCGCGCTGGAGATGAGCGTACGCAAGATGCAGGCGCTGGACAACCTCGGCATCGCCGGACACGGCGTCCACCCCGATGTTCCAAAGAATGTGAGCAAGTCGATCACGGTCGACTGAAACGCCGAGCGACCGCCATTGAAACGAGCCCCCAGGCGAACGCAAGCTCAAAGGCGAACCGGAAACCTGCGATCTTTCCCGCGAGCAGCAGCGCGAAGGACCCGAGCACCGAGATCAGCACCGGACGCACGCCCACCTGCCGGCGACCGAAGAGCGAGAACAGCACCGGGCAGCCCAGCACGCCGGCATACCACTGGTAGGCCGTCATCAGCAGCGGGATGATCCCTGCGCCCAGCTGGGAGACGACTCCTGCGGCCAGCGCCACGACCACCACCATCGTCCGCGTCGCGCGGATCCCGCCGCCGCCAAGATCCACAGCAAGGAGCGTGCCCGTGGTCAGGATCGTCGTGTCCAGCGAGGACAACAGTGCCGCCACCAGCGCCAGGTTCATCAGCACTGCGAGGGGAAACGGAAGCCGTGTGATCAACTCGAGGCCCGTCTGCCAGGCATGGGCGGGCGCGACGCGTCCATGGGCCGCCCAGCCGATCGCGGCGAGCATGAGACCGACGGCGGTGAGCACGACCATCGCAAAGACCACCGCACGCCGTCGATCCCGCGGGTTGTCGGCGGCCAGCAGCCGCGAATGGATGTCCGGCCCGATCAGGTACGACAACACCACCGGGAACAGGGTCCACAGCGGAACCTCCCTGCTGAACGATCGGACGTCGGCGGAATCGAAGGACGGGCCAGTGGCAAGGACAGCGGCGAAACCGAGCAACACCGCGCCGGCGATGAACCAGAACTGCACCGAGTCGCTCTGGATCACGGCCTTCTGTCCGCCGCGAAAGATGTACAGGGGTACCAACGTGCAGACCAGCGCCACGCCCGCCCACGGGGGAAGCGCGGAGTGCGTCGTGAGCAACGCCACCAGCGCCTTGACCTGTGCGGCCGCGACAGCGATCCACATGGGCACGATCGTCACGGCCACGGCCCGTCGCGCCAGCGTTCCGCCGCGTGCGGCGACCAACTGGGCGATGGAAAACGACTTGTCCTGCGGCAGCGAAGGAATGAACACCCACAGGAACCCCAGGCCGATCACGCCGGAGAGCAGCCATGCTGACCCGGCCACACCGTAGTCCCAACCCCATCCTATGGTCCCGAGAATCGCGCTCGCGCCGAGGATCGTCGCCACCAGCGACATGCCGAGCTTCCATGGAGGCAGCCGGCGCTGCGCGAGGAAGAAGCCATCCTCATCGGCGGCTGTCTGCCCCAGGAAGACCAGATGCAGAAGCAGAAAGCCTGCGATGAAATAGATCATGTAAATTGAGAGGGGGGATTAATTCCCGTACTTGATGTAGTCCATGTAGGACTCCATCTGGGGGCCGGCCGAGCCGATGAAGTCCACGAATTCCCTCATGTCGATGTCGCTCTCGCGAAGCTTCTGAAGGGCGTCGGTCTCCAGTTGACGGACGCGCTCCCGGGTGATGTTCATGCATTCGCCGATGTACTCCAGCGTGTTCTCGCCGCGCTCGGCGACGTCGAGCACGCAGGTCTCCCTCATCTCCACGATCTCGTGGAAATTCTCGCTGAGCGAACCGTTGGGCTTCACCTCAAGCGCGAGATGATAGCGGCAGCGCACATAAGGACAGGGACGCTCGCCGTATTTGCACTCGGCACGGGTCTTCGGCAGGTCCTCGTGCATCCAGGGTTCGAGCAGCAGGCTTTGTCTGCGCTCCTCCTTGGACAGGCGCTTGGCCAGGCGGGTCTTGGGCCGGGCACCCTTGCGCTTGGAACGGACCAGGGAACGTTCGGCAACCTTGCGGATTTTCTGGACGGGGGAGTTGTCGGTCTTCTTCATGGTGCTGTCTCCTTCATTACAAAGTGGGTCGTGGGTTGGTTATATTCTGATCAATCGCTACCAATTTAGTAATCAGCGTCCTTGCTGTTGTTTGTGCATCCTGCAGTTCACTCTCCACCTGGGGCCGCAGACTCATGTCGAAGTGCGGCCCGCACACCTCCGTTTGCATCTCGGAGAACAGGCGCTGCAGCCCGTTGTCGAGTTGATTGATTTCACTGGCGAATTTCATCGAAGCCCTGACGATGTCGTCGATCGTGAGCCCCTCGGACATCATGCGCTTGATGTCATTGATGCGGCGGACGACGCCGAACGGGTACACGCCCTTGGACCCGCGATGCTTGCCGCGGCCGCCCGCGCTGACGCGATGCGATCGCGACAGCAGACCAAGCTGGATGTATTTCCTGAAGGACGGCTCACTGAAGCGGATCCCGGCTTCCCGGAAAATCTTCACGACGTCGAGCGTTTCGATCCCGTCTCTATAGATCCGCTCGCATTCGCTCAATTCTTCTTCGGTCAGGAATTCAGACATCGCTCACTTCTTCTATTCTCTTACGAATGTTCTTCTCTTTCGCATCCTTTTGCGCTTTTCCATTGAATGTATTCCTCTGAAACGCGCTACCGTACGATATTCCTCTGAAAGTACTTCTACAAGTCAAAAGCAAGTGATTCCGGGGCTCTAAAATTCTTTTTTTCCTAACATGCGTTAGACTGCGAGACTTCCATGGAAATTACTTCATTCGATTCCTGCCAAGCCGAGTATGGTGGCAAAATTTCTCATTTATCGAAATCACAGAGACTTGGGAAAGCCCGTCAGGACAAGGCGCCATGGGTGGAAAGATTTTTTCTTCCGCAGGAATAACACATGTTACGAAAATCCACGAAACCAGTGAACCCGCACTGGAAAAAGCAAAATTTTTCTTGTGACTGATACAGTATTGGGCTATTTTTCCGGAACGTCGTTTTGGCCGGCCCCGAAGACGGCTTCCGAAAGCTTCGTTTGCAAGGCAAAAACGGCAACCGTGCATGTTAGTTATATTGTTGATCACTGGGCCCTTCCGGCCTGACTCCTGAAGGAGGCTTTACCGTGGAACAGAACAACAATCCGAACAACACCCCTTCCACCAGCGAACCCCTTGAGGCCATCATCCGCGAGGCCGGACAGTGGTTCGAAGCTGAAGTCGAGCAAGCTCAGCACGACAAGATCGAAAAGATGGAAAACCAGAAGAAGAGCATGAGCGATGCAGTCGTCAAGCAGATCCAGGATGAGACGCGTCGCGAGGTGGAGGAAAAGTTCGCGAAGAAGCAGAAGGACCTCGAAGCTGACCTTCACAAGAAACAGAAAGACATCCAGGAAGAGCTCGAGCGCGAGCGCAAGCGTCGCGAGACCGCCGAGAGCAACGCCGAGAAGGCCTCCAAGGTCGCCGAGAAGGCCGAAGCGACCGCCAAGGCAGCTGCCGCCGTGGCGTCCAACGCCCCCAACGCCAATCGCAACCTGATTGTCGGAGCGGTCGTGGGTGGACTGCTCTTCGGTATCATCGGTTATCTCGCCGGCAAGGGCAACTGCCCCCAGCCCGGCGCCGGTGGCGTCCCCGCCTCGCAGCCAACGATGACCAGCCCGGGCGGCAACATGCAGCCTCCGCCGCTCGAGCCCATCATGCAGCCCACGATTGAGACCATGCAGCCCACGCCCGTTGAGCCCGTCATGGTTGAGCCCGTCATGGTCGAGGTTCCGCCGCCGGTAGAGCCCGTCATGGTCGAGGTCCCGCCGCCGGTTGAGCCCGTCATGGTCGAGACCCCGCCGATGACCGTCACCCCGATGCTGCCGCCGCCGCCGATGACGACCCCCATGACCACCCCCATGACCACCGACATGGGCCTGAAGTT